>JADMIO011331806.1_pt1 | contig 75206 bp, 62 predicted proteins | sample 8958161 | NCBI WGS metagenome assembly JADMIO01 (sample SAMN16585339, study PRJNA669376) | soil metagenome | isolation source: Crop rotation soil | place: USA: Cullars Rotation, Alabama | collected 2011 | reverse complement strand
CGCGACAACTTGTCCACGTGGAATTCTAAGCTTAGGATCCCAATGTGCTGGAAAGGGACTACGGCGCGAGTGTCGGCACGCTGCGCGAACTCCTGAGCCGCCTCGCGTCGGAGGGGCTTGTGATCGCGGAAGGCCAGCGCGGATTTGAAGTCGCGCCGGTGTCGGCGGAAAACCTGCGCGAGATCGCTGCGCTTCGGCTGCTGCTCGAGTCGCATGCGCTGACACAATCGTTTGACGCAGGCGACATGGACTGGGAGGGCCGCGTCGTCTCGGCCCATCACAAGCTGTCCGCGATCGAGAAGCGGCTGCTGGTTGGCGACCGGGCCGATCCCGAAACCTGGAAGCGCTATGATTGGGAATTCCACCACGCGCTGATTTCGGCTTGCGGATCGAACGCGCTGCTCGAAACGCACGCGCCGGTCTACGACAAATATCTGCGCTATCAGATGGTAGCCGGGATTTTCCGCGGCGAGATAGCGGCGCTCGAGCACCAGAAGCTTCTGGAATGCGCGCTCAGCCGCGACGCCAGGACCGCATGCGAGGTTCTGGTGATGCACATCGAGGCTTGCGTGGATTTCACGCTCGCCAACGGCACCCTCGCCTTCATGACGCGATGAGAAATGGGCGCGGCGCACGCGGCGCACAGGCAACAATCGATTTTCCCATGAGCGCGCGCGATGTGGCGCAATTGGCGCTCCCTACGGGAATCGAACCCGTGTTTCAGCCTTGAGAGGGCCGCGTCCTAGACCGCTAGACGAAGGGAGCGTGAGGCGTCTGAGATAGCCTTGATCGGCAGGGCGCGCAAGTTTCGCGGGCCGGCAGCGCCAAGCCTAAGGCGTTCCGGAAAAATTGATCCGTCCGGCCGGCTGCAGCGTGGTCACGTCGAAGGTCCGCACCTCGACCTTCCCGTCGATCTCGAGCGTGATGACGAGGCGATCGGCCGCGACGCCGGCCTGGATCACACGCGCGCCGCGCGGCAACGACAGCGTGATGTCGGTCGGGATGGCGGAAGCTGGCGGCAGCTTGTCGGCGGTCTTCGCGGTCGTGCCTTCGCCCTTGAAGATGCGATAGCCGATGAAGCCGAACACCGAGCCAACCGCCACGATGGTCACCGCCATCGAGACCAGCATCAGCTTGCGCACCCGCGCGATCACGCCGGCCGCGTCCGCGTCCGGCTTTGGCTCGGGCTCGTCCGGCACGAGCGGGGGCGGCGTGATGTCGGCCTCGTTTGGCGCATCCGCGGTGGCTTTCTCTTCAGCCTTCACCTCGGACGCCGGCTCCAGTGCGGCGACCGGCTCGGCCGACGCTTGATCGGCGGGTTCGGCCGCATGCTCCGCCCCGGATTCGGACGCCGCAGGTGTCTCACGGTCGACCTGCTTGGCGGCCGCGAACAGCTCGGCTTCGAGTTCGGCAAGCGCCTTGTCGGCGTCGATACGGGATTCCTCGGGTGACTGCTCGGCCGCCGGCTCCTCCGCGGGCCGCTCGGCATGCGGCGCAGGCCCCGGCCGGGGCGGGTCGAACGGCCGGGTCAGTTCCTCGAGCGACTGGGCCAGCAGCTCGGACAACCGCGTCGCCGGATCGACCGGCTTGCCCGCGCCGAGCGGCCGATCCAAAGAAGAGCCGTATCTTTCATTCGAATTCATGACCGACCGGGTCCGCCATCACGTTTTGCACATCGCCGCCGCCGAGAAGGGCGAGCGGCTCGACCGCATATTGGCCCAGCGCCTCACCGCCCTCTCCCGCTCGCGCCTGAAGGCCTTGATCCTGGCCGGCGCGACCGCAATCGGCGAAACCACAGTCCGCGATCCGGGCCACCGCGTCAATGCGGGCGACCGGATTACGCTCGCGATACCGCCGGACGAGCCCGCCGAACCGGCTGCCGAGAACATCCCGCTGAATATCGTCCACGAGGACGATGCCCTGATCGTGATCGACAAGCCGGCCGGGCTGGTGGTGCATCCGGCCGCCGGAAACCGCTCGGGCACGCTGGTCAACGCGCTGATCGCCCATTGCGGAGCGAGCCTCTCGGGGATCGGCGGGGTCAAGCGCCCCGGCATCGTGCACCGCCTCGATAAGGATACGACCGGCCTGATGGTGGTGGCGAAGAACGACCGGGCACACCGCAAGCTCTCCGCGCAATTCGCCGATCACGGACGCTCGGGGCCGCTGGAGCGGGCCTATCTGGCCTTCGTCTGGGGCGCCCCAAACAGACCGAAGGGGACGATCGATGCCCCGCTCGACCGCCACCCCAAGGCCCGCGACAAGCAGGCCGTGCGTGCAGGCGGCCGCGAGGCGGTAACGCACTGGGAACTGTTGGAGACATACGCCGGAACTGACGGCAAGCCGGTCGCGAGCCTCCTCGCGTGCCGGCTCGAGACAGGCCGGACCCACCAGATCCGGGTGCACCTCGCCCATATCGGCCATCCCTTGCTCGGCGACGACACCTATGGGCCCGGTTTCAAGACGAAGGCTACTTTACTGCCGGAAAGAGCCCGCGAAGCGCTGGCAGCTCTTGGCAGACAGGCCCTGCACGCCCATATATTGGGCTTCCAGCACCCCAAATCCGACGAAACCCTGCACTTCAAGTCCGTTCTGCCCGACGATCTGGCACGGCTCCGGAACACCCTGCTTTCGGGTGCGACCGAGCGTCGCCCGTCCCGATAATCTGGCGGATACTTGAGGTACCTCAAGGCGTTGGGGCGAATTTCGCCTGAAATCACAATGCCATCAAGGTGAAGTGACCCAACCGTAACTTCCCCCTCGGGGGCAATTCCGTGTATGTCTCTTGCAACTGCGATCGAGCTTCGCAGTTGCACATCTGCGTTCCGGTTGCCGGCTCCGGGGGAGGGGTAACCGAACGGCCCGCCGAAATGGGGGCAAACTACGAAAGGGCGCTACCATGGCCCGTGCCACGGCCTTACCGATACTCTCAGCCGAATCCGGCCTGTCCCGCTATCTGGAGGAAATCCGGCGGTTCCCGATGCTGGAACCGCAGGAGGAGTACATGCTCGCCAAGAGCTGGCGCGAGCATGGCGACCGGGACGCCGCACACAGGCTCGTCACCAGCCATCTCCGCCTCGTCGCCAAGATCGCGATGGGTTATCGCGGCTACGGCCTGCCGATCTCCGAGGTGATCTCGGAAGGAAACGTCGGGCTGATGCAGGCGGTGAAGCGCTTCGAGCCCGAGAAGGGCTTCCGCCTTGCCACCTACGCGATGTGGTGGATCAAGGCATCGATCCAGGAATACATCCTGCGCTCGTGGTCGCTCGTGAAAATGGGCACCACCGCGAACCAGAAGAAGCTGTTCTTCAACCTTCGCAAGGCGAAAAGCCGCATCTCCGCGCTCGACGAGGGCGACATGCGCCCCGATCAGGTCAAGCTGATCGCGAAGCGCTTGGGCGTTCCGGAGCAGGACGTCATCGATATGAACCGCCGCCTCAGCGGCGATGCCTCGCTCAACGCGCCGATCCGCGAGGACGGCGACGCCGGCGAATGGCAGGACTGGCTGGTGGATGAGTCCGCGAGCCAGGAATCCCGCCTGGTCGCCGACGAACAGGCCGACAATCGCCACAAGGCGCTGCGCGATGCGATGTCGGTGCTGAACGATCGCGAGCGGCGCATCTTCGAGGCGCGCCGGCTTGCCGACGACCCGATCACGCTCGAGGAACTCGCCGAGGAATTCGGCGTCTCGCGCGAGCGCGTGCGGCAGATCGAGGTGCGCGCCTTCGAGAAGGTGCAGAAGGCGGTGAAGACCCGCGTCGCCGCGATGGAGAGCCCGCCGACGCAGCCGCAGCTTGCGATGCACTGACAGGCAACTCTCGCGACACACCACGACGACGGCCGGCGAGAGCTGGCCGTTTTCTTTTGTCAGCTGGCCGTCAGCAGCCAGTCCTCGATCCGCCCCGTCGCGGAATCGAGCCAGAGAATATCGCTTGCGCCATCGTGGTTGAGATCGCCGACGCCCGCGATGGTCCAACCCGCGGGATGCGAACCGAGATCGACGCTCGCAGCCCAGTGGCCGTTTCGGATTTCCCAGATCTCGACGCCGTTGGTGGCCGCGTTGAACCAGAGAACGTCGCTCGTTCCGTCGCGATTGAAATCGCCGACGCCCGCGATGCTCCAGCCCGCGGGATGCGTGCCGATATCGACGCTGCGCGCCCACCGTCCATTCTGGATCAGCCACAGATCGACATCGCGCGTGGTGGCGTTGAACCACAGGATATCGCTCGTGCCGTCGTGGTTGAAATCGCCGATCCCGGCCAGCTGATATCCGGCCGGATGCGTTCCGATATCGACGCTCCCGGCCCATTGGCCGTTCGAGATCTCCCACAGATCGACGTCGTTCGTGGTTGCATTGAGCCACAGCACGTCGCTGGTGCCGTCATGATTGAAGTCGCCGCTCCCGGCTGGCTGCCATCCCGCTGGATGTGTGCCGATGTCCACGCTGCCCGCCCACTGGCCGTTCGACAGCTTCCAGAGATCGAGACCATTGGTCGCCGCGTTGAACCACAGCAAATCGCTGGTGCCGTCGCGGTTGAAGTCGCCGCTCGCGACCGGCGTCCAGCCGGCCGGATGCTGACCCACGTCGACGCTGCCCGCCCATTGTCCATTTGAGAGCTTCCACAGGTCGGCATCCCGCGTCGACGCGTTGTACCAAAGGAGATCGCTGACGCCGTCGCGATTGAAGTCGCCGACAAGCGCCGGCGCGTAGCCCGCCGGATGAGTGCCGATATCGACGCTCGCCGCCCAATGCGCCAGGCTTGTCTTGAAAATACCACCACCAAGGCCCGCCGCAGCCGCACCGTTGTTCGGCGCCGTTAACGCGAACGAGCCGGCCAGCGAGGCGAGGATGTCGTAATGATTGTAGCTCGTATTGTCGGCGCCGGGATTGATGTTGGAGCCATACAAAATTCCGGGAATCTGATTTCCCGCCGAGCCATCGTCTTCGTCCCACACCACCATCAGCAGCGAGTGGTGCGTCACGGCCCATTGGGCATAGGCGTCGACGTTGGTCCAAAGCCAGGTGTCGGCCTGCTGGATGGTGCCGTCGTGCATGTCGTCGTTTTGATCCGGAATGACGAATGCAATGTCCGGCAGCGTTGAAAAATTGGCTGTCGTCGGAAAGCTGTTGAAATTCTTCTCGACCGTCGTGCCCTCCGGGAATGACTCCCAGGGATTATGCTTGCGCGGGCTCAGGGGCTCGATGTAGCCGGTGAAACTCCTGCCGGCTGACTGAAGCACCGTCGCGAGCGTCGGGTCCGGCAAGGCATGCGTGCCGCTGTCGGCGATTCCGAACGTGCTGCCGGAATAAAGCGCCAGGTAATTCGGCTGACTTGGATGGGAAACGGCGTGATAGTTGGTCAGCAACGCGCCGCCGCTCGCAAGCGAATTGATGTACGGCGCCTGCGGGTTCCCGATGATCTCGTTGAATGCGTGGTTTTCTTCAACCACGACCACGATGTGATCGTAGGCGGGCATGTTGTTGCTTGCAGCCATTGCACGGTCTCATGAGCTATCCGCTGACGCAGCCGAATCATCGTACATGCTACCCGACGCGACCCAGATGACTCGCACCGGCTTTGCGCCGCATGGCAATCCCGAACCGCCAGTCGAATCCAGCGCTGAGCGCAAGTGCGCGCGCATCCGACGTGGCGCTCACATTCGCCTTTACCGCGCTCCTGATCTTCAACATCGCACGAACGCTGCATCATGCGATGTGGCGCGACGAGATGCAGGTTTTTCTCATCACTGCCGACAGCCCGTCGCTGGTCGAGCTATTCCGCAATCTTAGATATGAGCCGCATCCCGACCTGTGGCCGCTGCTGGTGTGGCTCGGCACGCGCATTTACGCCGATCCGATCACGATGCAAGCCCTCCACGTCGCAGTCGCGAGCGGCGTCTGGCTCCTGATCTGGCGTGCCGCGCCATTTCGAGCGTGGGAAAAGATCCTGCTGCTGCTCGGCTATTTCCTGTTCTGGGAATATTTCGTCATCAGCCGCAATTATGTGCTCGTGGCGCTGACAGCCTTTGCCTTTGTCACCGTCCGCACATTGAGGCCGCAGCGCGCGCTGCTGTCGTGCATCCTGCTCGGCGCGCTTGCCAACACGATGGTGCTCGGCACGATCTGGTCGATGGTCGCGGCGGCGCGGCTTGCACTGGAGCGATCCATCCCCCCGTCATCTCGAATCCTCGGGACCGCCCTCTACCTCTGCGGCCTTGCGGCAGCAGTGGCCTCAATGATCTCGCCTTCCGATGCCGTCCCCTATGGGCCCCAACTTCGTTTCAACCCAGGCGATCTGGTTGGGCTCGGCCTCGTTCCGGCCGGCGCGCTGCTTCCGGTCGAGCCGCAATGGCTCGTTCAAGCGGCCGAATTCGTGCTCCGGACCGGCGGCGAGCCGCCCCAATTCTGGAATCCGAATCCCCTCCCTCATCTGCTTGACCTCGCGCAAAATGACACTGCGCGGATTCCGCTGATCGCCCCACTGCTGGTCGCGCCACCCGTCTTGTGCGCCCTGCTCGTGCGGGATTGGAAAATCGCAACTGAATTCGGCTTCATCTATCTCGGTATTCTGCTGTTTGCCGCATTGTGGTCGTTTGCGGGAGTGTCGCGTCATCACGGGATCGTGTTTCTCGCACTCGTTTGCGCGGTCTGGACGGCGAGTGCGCGCGCGCCGCTCACCGGCTGGCGCGCCGCCGGTTGGCGCTCTTTGCTTGCGATCTCCGCGATCGGCGGCTTGCTGACACTGACGTCGGAGGTGCGCGTATTCTCGCACGGGCGCACGGTCGCCGAATGGCTGACCCGCAACGGCCTCGCCGATGCCTTCATCATGGGGTCGCGCGACACCACGCTGTCGACGATCTCGGGTTATCTGGGGCGGCCGCTCTACTATCTGGAATGCGAATGCACCGGGCGCTTCATTGTTTGGAACGACAAGCGCACGCAATTCCTCGATGCCGCCGAGATTGCCCGGCGGGCGAACCGCACGCCTCTCGCCGGATCCGGAAAGGAGACATTGCTGATCACCAACCGCGACATCCCGGCCGAGGTGGCGCGTGACAATGCGCCGGACCGGACATTGACCCTGCTGCAATCGTTTACCGCCGCGGAGGTCGAGTCGGAAAACTACTGGGTCTTCCGCGTCGCGCCAAAGTCCTGATTGCCTAGAGCCGGATCACCGGCGCCGCGATGCTCTCGATCATCACATTGATGCAGGCGGGTTTTCCGCTGGCGAGCGATCGTTCGATCGCATCTGACAACTCCTCCGCGCGCTCGACGTATTCGCCGTGGCCGCCGAGTGCCGCGACGGCAAGATCGTAGCGCGCGGGGGTGAGCTCACAGCCATGCATCCGTTCGCGTCCGTAGTCGCGCAGCTGGATCTGGCTCTCGGCGTTCCACAGCGCGTCGTTGCCGAGCACCGCGACGAACGGCAGCCTCCGCCGCACAGCGGTTTCGAACTCAGAGAGATGGAAGCCGATCGTGCCGTCGCCGAGCACGACGAACACCGGCGCCTTGGGCTCGGCCAGCCGCGCCGCATTGGCGAAGGAGAGCGAGCCGCCGATCGAGCCTGCGACGCCGTTGATCATGCGCCGTCGCACCGGAAGCATGCTCTGGCCCCACTGGGCGAACTCGCCGCCGTCGCAGATGAGAACCGTATCGGGATCGCGCTCAACGTAGGGACGCAGCGCGCGGAACACCTGCGCGGGATGGAGGCGGCCGGGCGTTTGCGACACGATGCTCGCCCACGCGGCGGGGCGATTGTCGAGCGCAGCGCGCGCCTCTTTCAGCCAGCCGCCGTCGCGCGACTTCATCTTGGGCGCGCGCGCGATCAGCGTTTCGGCGGCTGCGCGCGTATCCGCAATTGAGCCGAGCACCAGCCGCCCGTCCATCTCCTTCGCGGCACGCTCGACCAGCGCGGCCTCGGGATCGATCGCAATCAACCGCACATTCGGGTCGAAAGTTTTGCCGCTCGCCCAGCGCGTCGTGAAGTCGAGTGCCTTGCCGATGAGGACGATCAGATCGGCGCGGCCGACGAGATCGGAGAAGGCGCCGAGTGTCGCATCCGCGATGCCGCGCGGGCTTTCGAGGATCACGGCCGGCGTCTGCGTTGCGGATTCGAGCCGCGCCAGCAGCGCGCGGCCGCTCACGTTCGATAGTTGCGGCGGCGCAAAGATGATCGGCCGCGCCGCGGACGCCATTGCGGCGAGCACGGCATCCGCCACCGCATCGGCGAGCGCAGGTCGCGCCGATGCACGCGCATCCGGCCAGACGATTGCGTTCGCCTCGACGCGCTCTTCCAACAGGTCCGACGGCAGGCTCAAGTGCACAGGCCCCGGCCGCCCCGATGTGGCGATGCGGACTGCCTCGCCGACATCGCGGCCGAGCGTCGCGGCGGAGGTCGCGGTGAACGAATACTTCGACACCGGCGCCGCCATGTCGGCCTGGCGGATTTCCTGAAACCCTCCGCGGCCGAGCTCCCATGTGGCGGCATGCCCCGACAGCAACACCATCGGCGACTCCGCGCCGAGCGCGGTGTAGAGCGCGCCGACCGCATTGGCATGGCCCGGCCCGCCGGTGACCATCGCGATACCGGGCTCGCCCGTCAGCCTGCCCCATGCGTCCGCCATGTGCACGGCTGCCGCCTCGTGGCGCACATGCACGAGATCGAGCTTTGCCTCGATCGCGGCATCGAAGATCGACATGATGTGATTGCCGGAAAGGGTGAACACGCGGTTCGCGCCGAGCCGCGCAAGCGATTGCGCCACGATGTCGGCGCCGCGCAGGGATTTCCCGTCAACAGTCATCAGGAGACCTTTGTAAAGCCGTACAGGGCTTCCGGATTAGCGACCAGAATGCGCTGGCGCTGCGCGGCATCCGGCGCCCATTCGGTCAGGAGATCGAACAGCATTGCGTCGTTCGGCTTGTGCTCGGGCTTCTCGGTCGGATGCGGCCAATCGGTGCCCCACACCACGCGCTCGGGCGCGGCCCTGATGTAAGCCTGCGCGACCGCGGTCTTGTCGGCGAAGGTCGGCGCGCCCGCGTTCGTGTCCATGTAGGCGCCGGAGAGCTTCACCCAGGTGCGGCCCTTGTCGATCATGCGGCGGATCACGCCGAACGCCGCGTGCTCAAGTGGCGCCGGCTGCGGCAGCCGCCCCATGTGATCGAACACCACTTGCGTCGGCAGGCCCTCGAGCAGCGCCGCATTCTCGGCGATCTGATCGGCGCGCATATGAATCTGGATGTGCCAGCCGAGATCGGCCACGCGCTTGCCGAGCGGCTCGATCATGTCGATCGAGACGGCGGCGGAGCGCGGATCGAACACCGTGAAACGAACGCCGCGGATGCCGCCGGCGTCGAGCGCCTTGAGTTCCGTATCCGTTACGCTCGGGTGAACCACTGCGACGCCGCGCGTGTTCGCGGCGCCGAGCTGCTGGATGGCATCGAGCGTCACGCGGTTGTCGGTCACATAGGCGGCAGGCTGGACGATCACCGTGCGCGTCGTGCCGAGGTGCTGTTGCAGCAGGCGATATTGTGCGGCCGCCGCATTCTCCTGCATGCGCGACTGCGGGCCGGGCCGCGCGGGCGGGAAGCGCTTGCCGTCATAGATGTGCATGTGGCAGTCGCAGGCGCCCGCGGGCGCCTTGAGTTTTGGCGCCTCACTGCCGCTGGAATTGGGAACAGTTTGCTCCGTCTGAGCCGAGGTCATGGTCGATCCGCTGGCGGCGTGACTATAGCAAAGCCTCCGCGGCGCAAATGCCCTGCGGACGCGCGCCAGCTTGACCGCCACCGCATGGGTCCGCACAGTATTTCCGGTTGAATCGGGGGCCGAAAAGAATGCATGCGCGCGTTCCGCTGATCCTGCTTGCCTGCTCGCTCGCCGCGCCGGCGCTCGCCGACAAGAAGCTCGACCCCGACCCGGCGTTTCTCGCCAAGGCACGCACCGCCGCGACCGCCAAGGTCGAACCGCACTACGATCTCGTCAGCGAGAAGGTGCCGTTCTGGGCGCGATTCCTGATCTGCGCCGGGCAGTTGAGCGCGGCGCGCGACGAGGGCCGCGCGCTTCCTGCGCCCAAGGACACGCTCGACAAGCTGATCGCCGAATACCGCGCACTCGCCGCCGAGCTGATCGCCTACCGGCGCAGGACCGACGCAAAGGCGCCCGCGACCGATGCGGACGCCGAGATTGCGAAGATCCGCACCGGCGCGATGGAGTTCCTGCCGGGCGATGTGACGAAGCTCGGCGTCGAGACCATGAAAAAGCGCGCAGGCGAGCGGCTCGCCTTCTGCCAGCTCACACGCGACTGGTACGAGGTGCAGAACGGAATACGCACCGCGACGCCGGCGGCCGATCAGCAGAAGCTGACCGCCGTGCACGACGAAGCGATGCGGAAGATCGCCGCCGAAGCGCCGAAGCCGCCGCAGGTGCCGGACTTGCGGCCGATGCCGCCCGCGCTCAAGCCGAAGGTTGTCCAGCCGATGGCAGTTGGCGCCGCGCCCGCGCGGCGCGGTCCGGAGGCCGAGCCGCTGCCGGCGCAGAAGGTCGTCGTGCCGGCGGCGGGTTTCGCGGGTGGCAGCCCGAATCCGAAGGATGCGATCGTCGGCGCGGATCTCACGCATGCCGGCGCGCGCACGGAGTTCCTCGGCCGGCCGCTCTGGTCGGCGCTCGCCGAATGCAGCGCGCGGATGGAGTACATCCAGGTGAAGACCGGAGACTCGGCGAAGCTGCAGTCGGACAGCTACGCGCATCGCGCGGCCTATACGCTCTACGGCAATCGTACCAGCGAGATTGGGCCGAGCGCGCTCGCCGCGATGTACGCTCCTGTCGCGCAAGAGCGTATGCGCCTTGCGCGGCGCGTGGAGGCAGCCTGGGTGGCATACCGCCAGGAGAATGGCGGCGCACTGCCGCACGCCTATTGGGGACAAGTGTGCTGGGGCCTCGACCAGTATGCGCTCGCGCTTGCGACCCGTATGCATGCGGCGCGGAAAGAGCGGGCGCAGCGTGAATACCAGGAGGCGCTGAAGCGCTTCAACGCATCGCCGGCCGGCACCGAGACGACCTCGGGCGGCTACAGCTATTCAGGCGGCAACAGCAGCCTCGATGCGGCGGCAGCCGCCTCCCGCGCCGAACATCAGCGCAACATGGACCAGTTCAAGCGCGACACCGACCGCATCAAGCAGGAAATCAAGGCGATCGACCGGAAGTATCGCTGAGCGCGCATGGTCCCGAAAAGTGGGAACCGGTTTTCGGAATCAGATCATGCGCCAAGAAAACTACGCCGGCGTGATCCCGATGCTCTTGATGATGCCGCCCCATTTCTCGGCATCCCGCCGCATCCGCTCGCCGAGCTCCTCCGGCGTCGATGACGCGACCTCGACCGCGATGTCGTCCATGCGCTTTTTCACCTCGGGCAGGAACAGCGCGCGGGCAATCTCTGAATTGAGTTTTGCAACGATATCCTTCGGCATTCGGGGCGGGCCGAAGGCGCCGTACCACACCGTCATCTCGTAGCCCGGCACCGTCTCGGCGACGGTCGGCACATCGGGCAGGTATGGCGAGCGCTTCGCCTCTGTGACGGCGAGCAGCTTGAGCTTGCCCGCCTGCACGTGGGGCAGGCTTTGCGTGCCGGCGGTGAAGAAAAGCTGGCACTGCCCGGCAACCGTGTCGGCGACGGCAGGCGCGCCGCCGCGATACGGCACGTGCAGCATCTCGATGCCGGCCATCTTCTCCAGCATCGCGGCGCACAGGTGATTGGTCGAGCCGGGCCCCGACGACGCATAGGCGATCTTGCCGGGATTTGCTTTCGCGTAGGCGATGAACTCCGGGACCGTGTTGGCCGGGATCGAAGGGTGAACCACCATCGTGTTGGTCACATAGGCGAGCAGCGTGATCGGGGAGAAATCCTTCACGCCGTCGAACGGCATGGTGGCGAAGAGCGCGTGATTCATCGTGTGCACGCTCATCGTGTTGAACAGGATCGTGTAGCCGTCGGGCGCCGCACGTGCGACCACGCCTGTGCCGGTATTGCCGGCCGCGCCGGTACGGTTCTCGATGATGACCGGTTGGCCCATCGACTGGTGCAGATGAAGCGCGACGATGCGCGCCAGGATATCGGTCGAGCCGCCTGGCGCCCATGGCACCAGCAGATTGATCGGGCGTGCCGGATAGGCTTGCGCGTAAGCAGGACTCGCGGCGAGACCGGCGATGCCGGCGAGGAGGAAACGGCGCGTGAGATGTGTCATGCCCGCGACTTTAGCATGCGGGCGGACCCGCGCGACCATGGCGCGGTCTAAAAATCGAGATTAACGGTCCGAAGGGCCGAGACCTACAACGCCTCGGCGACCTCGTTGAGGCCCATCAGGCGCGCCATCTGCTTCACCTTTGACTTCTGTTCGTAGGAGAGCCGGGTGAGCAATGGCGCCGCAGCCCAGTAGAGCCGCTGCATGGTGTCGTTGTCGACGCTGATCTTGCCGTGATTGGCCTTCTGGTTGGCTTTCACCACCTTGCCGACCGCGAGCAGTTCGGCGGCGATCGCGGGCCAGTATTCTTCCTGTTCGGAGGTCAGCGCGAGCGCGGTGCGCATGCGTTCGATGCCGGCAGCACCGAGCACTTCGCCATCCTCCCGTGTGCCCTTGCGGGTCGCAGCTGAAATCGCGAGCGAGCCAGGCTGATGCGCGATCGATTCCGTCGCCGGAGCCATTGCCAGCACCGGGGCCGAAGCCGGGCGCGGGCGGGGCAGCGGCACGGCGACGTGGGTTGCAAACACTGGACGCACCGTAACTGCTTCCGGCGCAGCCGGTTCGACGCGCTCGTCGCGATAGACCATCGGGATCGTCTTGACCTTGACCGGCGCAAGATCGACCGGGGTCGAGGTCGTAGAGGCAAGCGTGTAGGCCGGTGCGGGCGCCGGAGCGGCCTCCGCTGGCTTGGCGGCGGCGGCAAAGCGTCCGTCCACGGACGGCGGCAGCACCAGATCAATCGCCGCATTGGCAACCAGACCAAACGCGAACGCACCGCCAACGCATACAAGCGAAAGCAGACAGACTCTTGCTGACTTCATCGTGATTCCCACGCTCCCCCTCGGATTAAAGTGCGGGATCAGAGTGAATAAGACGTTACCGGATTCACCCATCAATAAGGCGATCTGGTGGCAAATGCCCCGATCCCGGTGGACTACCTACGCGCCGGCGCGGCAGAACCCCGAATTCTCTCCATTTTTCCCCTATTTCGGCGTGTCCATGACCCGCAAGGCGGCCGAGGTCGCGACCCCGCCGACCACGCAGGGGATGCCGAATTCAACCTGGCCGGTCACCGCAAGGACGATGCAGCCGACCGCGAGCGCGCCCTCCCCGACCTGACCCCAGACCGAGAGGTCGCGCCGCGAACCCGGACCCTTGCGCTTCAACTCCTCGATCGCGGCGAGCGCCTCGTTGCGCATCTTTCCGGTCTCGACCGTTTCGGCGGCCTCGATGATCTCCTTGAGCACCGGCTTGACGGTGTCGGGTTGCGGCTGCGTCTCGGCCCATTTGATCCGCGCCAGCAGGTCCGGATTGCGGCCCGAATTGATGGCGAGCGTGTACTTGGCCATGCTGCCGAGCGTCAGCTTCTCCAGCACGTCACGCTCCTTGGTCCAGCGCAGCATCAGGATGATGCGCTGGAGCGGGCGATAATCGCCGGTGGCGTAGAAATAGCCCCACAGCGTGTCGAGCACGTCGGGCGTCAGGTCGAGGCCGAACTCCTTCGTGGGCTTGCTGAAGTAGTTCACGAACAGCATCTGCGCGCGGATCTTCTGGCCCAGCGTCTCGTCCTTCTCAATCGGTGCCTGCTCGAGCGTCGGCAGTTTGCCGGCGAGATACCGCTCGATCATCACGCGCCGCGCCGGCATGCGGATGGCATTGCGTTGCAGCACCGTGCGCCAGTCGGGCAGACCCGAATATGCAATCGCGCGCACGATCGCCCATTGGTGCTCGTCGCTGATCGGAAACATGCGGGCGATCAGGACGTCGGCCTTGTCGGGGTTCTTCGCGAAGATCCCGGCGAGGAAACCCACATAGACGCCCGCGCCTTCGGTATCGGTGAGCACGCCGAGCCGGCTCAAGCCGCGCACCGCAAGCGGCACTTTGTCGGGTTCGGGATGGTGCCGGTACTGATTGATCCAGCCGAGGATGACCTCCTTCGGCGCAATGTCGAGCTGCGGCGCAGGCAGCGGCCGCACAGGTGCGGCGGCAAGCGCCGCAGGCAGAAGAACCGCAATCAGCGCGACAACGGCGCGGCGCATGAAATGTCCCCTTTGGCCCCAAGCCGGGCCGGCGCCAAGCTCATCAACGCGGTCGGGCGGAATCGCGGCAAGATCGGCGCGCGATTGGATCAGAAACTTGATTTCTTTCAGCCGGATAAAGCCTTCCGGCGGGAGAACAGATCGCTTAGGCTTCAAGGAAAACACCAGCCGGGCGGGGAAGCCATGACCATCATCATCCGGATTGCGGTACTGTGCGTGGCGTTGTTCACCGCGAGTGCGGCATCCAGCGAAATCTACCCGAACAGGATCGTACGCATCATCGTGCCGTTTCCGGCAGGCGGGCCGACCGATGTGATGGCGCGGCTCATCGGACAGAAGCTGTCCGAGCGCCTCGGCCAGCAATTCATTATCGAGAACATGGCAGGCGCGGCTGGCAACATCGGCATGGGCAACGCGGCGCGCGCCACGCCCGACGGCTACACGATTCTGTTCGTGTCATCGAGCTATGTCGTCAACCCGAGTCTCTACACCAAGGTGCCGTTCGATCCCGACAAGGATTTCGTGCCGATCACCAAGGCGGCGGCCGCGACGCACGCGCTGATCGCCAATCCGGAGGTGCCGGCGCGGACCGTGAAAGAGCTGGTCGCCGCCATCAAGGCCGATCCGACGAAGTACACGATCGCATCGCCAGGCATGGGCACGACGCCCTCGCTTTCAATCGAGCTGTTCAAGCAGTCGCTGGGCTTGAACGAACTCGTCGTGGTGCCGTTCACCGGCGGCAACCCGTCGATCCAGTCGGTGGTCGCAGGCCACACGCCGCTCTCGTTCCAGGCGATCCCGCCCGCAACGGCGCTGATCCGCGATGGCAAGCTGCGCGCACTCGCCGTCACCTCGCTCAAACGCGCCGTCGCGCTGCCCGATGTGCCGACGCTCGACGAGCTCGGCATCAAGGGCCAGGAGGCCGAGACCATGCAGGGCGTGCTTGCACCCGCCGGCACGCCGAAGGAGATCGTGACCCTGCTGCAGAAAGAGATCGCAGCCGCGCTTCAACAGCCCGACGTGAAGGACAAGGTGCTGGCACTCGGCTTCGAGCCCTCCGGGATGAGCTCCGCTGACTTCGACGCCTACATCAAGGCAGAGATCGCGAAATGGAAACGCGTGATCGAGAACGCGCATATCCCGAAAATTTGAGAGACGAGTCATGCCGAAGAAGCCGACGACGGCGATTCCCTACTTGAAGCCGCGCGCCATTACAGACGCACTGCGGCAGCAAGTCCGCAAGGAGCTGCCCGAGGTGGCGCAGATCAAGGACGCGGCGCTGCAGCGTAACACCGTCGAGGCCTGGGCGTTTGCGCTCGCCCATTCGAGCTTCAGGTCGATCCGGCAAATCCCGCCGGCCGGAAACCCGGATACCAATGAGGCCAAACGCGGCGACCAGACCGACCACTTGCGGGGCGTGACGCGGCTTGCGGTCGGCATCGCCAAGGAAATGGGCACCGCCTATCCCGAACTCGCCATCGACATGGACGTGATCGTGGCCGGCGGGCTCGTCCACGATGTCGGCAAGGCGTGGGAGTTCGATCCGGTCAATCGCAGGCGCTGGAAGGCGATCCAGAAGCAAACCGGGCGGCCTTCGATCCGCCATCCGGCGTTCGGCATGCATATCTGCCTGACCGTGGGGCTGCCCGAGGAGGTCGCGCACATCGCGATGGCGCATTCAGGCGAAGGCGAGCTTTTGGTGCGAAGCCTCGAATGCATGATCGTGCATCAGGCCGACTACACCTTCTGGAACACGCTGCTTGCCGGCGGGCAGCTCAAGCCCGAGACCGTACCGCCCGCGACACGGAAATACATCATCGACAGGCCGTTCTAGGTTGCCGCGCATACCGGGCGCGGCCCACGAAAAACGCGCTTTTCTTTTTGATTCTCGTCAATTCCCGGCCCGGAAGCGGCCACTAGCCTCTCAAGGCATGTGGCAATCCATTTCGAGCGCACCTTTCGATCGTGAACTCGAACTTGCCGTGATCGAACCGACGGCGTGCATGCGCTCGTCTTCGCCTGCCGCCGGACCAAGGAAGGCTGGATCGACGCGACCACGAAGCGGCAGCTCGACGTCAGGCCGACTCACTGGCGCGAGTGGACCATCAAGAGGCGGCTGCGCTTCTCACTCCGCCGCGAGCGCCGTCAGCCCCCACTCGTGGATACGGTCCGGCATGTGCAGGTATTCCTGCCAGGCGCGCTCGGCGCGCTCCTTCCGACCGGCCGCGCCCTTTTTTCCATGAATGCAGATCGCGCCGAATTCGCGCGCGCGGGAAATGATCCAGTCGCCCGCGGCCTTGCGCGTCGCGCCATAAGCGCTGAGCGCCGCCTCGATGCTGTCGTGCTCGGTAAGCGCATCCGCGAGGCACGCCGCATCGAGTGCCGCCTTGGTGACGCCCGCGCCGACATGCGGGCGCGCGACGAACGCGGCATCACCCATGATGATCGCGCGGCCGAACACAAGCTGCGGTGACGCGAGATCGTAGATCGGCTGGAAGTAAGGCCGCGAGGCGACGAAGATATCGGCAAGCGACGGTGCGATCGTTTCACGCGCAGCCTGCTTCACGGCATCGCTTACGTCCTGCCGGATCAGCGGCGGCGGGATCTGCTCATGCCGCACGCCCTTTGCGTCCGTGTTCATGTCGGCCAGCGTCGCCTCGTCGGCCGGGCGATACCACACGATGTTATAGTCGCGCTTGCCGACCGTGACGTCGCCATCGCGCGCCGGCACCGGGTAGGACACCCAGAGCTCCCCATCCGGGATGCAGAATGCGTTGCGCGAATAGAGAAGCTCGCGTTGCGCCTCGGTCGCCTCCGCCTCGGGCCAGAGCGCGCGCCACGCGATGTAGCCGGCGTATTCGGGCTTTGCCTGCGGCGCGAGCTGGGTGCGCACCGCGGAGCGCGAGCCGTCCGCACCGATGAGCAGATCGCCGGTCTCGCGCGTGCCGTCCGCGAAGATCGCGGTCACGCTCTTCCCGTCCTGCTCGACGCGCTGTAGCGATTTCGCCGGGTGGTACAGCTCGCGCGGCAACAGCTCCTTCAGCGGACGGTAAAGGCGCGACCACGCGGTCATCAGGCGCGGGCGCGGCACGTCCGCGACCACGCCGCCTTCCCTGTCGAGCCAGACGTAGCGCGGGATCGGCACCCCGAGCGGCGCGCTCATGTCGATTCCGATGCGCTTCAGGATTTCGATCAGCGCCTCGTGCGAGCCGAGCCCGGCGCCGCGGCCGGCAAGGTCCTCGGTACTGCGCTCGAACACATCGACGCGCCAACCGTTCTGGCGCAATAGATGCGCCGCGAACATGCCGGCGAGGGAGCCGCCGATGATGAGCGCGCGCTTGCTCACACCAGCTCCGGCCACGGCACGATGGTGGATTTGACCGTCTTCATCGCCATCGCGTCGGCGACGGCCTGCCCCACGCCCTTCTCGGTGAAGGGATAGAGCGTCTGCATGTCGAGCCAAGGGTACTTGTTGCGGGTGCGGTAGAGCATGTCGACGCCGAGCGGCAGATCGTTAGCAGTGAACGCCCATGAGCCGAGCACGTTCAGGTCCTTGGCGCAAATGCGGTGCCACGAGGTCGCGATCGACCCCGCATCGGTGAACTGGCCCATCTCGACGTAGGTGCCGCCGTCGCGCAGCATCTCGATCCCCTCGGGACCGGCGCTCGGGTGGCCGGAGCAGTCCATCACCAGGTCGGCGCCGAAGCCGCCGACGATATCGCGCACCGCTTTGGTGCGCGCCTCCGGCGTTTTCACATCCTCGATGTTGACCGTCGTCTCGGCGCCGAACTTGCGCGCGAGTTTGAGGCGCGGCTCCTCCGGCGCGCCGACGCAGATCACGCGCCCCGCGCCCATCTCCTGCGCGGCAGCGACCGCGAGGATGCCGATCGGACCGGAGCCCTGGATCACGACCGTGTCGCCCCACTTGAAGCGCCCGGCTTCGATCGCGCGGTTGAACGCGCGGATGCAGGAGGTCAGCGGCTCGGAGAGCGCGCCGAGGCGCAGGCTCATGTCGTCGTACAGCTTGTAGACCTTGGTGCCCGGCAGCATGTCGAGATCGACGTATACGTATTCGGCCCAGCCGCCCCAGAGATGCGGCGGCTTGTCGAAGCCGAGATAGCGCCCGTAATAAACGGGCGTCAGGCACTTGTTGGCGTTCTGCGGATAGTGGACGCAGTAATAGCAGGAGCCGCACGGCATCAGCGGCGGGATCATCACCTTCGAGCCGACCTTCAGGGGCTTGCCCATGAAGTCTTCGGTGAATTCCGCGCCCGCCTCGACGATCACGCCGCCGAGCTCGTGGCCGAGCGTGAACGGCCAGGGCAGCGGCTTCGGCCAATGACCTTTCAGGATGTGCTGGTCGGTGCCGCACACGCCGCATGCGCCGATCTTGATCAGCGCGGCTTTCTTCGGCACGTCCGGCCATGGCACGGAGCGGATCACAGGCGGCGCGCCGGGTCCGTCGAACGTCGCGACGCGGATTGGATCACGCGGCATGGAATCCCTTCATATCCCTCCCCCCAGTAGCGCGAGCGTAAGCAAGCGGACGGGTGGAGCAAGGGGAAGTTCGGCAATTTGGGACCAGCGTCCGGCGCGGTCGCCCGGTGTGGAAGGGAGCAGAAAAAGAAAGAGCTGGCGCGCGTTCAAGGCTTGACTTTGCGCAAGGAACGGCGGGCGCGGCCTCGCTATAGTTGCGCGCGTTTCTTGCGTCGGCGCACGGCCCACAGCGACAATTCGGGTGTCCCCATGACAGCAACGGTCAGCTCGCGACGTCTGCTTCTCCCTGCCACCATCGCAGTCACTCTGGCGGCGAGCCTCGCGGCCGCCGGCCTCGCATGGTCGCAGCACGCCGCACAGCCATCCGGCGCCCGCATCGTCATGGGCGAAGGCCATTTCAACCGCGACGGCAAGGCGTTCCATTATTGGGATAAAGAAAAGGAGATCCCCGCGATCTGCTCCCGCTGCCACGCCGCGACCGGCGTTCCGGAATATCTGCGCGAGGGAAAGAACAACCCGTCGCCGCACGTGAAGAACGGCTTTGCCTGCACGAACTGCCACGCCGACATGCTGACCTATGCGCGCAACACCGCCGCCAAGGTCACGTTCCCAAGCGGCCTCACTGTCGACAGCGGCAACAACGACACCAACCTGTGCATGACCTGCCATCAAGGGCGCGAGTCGACCGCGAGCCTCAACAAGGAGATCGCCGGCCTCGCGCTCGATACGCCCGATCCAAAACTGAATTTCGTTCACGTGCACTACTTCCCGGCCGGCGCGACGCGCTATGGAACGGAGGCGAAGGTCGCGTATGAATACGAAGGGAAGAGCTATGCGGGGCGCTTCGGCCATGTCCCCCAGATGAGCAACTGCACCAACTGTCACGAGCCGCATGGCGGCGCCGTGCAGGTTTCTGCATGCGGCGGCTGCCACCAGAACGTCAAAGAGCACACGCAGCTCGCCAGCATCCGCATGTCGACGCGCGGTGACTTCGACGGCAACGGGCGCGAGGAGGGATTGCCGCAGGAAGTCGCGAACCTGACCGAGCAGCTCTACGGCGCCATTCAGCGCTACGCCAAGACGGTTGGCGGCTCCTCTATCGCGTTCTCGAAAGAGGCCTTCCCGTACTGGTACAACGACCTTAACGGCAACGGTAAGGTCGATCCCGACGAGCTCAAGCCGACGAACAAGTATCCGGCCTATACGCCGCGGCTGATGCAGGCGGTCTACAACTACGCCTTCGTGACCCGCGATCCGGGCGCCGCGTACCACAATCCGCGCTACACGTTGCAGATCCTCTACGACACGCTCGACAGCCTCGCGCAGAGCGGCAAGGCGGGCGTCAACATGCAGGGAAAGGTGCGGCCTTAGGGCATGATCCCGAAAAGTGGGTACCGGTTTTCGGAAAAGATCATGCCCAAACGAAAGAGACACGAAGGGCGGCGCAAGGCTTAAGAGGAAGATCGCAGCTCCTATTGCCCCCAGGCCTTGAAGGCCTCCTCGAACGCGCGTTCGCCCGGAGTGCCCTTCTCGATCGCCAGGATCGCGCGGCGGCCGTTGTTGTAGACGATCGGAATGTCGAACCAGCTGCGCTCTTTCAGAAGCTGGATGTTGCGCTGCATGTCGGTCTCGACCGCCGAGAGCCCGATCAGGAAATAGCCCGACGTGACTTTCGCGGCCGCGCCGCCGAGCGGTGAGCCGCGCGTCTGCTCGGCTTGCTTCATCAAGACGCCCGGCACGTTCGCGATGCCGCCGAACGGGAAGTCGGCCGGGAGGTTGAACGTGATCTCGATGGTGTGGCTGGTCGCCTGCTGCACCTGATTGATGTCGCGCCGGAGCAGGAACGTCATCGTGATGCGCCGCTCCGGAATTTCGATGTCGGCGCGCACCGCGAGATCGGGTGGAGCGCCCGGCCCAGCGGTCACCATTTCGGTGCGCCAGATCGCCGAGCCGACGAAGCGCTTGCCCTGCTGGTCGGCTGGATCCTCTTCATAAAGCGCGACGCGCTGCGCGACGGCTGCGACCGCGCCGGTATTCTGGTTGGTCGGCGGCGCTTGCGTATTTGTACTGTCGGAGGGCGCCGCGGGCTGGCCGACGCGATCGGTGATCTTCGGCTTCTGCGCGGTCGCGTCCTTCGGCTGCTGCTGCGTCGTCTGGCCGCGCACCGAATTGACGAGACCGGCGATGCGTTCGCGCTGCCAGTAGGCAACGACGCCGAGCGCCACGATCAACAGCACGGTGAGGATCGCGGCAAACAGCCCGACGCGCGAATGCTTGGGCAGGTCGCCGATGTCGTCGGCGGAGGGCTGACGCATCGGGCTTTGACGCTGTTGACCCGGACGCGGCTCGGCCGGGCGCTCCGGCTCGGGCGGTGCCCAGTTTGGCGCACGCGTCTCGACCGGCGCCGCATCGAACGGGTTCGACGGGGCAACGCGCGCCTGCGGCTCGGCTGCCCGCGCCGGCGCGCGCACCGGCGTGCGCAACCCTTCTGGCTCGACGCGCGGCTCGACCCGATCGAACGCCGGCTGGCCGCTCGGCGGCGTCGCGGCAAAAACGTCGCGCGCGGCTTTGGCTCCCTGCGCGGTCGCATCGCCCAGCGCCTCGGCCTCGGCGATCACATCGCGGAAGCCCTTGAGCCCCTCGTCGGTGACGGTGCGGCTCGGCGTGCGCGGACGTGCCGCCATCGCGGCACGATCGGACGACGGCGGCGTGGCTCTCGGCGGAGCACCCGCCGCATCGGTATCGCTCTTTGCAGCAGCCGGCTCGGCACGCGGCACTTCGCGCCCGCGCCGCGCTGCTTCGGCTTCGACCTTGCGGATCGCCTCTTCGAGCGAGAGCCGCTCGCGCGTGATCTCGGCTTCGGTCAACGGCGGATCGTTCATCCCGCGCAACTGCGCGACCAAAGCCGTGCGCGCGCGCTCATAGAGCAGGCGGCGCCCTTCGCCGGTGTTCTTCTCCAGACCGGCGACGGCCTTGGCGACGAGCGGATAATAATCGGCCATCAGTTCGCTACGCTCTCCCGACCCCCGCGGATAATCAGGCTTCGAACGGGTTCTGCACCAGTATGGTGTCCTCGCGTTCCGGACTGGTCGAGAGCAAAGCTACCGGACAGTCCACCAATTCCTCGATTCGCCGCACGTATTTTATCGCCTGCGCGGGCAATTCGGCCCATGAGCGGGCGCCTGCGGTCCCACTTTTCCACCCTTCCACGGTCTCGTACACCGGCTCGACCCGTGCCTGTGCGCTGGCGCTGGCCGGAAGATAGTCGATTTCCCGGCCGTCGAGTCGATAGCGGACACAGACTTTTATCTCGTCGAACCCGTCGAGGATGTCGAGCTTGGTGAGCGCCAAGCCATTGATGCCGCTGGTGCGCGCGGTCTGCCGCACCAGCACGGCGTCGAACCAGCCGCAGCGGCGCGGCCGGCCCGTCACCACGCCGAATTCGCGGCCCCGCTCGCCCAGCCGGCGGCCGATCTCGTTCAACTGCTCGGTCGGGAAAGGCCCCTCGCCCACCCGCGTCGTGTAGGCCTTGCAGATGCCGAGCACGTAACCGATCGCGCCCGGCCCCATGCCGCTGCCGCTCGCCGCCTGGCCCGCGACCGTGTTTGACGACGTCACATACGGGTAGGTCCCGTGGTCGACATCGAGCAGCGTGCCCTGCGCGCCCTCGAACAGGATGCGCTTGCCCTCGCGTCGCTTGGAATCAAGGAGCGACCACACCGTGTCCATGTATGGCAGCACCTTCGGCGCGACGGCCGCGAGGTCGTCATAGATCGACTTCGCGCTGATTTCAGTCTGGCCATTCCCGCGCCGCAGCGCGTTGTGGTGCGCGAGCAATCCCTCGATCTTGCCGCCGAGCGAACCGAGATCGGCGAGATCCATCAGGCGGATCGCACGGCGGCCGATCTTGTCCTCGTAGGCCGGGCCGATGCCGCGCTTGGTCGTCCCGATGCGGGTCGCGGTGTTGGCGGACTCGCGCAGCGCATCGAGCTCCTGGTGCAGCGGCAGGATCAGCGCGGTGTTCTCCGCAATGCGCAGATTGTCGGGCGTGACCGTCACGCCCTGCGCGCCGAGCCGGCCGATCTCTTCCAGCAGCGCGTTCGGATCGAGCACCACACCGTTGCCGATCACCGACAGTTTGTTGCGCACCACGCCGGAGGGCAGCAGCGAAAGTTTGTAGGTCTCGCCTCCGACGACCAGCGTGTGTCCGGCATTGTGGCCACCCTGGAAGCGCACGACGACGTCGGCCTGCTCGGACAGCCAGTCGACGATCTTGCCCTTGCCCTCGTCGCCCCACTGCGAGCCGACCACCACCACATTCGCCATCGGGACCCCTTCGAGAAGCATGATCCGGCGACGTGGAAACCGGGCCGCTCCGTCGATAACGGATGCGGTCCGGGGTGGCAAGTCATTGGCACGGCTGGATTTACGATCCCGAACGGATGTCAGGGACGCCGCGGCTCGTAGGCGATGACCTTGTCGCCGGGCCAGCGCATGCGCCAGCCGAGCTTGATCTCCTTCGCCTCGCCGGGCGCCGCTTCCAGGTTCCAGGCAAGCACGCCGCGCCGGTCGCGCAGGTCGCGTTCGCTCGGCGGCGTCGTGACCGGAAGCAGCTCGACCTGGATCTCGGCGGTTTCGCTGGTCGGCACCTGGTCCTCGATCACCGCCTTGATCGCACGCGCATGCCCGCTGCGCAGCGTGATCTTGAACTCGCGCTCGTCCGTCTTGGCCGATGAGATGATCCCGGCCGAACCTTCGATCCTGCGCGTGACGGTGCGCGTGACCTTCACCTTCTCGTCGGCACCGAAGCCGAGCCGCAGCGTTTCGTCCTTCGGGGTCAGCACCATCTGGCCGCGGCCGACGAAGACGCCGTCACGATAGAGCGATACCCGTCCGGGCAGCAGCGGCGCTTCCTCGGCATGCTTGAACGAGGCTTCGAGATACGCGGTCTCGTCCAGCACCGGCACGGCGCGCACCAGCAGTTCGGGCGCGATCTGCTCGGTCGAGATGCGGAAGCTCTTCGCGCCTTCGCTCGCCGCGACGCTGACGCGGCCCGGCACGCGGAACACCGCCTGGAACCCGCCGGTCTCGACCGCTGCTTCCTGCTCCTGCGCGGGCGAAAGGGCGCGTCGCACGTCCAACGGAGCGAGCGGCTGGTCGTTCGACGCCGTCGCGAAGCCCACGACCGGCATCTTGTTCAACGAATCGCCGATCATGTCTTGCCTCAGGTGCGACGACCTTGCCGGCTGCTGAGCCGTCGGCTGGTAGTAGCGCACGATCAGCGGCTGCAGCTCGGGTCCGTTGCCGCCCTTCGCGGTGCGCACGGTCGAGACCGAGAGCGCGACATCCGACCAGTCCTCGCCGGTCTGCTGAACGATCTCAGCGCGGCGGATCAGTTCGAGCGCGGGCTTGCGTTCGCGCGTGCCTGAGTCGAGCCGCGCGTCGTAGAGCGGCGCCCAGCGCGCGCCGCGCACCGTGTAGCTGACGCGGAACGTGGCGTGCGAATCGGCGTTGGCCGCAAGGTCGATGCGCACCTCCATCTTGCGCGCCGGATTCGCCTGCAAGGCCGCCTCGACGCGCGCGAGCTCTTCGGTGATCTCGCGCTGCTTGAGCTTGAGCGCGCGGATCACCTCGTTCGCGGATTTGATTTCGTCCGCCACCGCACCGAACGCCGCACGCCAATCCGAGATCGGACGCGCCTGCCCTTTGTCGCCGAGCCCGAACGGCGTTTCGGCCGCGAAGCGCTCGGCGAATTTCTTGCGCGCGGTCTCGGCGGCGATCTGGTCGTCGAGCGCGGCACGCTCGTCCTTGAGCGTCTGCCAGCGTTTCTCCAGTTCGGGCGCGGTCGGCGGCCGTTCGGACCGCGGCGCACGCGCGTCGATCGCGCCGATCGTCACGGGCGAAGCCGTCTCGCCCTCCACGCGCAATGACGCCGTGTCGAGACCGGGCGGAAAGTCTTTTGCGATGAGCGTCGTGTCGCCTTGCGGCAGATCGACGCTGATGAGCCGCGTCACCGTCGCGCCGTCCGGATAGACCGTGACGCTGTCGATTGACGAGGTCACATCGATGTCGGCGGCGAGAGCCGGGCCAATTCCCACAAAAACAAGCACGCAACAGGCAGGCAAATAGGCAAATGAACGGCGCATGGCGAGCTTCCTCTGGGCGGAAGTCACCCCCACGCCATGGAACTCGCAGAATTCGGGTTTACGTTGGGCGAGGTTCCGGCGGCTTTCCGGCGAGATCGGGCCAAATTTAATGTCAGCCGGGCCGCATCTCGCTGCGTTCGAGCCGCGCCACTCTTTCCTTTTCGACGCTTCGCGGCATGGAGGACGCGGGCAGAGGATCGAACTTCAGCGTCCGCGCCGATTGCACCTGCGGCAGCTTCTTCACCTTCTCGAGCACCTCCAGCGGCATGTCGCCGTCGATCTCGATCAGCGCGATCGCGTTGCCGCCCGGCGCCTCTCGGCCGACGTGGAATGTCGCGATGTTGATCCCGGCCTGGCCGAGCGTGCCCGAGAAGCTGCCAATGAATCCGGGCTTGTCGAGATTGGTGATGTAGATCATCGAGGGGCCGAATTCGGCATCCATCCGGATGCCCTTGATGTTGACGATGCGCGGACGCCCGTCGGCAAACACGGTCCCGGAGATCGAGCGCGGCCCACGTTCGGTTTCGACCGTCACGCTGATCAGGCTCTCGTAATCGCAATGGCCTTCGCGCGTCACTTCCTCGATGTCAATGCCGCGCTCGCGCGCGACGAGCGGCGCGGATACGACATTGATGTCCTGCAGAATCGGGCGCAGCAGGCCCGCGACCGCCGCCGAGGTGAGCGCCTTCACCTTCATCTGCGCGACCTGCCCCTCGTAGGAGATCTGCACCTTCTTCAGACCGGTTTCGGTCAATTGTCCGGCGAACGAGCCGAGCCTTTCGGCGAGCGCGATGAAGGGTTTAAGCTTCGGGGCTTCCTCGGCGGTGATCGAGGGGAAATTCACCGCGTTCGAGATCGCGCCCTGCAGCAGATAATCCGACATCTGCTCGGCGACCTGCAGCGCCACATTCTCCTGCGCCTCGCTGGTGGCAGCGCCGAGATGCGGCGTGCACACGACATTCGGGTGATTGAACAGCGGATTGGCGGTCGCGGGCTCCTCGGTGAACACGTCGAAGGCCGCGCCCGCGACCCGGCCCGAGTCGAGCGCCGCGCGCAGCGCCTGCTCGTCCACCAGCCCGCCGCGCGCGCAATTGATGATGCGCACGCCCTTTTTCATTTTCGCGAACGCGCTCGCGTCGATGATGTTCTTTGTCTTTTCGGTCAGCGGCGTGTGCAGCGTAATGAAGTCGGCGCGCTTGAACAGCTCGTCGAGCTCCACCTTGTGCACGCCGATGTCGGCCGCGCGTTCAGGCGAAAGGAACGGATCGTAGGCGATCACCCGCATGCGCAGGCCGAGCGCGCGATCGACCACGATCGAGCCGATGTTTCCCGCGCCGATCACGCCGAGCGTCTTGCCGGTGATCTCCACACCCATGAACTTGTTCTTTTCCCATTTTCCCGCCTGCGTCGAGGCATCCGCCTGCGGGATCTGGCGCGCGAGCGCCAGCATCAGGGTGATCGCATGCTCGGCGGTGGTGATCGAATTGCCGAAGGGCGTGTTCATCACGATGATGCCCTTGGCGGTCGCGGCCGGGATGTCGACATTGTCGACGCCGATGCCGGCGCGGCCGATCACCTTCAGGTTCTTCGCCTTCTCCAAAATCTTCGGCGTCACCTTGGTGGCGGAACGGATCGCAAGGCCGTCGAAGCCGCCGATCAGTTCGGCGAGCTTCTCCTTGTCGGCGCCGAGCTTCGGCTGGAAATCGACTTCGACGCCGCGATCCTTGAAGATCTGCACGGCGGCGGGCGAAAGCGCATCGGAAATGAGAACGCGCGGGGCCATTGATATTGTCCTTTGATATAGAGGTCGCCGCGCAGCCGGAGGCGCGGGCAACGCTCGCAACAGAATGAATTCGTTACGCCGCCTTTGGCAGCGCGCTCTTGGCTTGTGCGAAGGCCCAGTCAATCCAAGGCGTCAGCTTCTGCAAATCCGCGGTCTCAACCGTCGAGCCGCACCAGATGCGCAAGCCGGGCGGCGCGTCGCGATGCGTCGCGATGTCGTAGGCGACGCCTTCCTTCTCGAGCAGCGCGACGAGGTCCTTCACGAACACCCATTGGGCATCGGCCGGAAGCGACGCAATCGCCGGATCGACGATCTTCAGGCACACTGACGTGTTCGAGGCGGTCGCGGGATCTTCGGCGAGATTCGCGACCCACGAGGTCCTGGCGACCCAGTCGTGGATCGCTTTCGCGTTCGCATCCGCCCGCGCGCGCAAGCCTTTCAGTCCGCCAGCCGACTTCGCCCAAGCGAGCGTGTCGAGATAGTCCTCGACGCACAGCATCGAGGGCGTGTTGATGGTCTCGCCCTCGAAGATTCCGCGGTTGACCTTGCCGTCCTTTTTCATCCGGAAGATTTTCGGGAGCGGCCAGGCCGGCGTGTAGCTCTCAAGCCGCGCCACCGCGCGCGGCGAGAGGATCAGCATGCCGTGCGCGGCTTCCCCGCCGAGCGCCTTCTGCCACGAGAAGGTGACGACATCGAGCTTTGCCCAATCGAGCGGCTGCGCGAACGCCGCCGACGTCGCATCGCAGATCGTGATGCCTTCGCGGTCAGCCGCGATCCAGTCCGCATTGGGCACGCGCACGCCCGACGTGGTGCCGTTCCAGGTGAACACGATGTCGGACTTGGGATCGACCGTGGAGAGATCGGGCAGCTTGCCGTAGGGCGCCTTGACGAGCGTTACGTCTTTCAGCTTCAGCTGCTTGGCGACGTCCGTCACCCAGCCCTCGCCGAAGGACTCCCACGCGATCATGGTGACGGCGCGCGCGCCCAGCATCGACCACATCGCCATCTCGACCGCGCCGGTATCGGAGGCTGGTACGATGCCGATGAGAAAGTCCGCCGGCACTTCGAGCACCGCGCGCGTCTCCTCGATGGCGCGCTTGAGCTTCGCCTTGCCGCCCTTGGCGCGGTGCGAGCGGCCTAAAAATGCGTCACTGAGGGCTTGGAGGGTCCAGCCGGGGCGCTTGGCGCACGGGCCGGAAGAAAAATGCGGCACAGCCGGCCGCAATGCGGGCATCGCGATCATGATCTACCCTTCCAGATAGAAGCCTCTCGTTGGGGAGAGGTGTCCCGCCGCCGGACATAGGGAAGGGCGAACGCGCCGTCAAGAAAGACTTGTTGATGTCATCCATCAATGCGAACGGCGCGGGCTTTTCGGCCCGCGCCGCCGGTATCCGTGTGCGTGATACTTAAAACTTCAGCGCAGCGCCGACGCGGACGTTGTGCATGTGAACGTTCAGCCCCTGCACGTCCGGGAATTGCGCATATTCGTATTCGGCGCGCGCGAACAGGTTGGCCATCAGGCAGAAGTCGACGCCGACACCCGCCGCGTAGCCGTAGGCGAACTGATCGTTGAGATTTTCCGCAACCGAGAACGGCGCCGGCACGACCGTGCCGGGCGGCGTATTTATCGTCGCGCTCGGCGTGACGACAACGGTGCGGTTGATGTCCATGCGGGCGACCGCGAGGCCGAATGTCGCATAGGGCATGAAGAAACTACCCGCCGCCCAGCCGCCTTTCAGGCGCAGCGTTCCGTAGTCGATGATGCGCGCGGTCTCGGAGCCTGCGCCCGTAAAGGCAAGGAAGTCGGTCGCCGCACCGAAGCTGCCGACCAACGTGTTGTTGGTTGTGAGCGACTTGTTCATCCAGTTGTAAGTGGCCTCGACGCCGACCACCGCGCCGTCCCACTGCTGCTGATAGCCGACGAAGCCGCCGAAATGCGTATTGGTCGAATCCGCGCGCCCGAGCGGCGACGAGCTGACGCCGCTCGCCGTCGTGTTGCTCAACAGCGCCGTCATGCTGGATGTGTTGTTGGTGAAGTCGATGCCCGGCACGCTCCAGCCGACATGGCCGCCGACATAAAAACCGTCCCAGCGCGTGCCGCCCGGCGCCGAGATGACCGTGCTCGATCCGCGCAGGAACGAATCGCCGAGATCGGCGGCGCGCGCCTCAAGTCCCATTCCGACGATCGCGACACCGCAAAGCAACCAACGCAGCATGACCCGCTCCCCCACCTGACATTGAAGATCGAGCCGATCATCAGGCATTAACCTTAATGGACGGTTAGCCGACCTCATCCTTCGAGACCCGTCCTTTCGGACGCTCCTCAGGATGAGGAGCGATGTGACGCGCAAAAAACGAAGACGGCGCGGGGATGGTTCCCCGCGCCGCCGGTCGATCGTAAGTAAGGAAGCTTAGCCTTTGCGCACCAGCGGCGGCTGGTACACCGGCTGCACCTGTTCCGGCTGCAGCATCCAGCGCATGCCGAGCTTGATGTCCTGCGAGTCCATCTCTCGGAACGTGTAGAAGGCGCGCGGCCCGCCGCCGGTCGAGCATCCGCCATTGGCGCAGTCGATCGTCGAGGTGTTGACGTTGCCGAAGTTCAAGTAGCGGTACGCCAGCTCGACCTTGAAGTTGTTGCTGACGTTGTAGGCAACGCCGGCCTGAACCTGCCAGGCGAACTTCCACTCGGCGAAGTCGCTGTTCGACGCATAGCCGAAGCCGGTGGTGCCGTCGGAGATGAAGCCCACATCGGTGAGGCCGGTGATCGAGTGGCGCGCGACGCCGACGCCGGCGCCGACGAACGGGGTGAGGCACATCCAGGTGCCGAGGTCGATGTAGCCGTTCGCCATCAGCACGAGGGCCGAATGATTGCCTTCGTAGACGTCGAAGCAGCGGCCGCCCGGGCAGAACTCGGTATAGCTGCCGATCGCCTTGAACTTCGCCTTCGCGCGATATTCGGCCGTGGCGTCGAAGCGCAGCCACGAATTCCACTGGAAGCCGATGCCGCCGCCGACGAAGGCGGCGTCGCTCATATCACGCTGGTCGATGCGCCAGCTCGCCGGCCACACGAACGCCTGGTTGGTCTGGGTGTGGTCGAATTCGGTGAACTTCTGCTGGCCGACACCGATGTCGCCGCGCAGATACCAGCCGCCCATCTGTTCCTGGACCTGCACCGGTGCGATCATTTGCGGTGACTGCATGATCGGCGGAAGATCCGCGGCTTGCGCCGGGGAGAAGGCCGCCGCGATCGCCGCGCCGGCAAACAAAGCAACTTTGAGACTGCGCATGACTCCATCCTCTGAACCAGGTGGACCGAAGGACGGCCCGACACAGAACGATGGAGCGGATTAAGCCAGCCAATCTTTAAGCGCGGCTTAACGCTAACAATTAACCCTGATCTTTCGTTGCCGGAATTTTCCGCGCGATGCACGGACGCGCCGTGCTGTTGCGTCGAGGACACGAAAGTTCGGCGAGACGTTAACGCGAAGCCACGCGCGTTAAGGGTTCCTTCAGCCGCTGTTAGGGTCGCGTTTACGGCTGCGGCGAGAGTGAGGCGCAAATATCGCTGACTCTTGTCGCGCGCGATTCGCGCCGCGAACTCCGCTTCACCTCTCCCCGCTTGCGGGGAGAGGTCGGCGAGCGAAGGGAGCCGGGTGAGGGGGAATTTCCACGGACACGACTCTTGTTTGAGTCCCCCTCACCCCAACCCTCTCCCCGCAAGCGGGGAGAGGGAGCGCACGGAGTGCGTCGCACTCTCGCTGCGCTCATGCTCCGATTCAAACTTCAAACAGCCGCTCGCAGTCTCGCGGCGCGTTCGCGCCCGAGGCTTGCGCATCCTTCTCTCACTCCCCGAGCGAGGGGAGCGGAGCGCCGAGAAACGCCGGGCTTGCGAGGCCCGTGAGTGGCCGGCGAAGCCACCCGGCACGCGTGCGAGGCGTGCCGCCTCTCCTTGCGATCAGAGAGGCGCGCCTCTCGGCGCTCCAGCGCGGCTCTCAGCGAATGCCTTTCGGCATTCGCCTCAGTTCCGGGCCGCGCTTGCGTGCGCAAGACCGAACTCTTGCGTCGTCAGCGAGCACCTCGCGCAGGGGCCGTAGTACCCCCGGGGCGGGTCCCGGAGCCGCCCGGGTGCGAGCGTGTGAGGCTCGCCCGCAGGGCCGCCCCTGTCCCACTTTCAAGGCACCCCCTAGGAAAGCACCCCTCATGGACAGGTATGAGGACTATAGGCTGGAGATAGGATTATTACCAATAACGAATGTCGGCGGAGTGTGACAGCGCGTGAGGAGTTATCCCCGCGCGGATGAAGAACAGGCAGAGCCGCAAGCTCGGTGCTTACCCTCCCCTGGAGGGAGAGGGTCGACACGAGCGACAGCGAGTGTCGGGGTGGGGTGAAGCATGGTGTGAGAAGAGTCACCCCGCCCCGGCTCGCGCCTTCGGTGCTCGCCGACCCTCCCCCTCCAGGGGAGGGTGTTCGAGCCCGCGGCATGGCCTGCGTTTCCTCGCCGCTACTTCATCACCTCAAACTTCGCGCACCCATCCCGCGCGATCCGCGGCAAGAGGTCCGTCTCCCACGCGAGATACTCCGCCATCGCGGCCCGCACGCCGTCCGGGCGCTCGTAGGGCTTGAGCCAGACGTCGATCGGCTCCTGGATCATGCGCGGGTCGTCCGCGGTGAGCGGCTGCCCGGCCGCGCGCCAGGCGGCGTTGCCGCCCGAAAGATAGCGGACCGGCAGCGGCGTCCATGCGCGCGCCTCGTTGACCGTGAGACCGGCGAGGATGCCGTCCTCCGAAGTCAGCACGACGTTGCGGCGCAGCGGCTCGCGCTGAATGAAATCTTCGAGCCGCGCACGGTTCGCGTACCAGGCGCCCGGGATGTGCGCGGTCAGATAGTCGCGGCTCGGCGAAAGATCGATCACCGTCGCCTCGTTGCGGGCGAGCAGTTCGGCGAGCGCCGCGGCATCGATCGCGGCATCGCGCGCCGCCTCGCCCAGCACCTCGTTCGGCGGATAGCCCTTTTCTTCGCCGGCCGCGACCAGCACGAACACCTCGCGCCAACCCATCTGTTTGAGCCACGAGGCGGTCATCACGGCGCGCACCTGTTTCTCATCGGCGACCACGATGCGCGCATGAAGCGTGCCGGCATACTGATCGGTCGCCTGCACGAGCTGTCCGCCGGGTGCCGAGAGCGCGCCCGCCACATGGCCGGCCGCGTATTCGTCCGGATCGCGCACGTCGAACAGGTAGGTCGTGCGCGTCGTCTCGGCGCGCAACCGCGCGAGCGCCGCCTCGTCGATGCTCTGGATGCCGAGCTTTCCGGCAACGCCCTGCGCGGCGGATTTCGCCCAGGCGAGCGCGCCGTGCGAGACGGCGGGAGCGCGCTTGGTCTTGCCGCTGTCGGGCGTGAAGCCCGCAAGGTTCCAGCCCATCGTGCCGTTGCGCAGCGCGACCACCTTGTTCGGCACGCCCGCATTGATCAGCGACTGCGCGCCGATGATCGAGCGCGTGCGCCCGGCGCAGTTGACGACCACCAGCGTGTCGGGTTTCGGCGCCATGTCGTGCACGCGCAGCACCAGCTCGGCGCCCGGCACGTTGACGCCGGTCGGGATCGAGACGCGGTTGAATTCGTCGAACGGGCGCGAGTCGAGCACCACCATGTCGGCGTGCGACTGCATCAGCGCGTTCAATTCTTCGGCCGAGATGCTCGGCGTGCCGTTCTCGTGCTCGACGAATTCGCCGAACGCCTTGCTCGGCACGTTGACGCCGGAGAAGAGCTCGAAGCCGGCGGCCTCCCAAGCGCGATTGCCGCCGTCGAGAATGTGCAGGTCGGAATAGCCGGCGCGGCTGAGCACCTTCGCGGCACGCTCGGCCAATCCGTCCGCATCATCGACCAGCACGATACGCGTCGCGCGGCGCGGCACCAGCCGCGCGATGCGCAGTTCGATGCGGCTGAGCGGCACCGAGCGCGCGAACAACAGATGGCTTTCTGAGAAGATGCGCTCCTCGCGCACGTCGAGCAGCGCGAGTTCCTCGCCGTCGAGCAGCATTGCGCGCAGCGCAGCCGCGCCGACGCGCCGCACGCCGGTCATGGTGTCAAGTCGCCTGCTGCGGCGTCATCTGATGCACTTCGCCGGTGTTGAGGTCGAAGCGCACGCGATGGATCTTGTCGAGATTGGTGCCGGTGACGCGGATGAAGCGCGCGCGATCCGGGTAGTCGATCGAGTGGATCGCGCCGTTCTGGTAGATGCCGGCCTGCCCGGGATTGAGGCGATAGCGCTTCGCCTCCTTCAGCTCGGCATGCTTGTCGTCGCCGCCGGTCTTCTCCCACTCGATCATGTCGGTGTATTTCGTCGCCTGCCCGTAGATCGCCCACGAGGCGCCGTGATCGTGCGGCGGCGACTTGCGCGCCTTGTCGTTGACGTGCGCGAGCACCTGGAAGCCGAGGTCCTTGTCCTCGTAGAGCACCTTCAGGCCGGTGGGCACGTCCTCGCCGCAAGTGGCCGCGACGAAGTCCTTGTTCTCGAGCAGCTTCTCCAGATTCTTGCGGACGCTTTCGCGACCTGCGGGGCCGGGATCGCGCTTCAGGATATTGCGGCAGTCCTCGATGAACTGACCGAGTTCGTAGGCCATGGCGATCTCCCCTGTTGGCGCCAGTTTCGCAAATCGGGGGGCGCGGGGAAAGTGGCGAGACCTCTCCGGTTCACCTCTCCCCGTTTACGGGGAGAGGTCGACATGCCGGAGGCTGTCGGGTGAGGGGGAACCGGAATTGGCAGTTGCCCCTCACCCGGCTCGCTTCGCTCGCCACCCTCTCCCCGCTTCGCGGGGCGAGGGAAGAGGGAGAGACCTACGCCGCCGCCCGCGTCAGCGCATCGACGATGCCGTCGACGATCTCCTCGATGAGGGGCTGGTTCTCGCCCTCGCCCATCACGCGGATCACCGGCTCGGTGCCCGAGGCGCGGATGATCAGCCGCCCCTGACCGTCGAGGCGCTCGACCGCCGCCTGGATGGCGGATTTCACCTTGGCGTCCTCGAGCGGCGCGGCGTTGCGGTAGCGCACGTTCTTCAGGACCTGCGGCAGCGGCTCGAAGCGATGGCACACCTCGGACACCGGCTTGCCGTGCTTCTTCACAACCGCCAGCACCTGCAGCGCCGCCACGAAGCCGTCGCCGGTCGTCGCGTAGTCGGACATGATGATGTGGCCGGATTGCTCGCCGCCGAGATTGATACCGGTCTCGCGCATGTGCTCGAGCACGTAGCGGTCGCCGACCGGCGTGCGGGCAAGCGTAAGCCCGCGGCTCTGCAGGTGGCGCTCGAAGCCCAGGTTCGACATCACGGTACCGACGACGGCCGGCTTCGACAGTCGGTTGTCCTCCTGCCAGCTCTCCGCCACCACGGCGAGGAACTGGTCGCCGTCGACCACGTGGCCCTTCTCGTCGACGATCACGACGCGGTCGGCGTCGCCGTCGAGCGCGATGCCGATGTCCGCACGCATTTCGCGCACCTTGCGCGAGAGCGCCTCCGGCGCGGTGGAGCCGCATTCCTTGTTGATATTGAAGCCATCGGGCTCGACGCCGACCGTGAACACTTCCGCGCCAAGCTCCCACAACGCGGCGGGCGCGACGCGATAGGCGGCGCCGTTGGCGCAATCGATCACCACGCGCATGCCATCGAACTCCATGGCGCGCGGCAGCGTGCGCTTGGCGAATTCGATGTAGCGGTCCTGCACGCCGTCGATGCGGCGGGCGCGTCCGATTTTTTGTGCGCCCGCGAGGCGCCGGCTCAAGTCCGAATCGATCAGCTGCTCGACCTGCTTCTCGATCTCGTCGGAGAGCTTGTAGCCGTCCGGGCCGAACAGCTTGATCCCGTTGTCGTCGAACTGATTGTGCGAAGCCGAGATCATGACGCCGAGGTCGGCGCGCATCGAGCGGGTGAGCATCGCGACGCCGGGCGTCGGGATCGGGCCGGTCAAGAGCACGTCCATGCCGACCGAGGTGAAGCCCGCGGTGAGCGCGTACTCGATCATGTAGCCGGAGAGCCGGGTATCCTTGCCGATCAGGACGCGGTGGCGGTGGTCGCCGTTCTGGAAGATGAGCCCGACCGCCTGCCCGACCTTGAGGGCGAGATCCGCCGTGATCAGGCCATTGGCGCGGCCGCGAATGCCGTCCGTCCCGAAATACCTGCGAGTCATCAATCCCCTCTTCGGCCCCTGCCGGGCCTTGGTTTTGGTCTTGGCGCGCCGCGGCGCAACGCCATAGTAGAGCGAATGCCGTCCAAATGCCTTCAAAAATTGTCAGAGATATTAACGGCTGGCCCTTCCCCCGCCGGCCGCCTTAATGAAGCCCCCATCGCTGCGCAAGAGGCCCGGCATGCCGCTTTATGCTCGTTTCTCGGCCCTTTGCCTGATCGCCGGCCTCCTCGCCTCGCCGGCAGCCGCACAGGACAATGCCGCGATCTGCAAGGAGGAGAGTGCCGCGCCGGATACGGCGATCGCGGCCTGCACGAAAATCATTTCCATCAGCAGGGCGAAGACCAACGATCTCGCCAGCACCTATTACAACCGCGCCATCGCCTACCGGCAGAAGAACGAGACCGACAACGCGCTCGCGGACTACAACGACGCGATCAAGATCAATCCGAAGCACGCGCGCGCGTTCAACAATCGCGGCGCCCTGTATAAGGAAAAAGGCGATCTCGACCGCGCGATCGCGGACTTCAGCGCGGCGATCCGGCTCGACAAGAATTTTGCCGCCGCCTATTTCAATCGCGGCAACGCCTATGACGACAAGGGCGACGACGCAAAGGCGCTGGCCGATCTCGATACCGCGATCCGGCTCGACGGCAAGAACGCCGCCGCCTATTCGGTGCGCGGCGTGGTGTGGAAGCGCAAGGGCGATTTCGACCGCGCGGTCGCGGATTTCAGCCAGGCGATCGAGCTCGATCCGGCCTACGCCATGGCCTACGCCAATCGCGGAGATGCATGGGACGAGAAGGGCGATGCCGACCGCGCGCTCGCCGACCTCGTGCGGGCGGTCAACCTCAATCCGAACTACACTCGCGCGCTTGCGATCCGCGGCTATCTCTATCGCAAGAAGGGCGACCTCGATCGCGCCATTGTGGACTATGGCGAGATCATCCGGCTCGATCCGAAATCCGACGAGGCCTATATGCGCCGCTCGGAGGCCTGGCTCGCCAAGGGCGATCGCCTCGCGGCGCTGCGCGACGCCGACGAGGCCGTGAAGCTCGATCCGAACGAGCCGACGAACTATGCCGCGCGCGCCGCCGTGATGCGCGCGCTCTCGCGCAACGACGACGCGATCGCGGATTTGCGCAAGGGGCTGACGCTCAATCCGAACGAGGCCCGCAAGCGTCAGCTCGAAGGCGCGCTGAAGGAATTGGGCGCGACGCCGTAGCGCGTTGGACGCGGCTATCCGTCATTGCGAGCGAAGCGAAGCAATCCAGAATGACTGGATTGCTTCGTCCCGCTTCGGCTACGCCGCGCGGTCCTCGCAATGACGGCTGACTGACTAAGCCTGCGGCGCGGGCTGCGGGTCGAGCGGCGCGTCGGGGCGCGGCGGGCGGCCCTTGCCGGCGGACGGCACGGCGGAGGAGCGCGGCGTTGCGGGCTCGATCACCGACTCGCGCACCGGCCGCTTGCCGGCGAGCAGGTCCTTGATCTCGTCGCCCGAGAGCGTCTCGAATTCGAGCAGGCCGCGCGCGAGCGTTTCGAGATCGGCGCGCTTCTCGTCGAGAATCTTGTTAGCCTCAGCGTAACCAGCCTCGACCAGGCGGCGAATTTCGGCGTCGATCTTGCGGCTGGTCTCTTCGGAAATGTTCTGCTGGCGCGACACCTGGTAGCCGAGAAAAACCTCGTCCTGGTTCTCGCCGTAGGCGACGGTGCCGAGCTCCTCGGAGAGGCCCCAGCGCGTCACCATCATGCGCGCGAGCTTGGTCGCCTGCTCGATGTCGGAGGCCGCGCCCGAGGTGACGCGCTCCCGCCCGAACACGAGCTCTTCGGCAACACGCCCGCCCATCATGATGGCAAGCCGCGAGGTCATCTGCTCGAGCGACATCGAGAGCTTGTCGCGCTCGGGCAACTGCATGACCATGCCGAGTGCGCGGCCGCGCGGAATGATCGTCGCCTTGTGCACCGGGTCGGTCGCCTTCACGTTCAGCGCCACGATCGCGTGGCCGCCCTCGTGATAGGCGGTGAGCAGCTTTTCCTCCTCGGTCATGACGAGCGACTTGCGCTCGGCGCCCATCATCACCTTGTCCTTGGCGTCCTCAAACTCGGACTGCGTCACCATGCGCTTGTTGCGGCGCGCCGCCATCAGCGCCGCCTCGTTGATCAGGTTGGCGAGATCGGCGCCGGAGAAGCCGGGCGTGCCGCGCGCGATGGTACGCAGGTTGACGTCGGGCGCCAGCGGTACCTTGCGCACGTGAACTTTCAGGATCTGCTCGCGGCCAACGACGTCAGGATTGGGAACGACAACCTGCCGGTCAAAACGGCCGGGACGCAGCAGCGCCGGATCGAGCACGTCCGGACGGTTGGTGGCGGCGATCAGGATGATGCCCTCGTTCGCCTCGAAGCCGTCCATCTCGACCAGCAGCTGGTTGAGCGTCTGCTCACGCTCGTCGTTGCCGCCGCCAAGGCCTGCGCCGCGATGGCGGCCGACCGCGTCGATTTCGTCGATGAAGATGATGCAGGGCGCGTTCTTCTTCGCCTGCTCGAACATGTCGCGCACGCGGCTTGCGCCGACGCCGACGAACATCTCGACGAAGTCGGAGCCCGAAATGGTGAAGAACGGCACGTTCGCCTCGCCCGCGACCGCGCGCGCGATCAGCGTCTTGCCGGTGCCGGGCGGGCCGACGAGAAGCACGCCGCGCGGTATCTTGCCGCCGAGCCTCTGGAACTTGCCGGGGTCGCGCAGGAATTCGACGATCTCCTGCAAATCCTGCTTCGCCTCATCGACGCCCGCGACGTCTTCAAACGTCACCCGCCCATGCGCCTCGGTGAGCAGTTTCGCGCGCGACTTGCCGAAGCCCATCGCCTTGCCGGCGCCGCCCTGCATCTGGCGCGAGAGGAAAATCCACACCCCGATCAGCGCGACGAAGGGGAGCCACGAGACCAAGAGCGACACGAACCAGGGCACGTTCTCCCCCGGCGGACGCGCCGTGATTTGCACGCCCTTGCTGTAGAGCTTTTGCACCAGACCCGGATCGCTTGGCGCATAGGTGTTGAAGGCGCGGCCATCCGTATACGTGCCGTGAATCTCCGGGCCCTGGATGGTCACCTCACGCACACGGCCCTGATCGACGTCGGTCAGGAGCTGCGAGAACGAGATGTCGGACGCCGAGGTTCGCGTCCCGGGGTTCTGGAACAACGTGAATAACGCGAGCAGCAACAGAACGATGATCACCCAGAGGGCGAAATTTCGCAGGTTCGCGTTCATCCCGAGTCCTTAAAGGCCGTCCGGCGCGCCCGGCGGTCTGTTGTATCCGTGAATCGCGGCTACCCGCGTGTCATCTCGGCACAAGATAGGTTCAGCCGATCCTTCTGCCAAGGGAATTGGCCGAATATGCGTCATTCTACAAGCGCTTGGTGAACGCCCCTTTGCGCCGCTTTGTGCCCGCCGGAGGGCCGGAACGGCGCGCGGGCGCCCGTTCGACCGTGATTTGACCGTCAAACGTCACCAGGGCACCCGCAAGGGTGCGGCGGAAACGCGCGGCTGCTTTTTTCGCCATGGCGGCCGCGAGGCCCGCGTGCAGACCTTCGAGCTTGCCAAGCTCGACCAGTCCCTCGTTCCCGACCGCCGCGATGGTCCGTCCGAGAAGCCGCAAGGCAACTTCGGCGGGCAATCCCGCATAGCCGGATTGGAGAGCGATCGAGCCGTCTGCGGCCTTCACCGACAACTGGACCTCGGCGTGGTCGACCACCCGCTCGATAGTCTGATCGGCTCGCGCGATCCGTTGGGCTAGCGCCGCAAGGCGCCGTGCGTCGAGCCCTTCCGCGGCAAGTGCGGGCATCAGTTCGCGCAAACGCGGTCGGGCAAACCGCGGATCGCGATTGGAGGGATCGTCCGCGAAGGAAATCTTCACGGCGGCCAGCGTGGCGAGCAGGCGGGATTTGGGGATCGCGAGCAACGGGCGGACGAGTTGAACGACGTCGTCATGCGCGGGCAATGACGCCGAACGGATCATCCCGCGCAGTCCGCTCACGCCGCTGCCGCGCGCCATGCGGAACAGCAGCGTCTCGGCCTGGTCGTCGAGCGTGTGCGCGGTGAGGATGTGCCGCGCGCCGGCCTTGCGCGCCGCTTCGGCGAGCAGGCGATAGCGCGCATTGCGCGCAGCCTCCTGGATGCCGGTCGCAGGCTTCTTGCCGCTCCAGCGCAGCGTGCGATGTGCGATGCCAAGCTTGCGCGCAAGTCGCGCGGCCGCCCTCGCCTCGCGAGCCGACTCCTTGCGCAGGCCATGGTCGATTGTCACCGCAATGAGCCTTGGCGGCTTTTCCAATTCATCGCGCCAGCGTGCCGCGAGCCACATCAACGCGGTCGAGTCAGGGCCGCCGGAGACCGCGAGCACGAGGGCGCGCACGCCGGCGAGGTCCGCGAAGACTTCAGCCGCTTCGGAAGCGGAAATCGGTTTGTCAGCGCTCTCGCGCATCGTACGAACACCGTCATCGTCCGCGAAGGCGGACGATCCAGTAAACACAAAATTCGACGATTTATAACCGAGGCCGAGGGTTACTGGGTCCTCCGCTTTCCGCCTTCGCTGACGCTTCGGCGGACTCAGACTAACCCGACGAAGCCTTGGGCGCAGACGGGTCGCGGAGGACGGCGCCTAGATACACCCGACGCGCTTCTGTTCTTTTTCGGCGGCCTGCCTGACGTTCGCGGGCGCCTTCGGATACTTGCGCGGAAGCTCGCCGAGCGTCGCGCACGCGGCTTGCTTCTCCTTGAGGGCGGCGAGCGACTGGCCTAGCCGCAACAGCGAGTCCGGCGCCTTTCCGGCTCGCTCGAACTTGGTCGACACGGTGAGGAAGGACTCCGCGGCCTCGCGGTAGCGCTGGCGCTGGAACAGGCTTTCGCCGAGCCAGTAATTCGCATCCGCCGCCAGATGGTCGCCGGGATATTTCTTCAGGAACGCGCGCAGGCCTTCCTCGGCGAGCGCGTAGTCCCGGCGCAGCACGTAGCCGTAGGCGAGATCGTATTCGTCCTTCGGCGTGTTCGCCGGCGCCATCGCCATCTGCTGCGCGCCGGTGCCGCTCGGATTGCGCGGCGGCGGAGCCGGCAGCGCGCCCGGTATCTGGCGCACCGGCCCGCGCGGCGGCGGATATGCGGCTTCCTCCGACATGACGCCGAGATCGAGCGGCGCGCCGGCCTGACGACCGCCGGGCGCGCCGATTGAGTCTTCCTCCTGCCGGTTCTCGACCGGCGGCGTCGGGATGAAGGTCGCGGGTCCGCCGAGCGTACGAGGAGCACCGGGCGCATTCGGGTTGGCGTTCGGATCGAACGCATCCCCGCGCCGGCCGCCTGCCGCCTGAGGCGGCGCCGAATACGGCTCGATCTGCGGCGCGGGCTGGCGATGCGGGTATGCGGTCTGCGGATACGCGGTCTGCGGCTGCGGATAGGCCGCCTGCTGTTGCGTGTAGGTCGCCTCGCTCTGCGGATGGGCGCTCTGGGGGGGCGGCGCGTACTGCGGCGGCGCGGCCGACCGTGCGGCTGCGGGCGCACCGCCTTGCGCTGCGCGCAACTGCTGCTCGAGTTGTTGATTGCGGTATTGCAGTTGCTCGACCTGGCCGGTGAGCTGGCGCACCTGGCTTTCCATCCGGTTGAGCCGCATCACCAGATCGGATTCGGGCATCTGCGCGAAGGCCGGAGAGGCGATCAGAATACCGGCGACCAGCGCCGGTACGACCGCACGGAGTTGCTGTGGAGTCATGGGTTTGAAATCGCCGCTCAGGAGCGCCCTACAATACGAATCGCTGCGTCCAAATTGTGACTGACGCGTTTACGAATGATTAAGCACGTTACGCGGGCCATGGTTCGAGACGCCGATCTTCGGTCGGCTCCTCACCATGAGGTCCTCATCCTGAGGAGGTCGCGAAGCGGCCGTCTCGAAGGATGGGCTCAAGCCCTACGCCGCTTGCTTTTTCACCACCTCGTCGCGCAGCGCGCGGCGCAGGATCTTGCCGACCGGCGTCTTCGGCAATTCGTCGCGGAATTCGATGAACTTCGGCCGCTTGTAGTTGGTCAGTTCCTTGGCGGCGAACTGCTTCAACTCGTCCTCGGTGAGCGCAGGATCGCGTTTCACGACGAACGCCTTCACGGCCTCGCCCGATGCCGTGTCGGGCACGCCGATCACCGCGCATTCGAGCACGCCCGGGTGCATCGCAAGCACGTCCTCGACCTCGTTCGGATAGACGTTGAAGCCCGAGACCAGCACCATGTCCTTCTTGCGGTCGACGATCTTCACCATGCCCTTCTCGTCCATCACGCCGATGTCGCCGGTGCGGAAGAAGCCGTCGCTGGTCATCACCTGCGCGGTCTCCTCCGGGCGCTGCCAGTAGCCGGCCATCACCTGCGGGCCGCGCGCGCAGATCTCGCCCGCCTGCCCGATCGGCAATTCGTTGCCGTCGTCGTCGCGGATGGAAATCTCGGTCGACGGCACCGGATATCCGATCGTGCCCGTAAAGCCGGCGCTGTCGGCGGTGTTGCAGGTGAGTGTCGGAGAGGTCTCCGACAATCCGTACCCTTCGATGATCGGGCAGCCGGTTGCCTTGATCCAGCGGTCTGCCACCGCGCGCTGCACCGCCATGCCGCCGCCGTTCGAGGCCTTGAGCTGCGAGAAATCGATCTTGCCGAAATCCGGATGGTTGAGCATCGCGTTGTAGAGCGTGTTGACCGCGGGAAAATTGCTCGGCTTGTATTTCTGCAGCTCCTTCACGAGGTTCGGAATATCGCGCGGATTAGGAATCAGCAGGCACACGCCGCCGGCGCGAACGCTGAGCAGGAAGCACGCGGTAAGCGCGAAGATGTGATAGAGTGGCAGCGCTGTCACGATGAAGAGCTGATCGACCTTCGGCTCCTTCGACAGCGCGGGCTGCAGCCAGGCATCGTTCTGCAGCACGTTCGCGACGATGTTCCGGTGCAACAGCGTCGCACCCTTCGACACGCCCGTCGTGCCGCCGGTGTATTGCAGGAACGCGACATCATCGGGCTTGATCGGCCGCGTGTTGAGCGGCTTGCCCTTGCCGGCGCTGAGCGCGGCCTTGAACTGCACGGCGCCGGGCAGCGAATAAGCCGGCACCATCTTCTTCACCCGGCGCACCACCAGATTGACGATCGCACCTTTCGGGAAGCCGAGCATATCGCCCATGTTGGCGAGGATCACGTGCTTCACGCGCGTGTTCGCGATCACCTTCTGCAAGGTGACGGCGAAGTTCTCCAGGATGACGATCGCCTCGGCGCCTGAATCGTTGAGCTGGTGTTCGAGCTCGCGCGGCGTGTAGAGCGGATTGACGTTCACCACCGTCATGCCGGCGCGCAGGATGCCGGCGGTCGCGACCGGGTATTGCAGCACGTTCGGCATCATCACGGCGACGCGGTCGCCGAACTTCAGCCCGGTGTGCTGGAGATACGCGGCAAAATCGCGCGACATCGCGTCGAGGTCGCCATAGCTGATCGCCTTGTCCATGCAGATGAAAGCCTTGCGGTCGGCAAACTTGGCAAAGCTTTCCTCCAGCAGCACGACCAGCGACTCGTACTTGCCCGGGTCGATGTCGGCCGGCACGCCGGGCGGATAGTTCTTCAGCCAGATGCGGTCCATGCGTCTCCCCCCCCCGATCTGCATCGCTTGCGGCCCTGGCGGGCCGTTCTGGCGCTATTGTGACGGACTGGCGTGATTTGTCACGCGGGCGAAGCGCGTCACTCCGCCGCCACCGTCTCGGCGCGCTTGCCCTTGCGCGCCTTCACCCATTCCTCGAAGCGCTGGATTACGACGAACAGCGACGGCACGAACAGCACCGCAAGACACGTCGAGGCGATCATGCCGGTGAACACCGTGATGCCGATAGACTTGCGCGCGCTCGCGCCCGCGCCGGTCGCGATCACCAGCGGCACGACCGAGAGGATGAACGCGATCGACGTCATCAGGATCGGGCGGAAGCGCGTGCGCGCGGCCTCGACCGCCGCCTGCACGATCGGATGGCCTTCCTTGATGCGGCGCTCGCGCGCGACCTCGACGATCAGGATCGCGTTCTTGGCCGAAAGCGCGACCAGCAGGATCAGGCCGATCTGCACATAGAGGTTTGCATCGACCTTCAGGCCGATCAGCGCCGAGGCCGGGCCGACCAGCGCGAGCGGCACTGAGAGCACGATCGAGAGCGGCGCGTACCAGCTCTCGTATTGCCCGGCGAGCACCAGATAGACCAGCAGGATGCCGAGGCCGAACACCAGATACATCTGGTTGCCGACAAGCTTTTCCTGGAACGACAGCGCGGTCCATTCAAAGCCGGTGCCGGCCGGGAGAATGCGCGCGGCCATCTGCTCCATCAGCGCCATCCCCTGCCCCGACGACACGCCCTGCACGGGAATCGCGATCACGCTCGCCGACGGATAGAGATTGTAGAGGCTGATCAGCGGCGGTCCGGTGGTCGGCTCGATCGCGGCGAGCGTGCCGATCGGCACGTTCTGGCCCTGGCTGTTGCGCACCGAGAGGTTCGCGATGTCCTCCGGCCGCAGCCGGAATTTCGCGTCCGCCTGCACGTAGGCCTGGAAGGTGCGGCCGAACATGTTGAACTGCACCACATAGGTCGAGCCCATGAAGGTCTGCAGCGTCGAGAACACCTGATCGACATTGACGTGCAGCGTCTGCGCCTTCACGCGGTCGACGTCGATGCGGTACTGCGGCGCATCGGAGCGGAAGGTCGACATCACGCGCTGGAAGCTCGACTGGGCAAGCCCCGCCTCGACCAGCGAGTCGGTCAGGTTCTGCAGCTTGCGGAAATCGAAGCTGCCATCGCGCAATTCGACCTGCATGGTCGCGCCCGACGCGTTGCCCACCCCTTGAATCGGCGGCGGCGGCACGACCAGCACGCGCGCATCCATCACCTCTTGCATCGCGCGGTTCATGCCGACGAAGAGCGAGAGCAGATCCTGCCCCTTGCCGCGTTCGCTCCATGGCTTCAGCGTCACGTAGGAGACGCCGGCATTCGCGAGCGAGGCCGAATTGTCGAGCGGCGAGATGCCCGCGACGGTGACCACCTGATCGACGCCGGCCGTCTTGCGCGCGATCTCGGCGACCTGGTCCATCGCCTTCTGGGTGCGCTCAAGCGACGCGCCGTCGGGCAACTGCACGGCGATCACCAGATAGCCCTGGTCCTCGATCGGAATGAAACCGGAGGCGACGCGCGTCAGTCCATAGAGCGCCCCCGCGACGATCAGCATCCCGATCACAACCGAGACTGCACTCGCCGCGACCATCCGGCCGATCAGGCGGATGTAGCCGCGCTCCAGCGCGTCATAGGCGCGGTTGAAGAACCGATAGGCGATGTTGCGTTTCTCCGGCGGGACGGAGAGGCGCATCCAGAGCGCCGCCTGCGTGGGCTTGAGCGTCGCGGCGTTGATGGCGCTCAGCAACGCGGTCGCCGCGATCACCAGCGCGAACTGCGCGTACATCTTGCCGGTGAGCCCCGGCATGAACGCCGCGGGAATGAACACCGACATCAGCACCAGCGTGATGCCGATGATCGGGCCGAACAGCTCGTCCATCGCCTTGATGGCGGCGTCGTGCGGCGAGAGCCCGCGATCGATGTGGTGCGCGGCGCCCTCGACGATCACGATGGCATCGTCCACCACGATGCCGATCGCGAGCACGATCGCGAACAGCGTGGACAGATTGACCGAGAAGCCGAGCGCCGCCATTGCGGCAAACGCGCCGATGATCGTAACCGGCACGGTGGTGGCCGGGATCAGCATCGCGCGCCAGTCCTGCAGGAAGACCAGGATGACGATGAGCACCAGGACCGCCGCTTCGATCAGCGTCTTGTAGACTTCCTTGATCGCCTCATCGACGAACTTGGTGGTGTCGAACGGCACCTCGAACACCAGCCCGGCCGGAAATTCCCGCGCGAGCTCCTTCATCCGCTTCTCGACCGCGGTCTGCACATTGAGGGCGTTCGCGCCCGGCGACTGGAAGATCGCGATGCCGGCGGCCGGGCGGTCGTTCACCTTGAAGATCTGCCCGTAGGTCTGCGCGCCGAGCTCGACACGGCCGATGTCGCGAACGCGCGTGATCTCGCCGGCATTGCCGGTCTTGACGATCACGTCCTCGAACTGGTCGGCATCGGCAAGGCGTCCCTGCACGATCACGGTGTACTGGAACGGCTGGCCGGCTTGCGTCGGCGGCCCGCCGATCTGGCCCGCCGCGACCTGCTGGCTCTGCTGCTGCAGGGCCTGCGTCACGTCCTGCGCGGTCATGCCGCGCGCCTTGAGCTTCTCCGGATCGAGCCAGACGCGGATCGAGTATTGGCCGGAGCCGAAGATCAGCACGTCGCCGACGCCGGGTAAGCGCGCAAGCTCGTCCTTCAGGCGGATGGTTGCGTAGTTCGCGAGATAGAGCGAGTCGAAGCGCTTGTCGGGCGACGTCAGCGTCACGAAGGACAGGATCGACGTCGACTGCTTCTGGACGTTGACGCCCTGCTTCTGCACGGGATCGGGCAGCGAGGAGAGCGCAGCGGACACGCGGTTCTGCACCAGCACCTGCGCGAAGTTGAGGTCGGTGCCGACCTTGAACGTGACGACGAGCGTGTAGCCTCCGTCCGAGGTGCTCATCGACTGCATGTAGATCATGTTCTCGACGCCGTTCACCTGCTGCTCGATCGGCAGCGCGACGGTGTCGATGATCGTGCGCGCGGAGGCGCCCGGGTAACGCGTCTTCACCTGCACGGTCGGCGGCGTCACGTCGGGATATTGCGCGACCGGCAGCGACCACAGCGCGACCGTGCCGATGACGATCATCAGGATCGCCAGCACGTTGGCGAGGACGGGCCGCTCGATGAAATATTTGGAGATCATCAGGCCGTCATCCTGAGGTGCGAGCGAGCGTTGGCGAGCGAGCCTCGAAGGATGGCCGCGCACGCCGACCCTTCGAGGCGCGCTACCGCGCGCACCTCAGGGTGACGGCTACGAGAGGGTCGCAAGCTCATTTCGTAGGACTCGCGCTCGCGGTCTGCGCCTGCGGATCGACCTTCTGCCCCGGGATCGCGCGCAGAATGCCGGCGACCACCACCCGGTCGTCCGCTTTCAGCCCGCTTTCGATCACCGCCATTTCGCCGACGCTCGGACCGACCTCGACCTTGCGCTGCTCGACCGTGTTCTCGCCGTTGACGATCAGCACATAGCGGCCGCCCTGATCGCTCGCGAGCGCGACGGAAGGCACCAGCAGCGCTGGCGTCTCCTGCAGCGGCACGCGCACGCGCGTGAAGAAGCCCGGCAGCAGCAGCCGAGATTCATTCGGCAGTTCGGCGCGGGCCGCGAGCGTGCCGGTCGCCTGATTCACCAGCGGCGCGATGTAATCGAGCTTGCCCTTGTGCGGGTAGCCGGCATCGGTCTGCAGCCCGACCTCGACCTCCGTGCCGATGAGGTTGGAGGCGCGCTCGCCGCGCTTGTAGAGCATGTCGCGCACGTGCAGCACGTCGCGCTCGCTCGCGTTGAAGTTCACGTAGATCGGATCGAGCTGCACGATGGTGGCGAGCACCTGCGTGCCGCCCGAGCCGACGAGCTCGCCGACCGAGACCTGGCGCGCCGTCACGACGCCGTCGAACGGGGCCACCACTTTGGTGTAGCCGAGATTGATCTGCGCCTGCTTGGCGTCGGCCTGCGCCTGCAGCAGCTTGGCCTTCGCGTTGTCGCGGTTGGCGACCGCGTTATCGAAAGCGGCTTTCGATGCGGCCTGCCGGTTCACCAGTTCCTGCTGGCGCTCGAACTCGGCCTGGGTCTGCGTCACGGTCGCCTGCGCGGCAGCTTCCGAGGCCTGCGCCTGTTGCAGCTTGAGCTGATAGGGCTCGGGCTCGATGGTGAAGAGGTGCTGGCCCTTCTTCACCGGCGCGCCATCCTGGTAGGCGACTTCGGTCAGGAAGCCCTGCACGCGCGCGACCAGATTGGCCGAATTGACGGCCGCCGTATTGCCGGTCGCCTCGAAATAGCGCGTGACCTTCTGCTCGACGGGCTTGGCGACCGTCACCTTGGGCGGCGGCGGCGCCTGGTAGGTATTGCTCTGCCCGCAGGCGGCAAGCAGGCAGGCTGCGGCAAGCGCCGCAAGCCCGAGCTGTCGATCCATAGGCCTCTCCCGTCACGACCGGGAGCTACAATCCTGCGTTCCCGACCCACTGACAAGGCGCGGCCATCAAATGTCCGCCGCCGGGCGCATCCGACGCATCGGCGGAGCCACAAAAACAAAACCGGCGCCGCGAGGGCGCCGGTTTGCCAACCCAATCGAGCCGATGGATCAGGAACTCGCGTTCAGCACCGTGACGGCGCGGCGGTTCTGCGACCAGCACGAGATGTCGTTGCACACCGCGACCGGGCGCTCCTTGCCGTAGGAGATGGTGCGCATGCGGTTCGCCTCGACGCCGCGCGAGGTCAGGTAGTCGCGCACCGCCTGGGCGCGCCGAGCGCCGAGCGCGATGTTGTATTCGCGCGTGCCGCGCTCGTCCGCGTGGCCCTCGATCGTGAAGGCGTAGCGATTGTAGCGGCCGAGCCATTGCGCCTGCTTGTCGAGCGTCGCGATCGACTGCGGGGTGAGCTCGGAGGAATCCGACTCGAAGAACACGCGGTCGCCGACATTGACGACGAAGTCCTGCGCGCTGCCGGGCGCCGCCGAGCCGGCAAGGCCCGCATTCGCGCCGTTCATGGCATTCGGATTATTCGCGCACGCCGCAAGCGACAATCCCGCGATGATCATCGCGGCGAACTTCGCTCCACGCACAAAACGCATCAGACTGGTCATTTTCCCGTGCCTCCTTCTTCCGCACGACCGGGGCATGTTGTTAGGTCTAAGCCCCGTTCGTTAAGCGAACGTTCCATCAACCTTGATGAGCCGTTGCGCAGACCCCGTAGATGCGGCCAGCGGCCGTAAACCGTTTCGAATGGTTAATGCGACGTGAACGCGGCGGGAAAGGGGCAGGCAAAGTTCCCGTTTCCACAATGCGTTCCGCCTCATGACAGCAGCGGCGACCACGCCGGATCGGACGCGAAGGCCGGTGTCGGAAGCTTCTGCTCGTTACGGCCCGTGACGTCGATCGTGAACAGGTTCGGGCCCGGGCCCAGGTCGCGGAAGAACATGACGAGCCGGCCGTTCGGCGCAAATGTCGGACCTTCGTTGTGGTAGCCCGAGGTGAGCAAACGTTCGCCCGAGCCGTCCGGCTTCATGATCCCGATCGCGAACTGTCCCTGGTACTGCTTGGTGAAGGCGATGAAGTCGCCGCGCGGCGACCACACCGGCGTCGAGTACGAGCCTTCGCCGAAGCTGATGCGCTGCGCGCCACCGCCACCCGCGCCCATGACATAGATCTGCGGCTTGCCGCCGCGGTCGGATTCAAAGCAGATGCGTCCGCCGTCCGGCGCGAAGCACGGCGCGGTGTCGATCGCGGAGGTGTCGGTCAGCCGCGTGGTGCGTTTCGACTGCAGGTCCATCACGAACAGGTTCGAGTTCGCGCCCTGCTGCAGGCTCATGATCACCTGCTGCCCGGTCGGGGAAAACCGCGGCGAAAAGGTCATGCCGGGAAAATTGCCGACGATCTCGCGCTGCCCGGTTTCGATATTGAGCAGGAACACGCGCGGATCGCCCTGGCCGTAGGACATGTAGGTGATTTCCTGGGTCGAGGGCGAAAAGCGCGGGGTGAGCACGAGGTCTTCGCCGCGCGTCAGGTAGCGCACGTTGAAGCCGTCCTGGTCCATGATAGCGAGCCGCTTGACGCGGCGCTCCTTCGAGCCGGTCTCGTCGATGAAGACGATGCGCGTGTCGAAATAGCCCTTCTCGCCGGTGAGCCGCTCGTAGACCTGGTCGGAGACGATGTGCGCGATGCGCCGCCAGTTGTCGGGCGCGGTGAAATATTGCTGGCCGGTGAGCTGCTGGCCGGAGGTCACGTCCCACAGGCGGAACTCGACCTTGAGCCGCCCGTCGCCCTGCCGCGTCACGCGCCCGGTGATCAGCCCCTGCGCGTTGATCGCGCGCCAGTCGGGAAAACGCGGCAGCACGTCGAAGCTTGCGATCTTCTCGATGTAGGCCGCCGGATCGATCGGCGCGAACAGGCCGGAGCGCCGCAGGTTGTTGGTGATCACCTGCGTGATGCCGCGCGCAGCCTCGGTATCGCCGGGCGTGCCGCCGACGAAGTCGGGAATAGCGATCGGGACCGGCTGAACGTTGCCCTGCGTGACGTCGAGCTTCAATTGCGCTGCGGCCGGGAGCGCGAACAGCGCGCTCGCGGAGGTCGCGGCGCCCAATGCGAGCAGGCGCCGGCGCGTGAATCCAAACGGGCCTTGCATCATATCGTGATCTGTTCCCAGGCTTTTGCTCCGCCGTCCGCGTTAGCCGCGGAACATGTCGCGCGGATCGAAGGTGACCTCGACGTCCTTCCAGACGTCGTATTTGGCGATCGGCATGAAGCTGTAGGGCGCGCAGCGCCGCACCGCGCGCAGCGCGCTTTCGGCCGCGACCTGGAAGGTCGGATGCGAGCCTGAATTCGACAGCGTCGGATCAGCCGAGAGCGAGCCGTCCTGATTGAAGCGGATGCGCACCACCACGATCAGGTCGCGCGCATCGGCAAGCCCGGCCGGCGGGTTCCAGCATTGCTGGATGCGCGCGCGCAATGCGTCGATCTCGCTCTGCGTCAGGCTCGCGGCGCGCCCGGTCGGCACGCCGAGCGAGGGCGTGTGGCTCAGCGTCTCGCCGGTCGCGGAGTGGCGCTGCGGATCGCGCTTGTCGAGCAGCGCCGCGATGCGATGGGCATCGAACTTCGGCTGCGGCTTCGGCGGCTCCGGCTTCTTCGGCGGCAGCGGCGTCTCCGCCTTCTGCTGCGTCTTCGGATCAGGCTTCTTGGTATCTTTCTTCAGCGCCTCGGCGATCGGATCGACCTTCGGCTCGGGTTCCTTGGCGAAGGCCTGCTTCGGCTCGTTCTTCGCGGCCGGCGTCGGCGGCTTCGGCTCGACCTTCTTCTTTTCCGGTTCTGGCTTCGGCGGCTCGATCTTGTCGGCCGTCGCGGTGATCTCGGGCTTGTTGTCGACGATTTTCGAATTCACGTCTTCGACCGGCTTTGCCTCGGCGACCTTCTCGACCAGCGGCTTCGGCGTCTCGGCCTTCGGCGCCGTCTTCACGCCTTGCGTGAGCTGCGAGAAATCCGTTGCCGAGATGATGTCGACGGGCAGCGATTCAGGCGGCGTCGCGTTCAGCGGCTTGACGGCGATCGAGATCAATCCCCACGCCAGCACCGCCGCGTGCCCAACCGCCGATATGGTCCACCCCGCCTTCATGCGCTCAGGAGCCCTGCTCGACCTCCGTCACCAGCGCGACGCGGCGGTAGCCCGCCGCCGAGAGCCGTCCCATGACGCGCATCACTGTACCGTAATCCACCTTCTTGTCGCCACGCACATAGATGCGCTCATCGCTGCCGCCGCGCGCCTGCGTGATCGCCTGCAGCTTCGGCACCAGGTCGTCGATCTTGATCTCGGAATTCTGCAGGTAGACTTCGCCCTTGGTGTTCACCGTGACGGTGAGCGGCTCCTTGTCCTGATCGAGGGACTTGGCCTGCGTCTGCGGCAGGTCGATCGGGACGCCGACAGTGAGCAACGGAGCCGACACCATGAAGATGATCAGCAGCACCAGCATCACGTCGACCATCGGCGTGACGTTGATCTCGCTCATCACCGGCTTGCGGCGATGCCGCCGCTTGCCGACGGCAACGCCCGCGCTTGCTCCGCCCGCTCCCACGTGGGTCCCCCTCAGGCCGCTTCGTCGATCTGCCGCGACAGGATCGCGGCAAACTCGTCGGCGAAGCCCTCGAGCCGCTGTGCCTGCTTGTTCACCTCGGCGACGAACTTGTTATAGAAAATCGTCGCCGGGATGGCGGCAACGAGGCCGATCGCGGTCGCGAACAAGGCCTCGGCGATGCCGGGCGCCACAACCGCTAACGAAGTGTTTTTCGAGGCGGCGATCGACTGGAAGCTCGTCATGATCCCCCAGACGGTGCCGAACAGGCCGATGAACGGGCCGGCCGAGCCGACCGTCGCGAGCACCAGCAGGCGCCGCTCCAGCCGCTCGATTTCGCGCGCGATGGTGACGTCCATCACCTTTTCGATGCGCATCTGCAGCCCGCCGATGGCGCGGCTCGTGCCTTCGAACGAGCGTTTCCATTCGCGCATCGCGGCGACGAACAGAGCCGCCATCGAATGCGCCGGGCGCGCCGACTGGGTGCGATAGAGTTCCTCCAGCGACTGACCGGACCAGAAGGTCTGCTCGAAACGATCCATCGCGCGCTTGGTGCGCGTGTAGAGAAACGTCTTGTCGATCACGATCGCCCAGACCCAGACCGAGGCGACAAGCAGCCCGACCATCACGGTCTTCACGATGATATGGGCGGACCAGAACAGGCCCCAGATCGACAAATCCGATGAAGTGAGCGGCGCAACGCCGGCCGGCGGCGCGATCTCGGTCGCCTGCTGCGCGACGGCGGCCGCGAGCGGCGCTGCGACCAGCAATACGAGAAGGGCGATCCGGATCAGATGGCGGAGCACCGACTGCGCCACGTCGGTCGGATTCATGAGGCTATCCCTTGTTCTCTGCGCATGATGCCGAAAATCGGTCTCCACTTTTTCGGATCATGCTTCGTCCAAAGCTCGTGGCCGGGCGCATTTGGCGGCTGAAACGCCGTGAGGCGCTGCCTCCCTGGGGCACGCCGCACACTTTCCAAAGCTCGTGAAATCCCTGGCCGTCCACCGCCGGCAAGCCACGGATTCCGCGCCAAATCTGTCCAAACTAGGGCACCTGGCCGTTCTTAGTCCGGTCTAACAGGCCCGATTATGGTTAAGGCTTTGTTACCGAAAGAAGCTTGAGGACCGTCGCCGAGACCGGAACATGGGCCCTTCACGGCCCTCCGATTGCGCGCGCGAGTTGCGGGGACCTGTCAACGAGTCATGCAAGCATTAAGCGATATTCGCAAACGGAGCCGTCAGCGCATTTCCGAACAAGAAAAATCCCACAACGAGCCGGCAACGGCGAAATCCGAGCGTCGCATGCCACGCGTTAGTACGGCCACTGGTGGCCTGATGCCGGGCTTGAAGTGGGAGCGGCTCTTTCAGCAGATCCAAGAACTTGATGACATAAAATACATCGCGAAGCTGCGGCGGGGTTCCGCGATTGAAAACGCATCGGGCCGCCCGCCTCGCACGGAGGAGAGCGGCCCGGGAAACGCAAAGCTGCGGGGGAGTCAGCTCTGCGGCTGAGGAGAGTCGGGGGCTGGACGGTTGCGCCGTTCGTTCATGAACTGGTCGAACTCCTGCTTGTCCTTCGCGAAGCGCAGCCGATCGAGGAAGTCGCGGAACTCGCGCTGCTCCTCTTCAAGCCGGCGCAGCGTCTCGGTGCGGTATTCGTCGAAGGCGTGATTGCCGCTCGAGCGCGGCGCGCCCCAGCCGCCACCGAAACCGCCGCCGAACCCGCCGAAGCGCTCCATGCGATCGCGCATGCGGCCCATTTTCTCTTCCATCCGGGCCATCTTCCGCTGCCAGCGGTCGCCGCCATAGCAACCCATGTTTCTGCTCCAGAACGTGAAGGCGAGGATCGCCAAGCCAACCGGCCACCAGACGATGAAGCCGAGGATCAGAAGCACGATCCAGGCGGGATGGATGCGGACCGATGGACCGTGCCACCGATGCTCATAGTGGTCGTCGTACATCCGTTCAGCAGTGGACATGACTTTTGCCTCGCCGTGTGAATGTAAATAACATTTACATACCTAGAAGGGGTCGGCCGCTTTGTCAAGCAGCACCTCAAAACGAGCCGATCACGAAGTTGTGGGCCGGCTCGGATCGATGCCAAGGCCACGCAGATAAACGAGAACTCCGGCTTCGAGCAGCTCTTCCGGCGTCATCGGCAGCTTGCGCCGGCCCTCGTCGCCGCGGGCGAAGAGCGACGCGATGCCGTGCGAGAGTGACCACACGTGCAGCGCGACCATCAGCGCCGGCGGCCGCCGCGGCGGCGGCATCCGCGAGATCAGCGATTCCGAGGCCGTGCGGATCACCGCGAAAGCGCGATCGCCCGCGGCGGCCAATTCGGGGCTGATGTCGTGCGGCACGCCCGCCTCGAACATGGCCGAATAGTACGCGGGCTCGGTGCGCGCGAACCCGAGATAGGCCTTGCCGAGCCGCTCGAACGCCGCGAAAGGCTCAGGCGCGCCGTCATTCCAGGCAAGCTGCAGCACCTCGGCGAACTGCTCGAAGCCGCGCCGCGCGACATCCGCCAGCAACTCGTCGCGATCGCGGAAATGCCGGTAGGGCGCGGCCGGGCTGACGCCGGCAAAGCGCGCGGCTTCGGCAAACGTGAATCCGGCCGGGCCTTTCTTGGCGATCAGCTCCAGCGCGGCGCGGATCAGCGCCTCTTTGAGATTGCCGTGGTGATAGCCGCGCGGGCCATCCTGGCGGGACCAGCTCATGTAAAGGGTCTTTACATGAGTCATCGCGGCGGGTCGACAGCGTCGGGGAAGGCCCGTTCCTCGCACCGAGCCCGTGCCATGTTCTGCTGATCAGGAATTAGCACGGTCCGAGGCGGCTCGATCCTCCAGGGCCGAACCTCGCCGAGCAACGACCGGCGAGACGGCCGCTCATTTTTTCCCCGCAGGGCGGGCAAAGCGCGAAGCGCGTGCCCGCCGCTCCGCGCGATGGCGGGCAGGTTACGGCTTATTTTTTCAACGTCGCTACACCTTGTCCCCGAACAACATTTTTTCAACCAGCTGGCCAAGTTTATCCGTAGCAAATGGATTTCCCCGTTCAGGTCGGTGGACAGATCAAGAAGCAGCACGATTTCGATCTCGGGAGCGGAAGAAGCCGCTCGTCTGTTCTTTGAGAACACGTGGACGCCGCGCTTCGCGCCTTTTGCCCGGCCATGACGGAGCGCGATAGCGCCCATCGCTTCAACCACATTGACTGCGCCTCTCCGGGCATGATTGCGTAGCCGCCCACCGCACAATCCGAGCAGCACCGCACCCATGCCCAAACTCTACGAAGCCCTCGCGGAAGCGTTCCTTGCGGAGGGCGTCGACACGCAGTTCGTCCTGATGGGCGACGGCAACATGCACTGGTGCACCGCCTTCGCGAAACTGCCGGGCGTAGAGACCGTCCACGTCAGGCACGAGCACGCAACCGTCGCGGCGGCGACAGCCTACAACATCGCAACCGGCAAGGTGGCCGTTGCCTCGGTCACCTGCGGCCCCGGCGTGACACAGTTGATGACGGCGCTGCCGGCCGCGGTGCGCGCCCACCTACCAATGGTGGTTTTCGCCGGCGAATCGCCGATCAATGCCAAGTTCTACAATCAGGCGATCGATCAGGCGCCGCTGGTGGCGGCGACCGGCGCGCGTTACATCGCGGCGCATAGCCTGCCGCGCATGATGGATTACGTGCGCGAAGCCTTCCACGTCGCCAAGGTCGAGCGCTGCCCCGTCGTGCTGGGCGTTCCTTATGACCTGCAGAAGGTCGAATACACGGCAAACCATCCTTACGAGACTTCCGAGATGTATCAGCCCAAAGTCGGGCGTATGCATCCCGATCCCGCGCTCGTCGCCGAGGCGGTCGAGAAGCTGGCGGCGGCCAAGCGGCCGATCATCCTTGGCGGCCGCGGCGTGCTCTACGCCGGCGCGCGCTATGCGGTGATCAGGCTCGCCGATCGTTGCGGCGCGCTCCTCTCCAACACGCTGCCGACGCGCGGTCTCTTTCATGACCACCCGTTCGGGCTCGGCATCGTCGGCAGCTACTTCACGGCGCTTGGCCGCGAGATCTACGAGTCGGCCGACGTCGTGCTCGCGGTCGGCACCAGTCTCTCCTACTACGTCGGCGGCGGGGCGTTCTGGCCGAAGGCCTACAAGATACAGCTCGACGACGCGCCGCGCGGCTTGCGCGATGGGCTGAAGGCCGCCGACCTCTACCTCAAGGCCGATGCCCTCATCGGCGCCGAGGCGATCCTTGCGGGCCTCGACAAAAAGCTCGGGTCCGGCAAGCCGACGGCGGCAACGATCCGCACCAGGGAGCTCGCGCACAGGATTGTGACCGAGCCGGCGGACTCGATGCCCTTCGACATCGAACCGGGACTGCTCGATCCGCGCGCCGTCGTCGACGCCGTCGACAATGTCATCCCGAAGGATTGGGACGTCGTCGTCGGCGGCGGCCATCAGGCCTATTTTCCCGCTCAGATGCGCGGGCGGCCGGCGGAGCGCTACACCACGGTCCGTGAGTTCGGCGCGGTCGGCAACGGGCTTTCATACGCGCTCGGCATCGCGGCGGCGCGCCGGCAGGGGCATGACGGCAAGATCGTGCTGTTCGAAGGCGACGGCGGGCTGCTGTTCAACATTCAGGAATTCGAGACGCTCAAGCGCCACGGATATCGCATCCTGATCTGCGCGATGAACGACGGCGGCTACGGCTCGGAGTTTCACAAGCTGCGCGCCGACAAGATCGACGATGGCCTGGCTGTGTTCGGCAGGCCTCCGCTCGAAAAGATCGCGCAGGGGTTCGGCCTGCGCGGCCATGAAGTGCGCGATGTGTCGGTCATCCCGAAGCTGTTCGCGGACTTCGTCGCGCAGGGGACCAGCGAACTCTGGAATATCCAGATCTCGGATCAGGTCACCGCGCCGGTGATCCGGGCGACCATCAAGCGCGGCCACGGCAATATGTGAGGGGTTCGATCAGGGTGAAGGATGGGCTGAGCGGCAGGTGGAGCGCAGCGTAATCCCACACCCGTCCCCGTGCGACCCAGAGCGGACCTGCTCGAAAAAGCCCTTGCTTGAGCCCATCGCGGGGTCCGCCTACTATTCGGCATAACATTTGTGGACCGTGCGTGGGGGCGCGACCGAATGGAATTGCCCAACGCTACCTACCTCTACACGCTTGCCCTTATTGCCATCGCCTATGTTGGCTTCACCGCCATCGTCTTGATCCTGCGCCAAAGCCTTGGTGTGGCACTGTCGTCGCTCGATACGCTGGTGGCGCGCCTGTTCATGGTCCGGGGTTTTGTAGTCACCTACCTGTCGATCTTGCCGATGCTCCTTGCGGGCTTCGAACTCAGCCACACGACGGTCTGGCGCGTATCGAGCGCGCTCGGCGGGCTATCGCTCGTGGTGATGCATGTCGGTTACCAGGTGTTGCGCGGTCGGGTTACCGGCGAGCCGACGCCATTCCATCTTTGGTTCTACACTGTGTCAGGCTTCGCGTTCGGCATCGCGCTGCTGGCCAACGCGGCGGCGAATGCCCCTGGTGTGGCCGGCGGGATCTACGCGGCAGTCGTCACGCTTGACATGCTTCAGGCAAGCATCGCGTTTGTGCAGCACTTCGGCTTCATGCTTGATGCATTGCAGGTGAAGCGAAGGGATATTGGCTGACGGCCGGACCGCCGTCATGCAGAGATTGGTGTCGTTCCTGCTTGCGGCCGCCTGCCTTCTCCACTGCGTCTCGGCGCAGCGCGTCGATCACCAAGGCTGGTCCCCGCGGCGATAGTAGCCGTAGCCGCGCCAATCCGAATTGCCGCCCTGGTAGGTTTGCGGACCCCAACCGCGTTGCGCGCCGGCTTGCGGAGCGCCGTTGCGCTGCGGCGCGGCTTGCGGACCTGGGGCGCGTTGAGCGTCCCCGTTACGCCGGTACGGATCGGCAGTTTGTGAGCCCCAGCTGCCCCAGCCGCGCTGGAAAAACGAGAAGCCGTCGTCGGCGCGGTAGTCGCTGTCGGCCAGCACCTCGGTCGAAGGCTGGCGCGTGATGAAGCCGCCTTGCGGCTGATTGCTCAAGACCGCGACGAACTCGGTGCGATAGTTGGTCTCGGCGGAGAGCGGCTCGTCCGAAATGACGATCGAGGATCGCGGCAGCGCGGTTGGGGCAACGCGCGCGAGCACCTCGGGCGGGATCGTGATGCGGTCGAGCGCATCCTTGGCATCGTCGCCCTCGTCGACCGTGACCGCGCTCCAGCGCAGGCCCGCGTCCGCCTTCGCCATCGCGGTGAACACGTGCGTGCCGATGGGCTTCTCGGGATTGCGGATCGTGACCGGAATCTCGAACGTGTCGAACACCTCGCCGCCGCCATCCGGCGCCGGCTTGTGGGTGTTGCGCCGTACGTAGAGCTTGCGCGTCGCGCGGCTGATGTAGATCGAGACCGGCTCGAGCGCGAGCTTCGCGTCGAGCGCTGCCTTGGCGGTCGCGGCCTTGTGCGCTTCGGCGGCCTTGGCAGCCTCCTTCGCGGCGGGCGCGGCCTCGCGCTTCGCCGTCGCGTCGGCCTTCGCGGCATCGAGCTGCGTTGCTGCCTCCGCCGCCTTGTCGGCGGCCTTTTGCTTTTGCTCCTCGGCTTTCGCTTTTGTCTCGTCGGTCTTCGCGGCAGCGAGCATTTTGTCGGCGCGCGCGAGTTCGGCATCGGCGCGCGACTTGAGCTGTTCGAGCTTGCGCAGCGCGGCTGCGGCCGATGCGGCATCGCGCGCCGCTGTCGCAACGGCCTTCTTCGCCTCGTCGGCCGCCTTCGCGGCTTCCACTGCCTCGCGCACGAGCACCGCGGCACGCTCCGGCGCCGCCGCGAGCGCTGCGGCGTCCGGCTGGAACAATGCCGGATGCGAGATCTCGACCGGCGCCGCATCGTTCGGCGAAATGATCACGCGCATGCCGATCCACGTCCTGTCGAACAGCTTCTCGGCAAAACCGTAAGGCATGCGGATGCAGCCGTGCGAGGCCGGATAGCCGGGCAGCGGCCCGCCGTGCAGCGCGACTCCATTCCAGGTGATGCGCTGCATGTTCGGCATCCAGGCGTCGTCGTACATGGTCGAGTGATGATCCTTGTCCTTCTCGATGACGGCAAAAACGCCGGCCGGCGTCTCGCGTTCTTTCACGCCGGTCGAGACCGGCGCGCGCATGATCCAGCCGTCGGCGTCGTAGAACGTCACCTGCTGCGACTTGATCGACACGATCGCCATGATCGGCTCGCCGGCGACGCGCGGCGCCATCGCCTCCTTGACCGGCGCGGGGCGTGTCTGTTTCGCGATGGCCCCAGCCGACAGCGCCGTCAGCGCGGCCAACGCGGCAAGCACGAGCTTCGCGGAATGTCCGCAGCATCGAGTTAGCATTCCGGTTTTCGCTGCAGCCGCGCCAGTGTCCATTTCATTCCTGGTGGTTTGAGGTGCCCGTCCGCCGTACGTTCATCACTGTCAAATCGCGATTCGTAGATCAACCAACCACGCCAGCAATGCGACCAATTTTCGCCCTCGGGACGAGCCTCGCAGTGCTGCGCCGCAGCGACCGCTTCGGAAACCGCCATGGCGGCGGAGCGTTAACGGCCCATGACTACACCTGTTCCCTGGTGGAATCGCGCCCTCATCTATCAGGTCTACCCGCGCTCGTTTCAGGACTCGAATGGTGACGGGATCGGCGATCTCGCCGGCATTCGCCAACGGCTCGATTATCTCGCCCGGCTCGGCGTCGGCGCAATCTGGATTTCGCCAATCTTCCCCTCGCCGATGGCGGACTTCGGCTATGATATTTCGGATTACTGCGCGATCGATTCCGTGTTCGGATCGCTTGCGGACTTTGATTTGCTCCTCAACGACGCGCACGCGCGCGGCTTGAAAGTCATCCTGGACTACGTCCCGAACCACACCTCGGATCAGCATCCATGGTTTGTCGCGAGCCGCGCCTCGCGCACCAATGCGAAGCGCGACTGGTACATCTGGCGCGACGGTAGGCGGGCCGGTGAACCGCCAAACAACTGGATTTCCCAATTCGGCGGCCCAGCCTGGACATTCGACGAGCGAACCGGGCAGTACTATCTGCACAGCTTCCTGCCGCAGCAGCCCGATCTCAACTGGCGGAACGACGCGGTGCGCGCCGCGATGTTCGACGTGCTGCGATTCTGGCTCGATCGCGGCGTCGATGGTTTCCGGGTGGACGTGTTGTGGTTGCTGATCAAGGACGCGGCGCTGCGCGACAATCCGCCGAACCCCGCGTATCTGCCGACGCAGGCGGCGATCAATCGAACGCTGTCGGTGCACAACGCCGACCAGCCGGAAATCCACGAACTGATCGCCGAGATGCGTGCGATTCTGGACACTTATGGGGAGCGATTGCTCATTGGCGAAATCTATCTGCCGTTCGAGCGTCTCGCGACCTATTACGGCAAGGAATTGGGCGGCGCGCACCTGCCGTTCAACTTCGCGCTCATCAATGCGCGGTGGGATGCCGCCACGATCGGAACCTTGATCAAGGACTATGAAGCTTCGCTTCCGACCGGCGGCTGGCCCAACTGGGTTCTGGGCAACCACGATCAGCCGCGCATCGCAGCCCGCGTCGGGGCCGCTCAGGCCCGGATCGCCGCAATGCTCCTGCTGACGCTACGCGGGACACCTACCATGTACTATGGCGACGAGATCGGCATGCCGCGGATCGATGTTCCTCCGCAGCTCGCGCAGGATCCCTGGGAGAAGCGCGAACCGGGTCTCGGGCTGAGCCGCGATCCGTCACGCACACCGATGCAGTGGGACCGAACGCCGAACGCCGGCTTCACCGGCGGGACACCTTGGCTGCCGCTCGAAAGGAACTTCAAGGATCACAATGTTGCCGACCAGACTGCCGATCCCAGCTCCATCCTCGCGCTTTATCGCGCGCTGATATCGCTCAGAAACCGGCACGACGCGTTCAGCATCGGAGAACAGCGCATCATTGATCTCCATGACGATGTGCTGTTGTTCGAACGTGCGCATGCGGGCGAGACGTTTTTGGTGGCGCTCAACTTTCGTCCCGAGCAACGGCAACTGTCCCAATTGGCCGGACATCGAGTCGTGCTGTCGACGCACATGGATGACGGCGCAGCGCGCTATGGAACGCTGCGCGCCGACGAAGGCCTGATCCTGAAGCGAGTCTGATGGAGCATGATCTTACCGAAAACCGGTGCCCACTTTTCGGGATCATGCTCTAGAATTCACTGCGTTTGAGCAGGTAGTCGAGACCGCCCACGCGGTACCAACGGTAACCGTAGGGCTCGAGGCAAACCCGGTGCTTGCCCTTTGTCGGCTCGCTGTGCTCGGAGCCGAGCAGGTTGATCAGCTGATCGTTGCCTTTGATGCCTGTGGCGAACGCGACTTCGCATGGTTCGTCGGCGAAGTTGTGCAGGAACAGAACGGAGTTGTTGCGCCAGTCATATCGCAGCGCCAGCACGGCATTGTTCCCGGTCTTCAGCACCTTGAAGTCGCCCCAGCCGACCTCCGGCACTTCCTTGCGCATCCGGATCATGCGCTCCATCCAGTTCAGGAGCGAATTCGAATCCCGGCGTTGCTCGGCCGCGTTGACGTGCGCAAAGCCATAGGGTCCTTCGTCGATCACCGGCACAATCGGCTTGTCGCTCTTGGTGAATCCGCCATGCGGCTCTGTCGACCAATGCATTGGCGTTCGGCAGCAAACCCGCTCTGGGAGCGCGAGGTTGTCGCCCATTCCGAGCTCGTCGCCATAGCGCAGCACCGGCGTGCCCGGCAGCGAGAACATCAGGCTGTAGGCCAATTCGATGCGGCGGCGGTCCCCGCCGAGCATCGGCGCAAGCCGCCGGCGAATGCCCCTGTCATAAAGCTGGTCCTCCTTCTTCGGCCCAAGCGCCGCGAAGACAGTCTGTCGTTGTTTCTTCGAGAGACGACCAAGATCGAGCTCGTCATGATTGCGCAGAAAGATTCCCCATTGCGCCGTCTCGGGTCGTTTCTCCGTCTTTGCCATGGCTTTGGCGAGCGGCCGCGTGTCAGACGAAGCAAGCGCATAGAAGAGATACTGATTGACCTGGAAATTGAACATCATCTGCATGCGATCGCCATCATCCCCGAAATACTGCATGTCGGTGCGCGGCAGCACGTTCGCTTCGGCGAGAATGATCGAGTCGCCGACCCGCCACTGCAGGAATTCGCGAAACGATCGCAGCATGTCGTACTGCTCGACCGGTTTCTCGACATCAGGACCTTTGGTGCTGATGACGAACGGCACCGCGTCCATCCGAAACCCGGAGACGCCGAGCTGAATCCAGAAACCCATGATCTTCAGGATTTCAGACTGCACCGCAGGATTGGACGTGTTGAGATCCGGCTGGAAGTCGTAGAAACGGTGGAAGTACCATTCCTTCGCAATCGGGTCGCGGCTCCACGTGCTCTTCTGGACTCCAGGAAAGACCATTCCCTTATCGGCGTTCGCGGGCCGCTTCTTCGACCAGATGTACCAATCTCTGTATTTGGATTTCGGATCGCGCCGCGCTTCCTGAAACCAGCGATGTTCGTCCGAGGTGTGATTGACCACGAGATCGATGAGCACGCGAATGCCGCGCTGTTTCGCCGCGTGCGTGAACTCGACGAAGTCCCCAAGCGTTCCGTAGGCCGGATTGACGCCGTAGTAGTCCGAGATGTCGTAGCCATCGTCCTTGCCGGGCGACGTCTGGAAGGGCATGAGCCATATCGTCGTAATGCCCAACCCGTGCAGATAATCGAGACGGCGCATCAGCCCCTGGAAATCGCCGATGCCGTCGCCGCTGGCATCCATGTAGGTGCCGACCGACAAGCAATAAACAATTGAATTCTTGTACCAAAGGTCCTTGATCATCGTTCCATGTCGCCCTGATGCGACAATGGAACGGCCGGCGCTACGCTCGGTTCCCGAGCATCCGCGGACCGATGGTCGTGTGGGTCGGGCTACAGCGCGACCGCGTAGCCGTCGCGGCGCGGATCGGCGGCGCCGGTCATCACGCCGGTCGCCGGATCGACCGCGACCGCCTGCATGCCGCCGACCTTCATGGTCCAGTCGAGGAACGATTCCGCGCCATGCCCGCGCGCTTTCAGCGCCGCCACCACATCGGGCGCGACACGGCCTTCGACCTGCACGAATTGTCCGTCCCACAGCCGCGCGCGCGGCGCCTCGATCGCGTCCTGCAGCGCCAGGCCAAAATCGACGTACTGCACATAGGCCTGCGCCTGCGTCTGCAGGATGCCGTAGCTGCCGGGCGTGCCGAGCGCGAGCACCGGCTTGCCGTCGAGCGTCGCAATCGTCGGCGCCATGCAGATCGGCAGTTCGGCGCCCGGGCTGGTGCGGTTCGGCGACATCGGCTTGACCTCGGTCCAGTAGAGGAAATTGTTGAGGCACACTCCGGTTCCCGGAACCACGACGCCCGAGCCGAACGGGCTGCCGAGGCTCTGCGTCATGCAGATGAGATTGCCCTCATCGTCCGCAATCGAGAACGAGGTGGTGTGGCCGGGGTCTTCGCCGGGGCCGGGCTCCATCCATTGCTCGGTCGGGCCGCTGATGGGCCGCCCGTCGCGGACGCGCTTGCGCAAGGCTTCGACATGCTCGTCGCCGAGCAGGCGCGCGAGTTCCTGCGGCGGCGGATTATTGTGATTGATGCGCACGCCCGCCGCGAGGCGGATCGCCCGATAGACGGTGTCGAGATGATCGGCGCCGTTGCGCGTGAGCCGCTTGAGATCGAAACCTTCGAGGATGCGCAGCGTGAGAAGGAACTGGAAGCCTTCGCACGGCGGCGGCGCGACGTGCACCGCATGGCCGCGATAGCTGACGGCGATCGGGTCCTTCCAGCGCGGCGCGACGGCTTCGAGATCGGCCATCGTCATGTAGCCGCCGAGTTTTTCCAGGTGCGCGATGACAGTGCGGCCGAGTTCGCCGCCGTAGAGGTATTGCGCCCCCTCGAGGCCGAGGCGCTCCAGCGTTTTCGCGAGGTCCGGCTGCTTCGGCACGCGCCCGATCGAAACCTTGTCGGCGCCGCCCATGTAATTGCGCGCGAAATCCTCATAGAAATCCGCATAGGGCTTCAGCGCCGGCGCGTTCTCGTTCATCTCCTCGACATTGAACTCGACCAGCGGAAAGCCGTCGCGCGCGAGCCTGATCGCGGGTACGAAGGCATCGCCGAGCGATTTCTTGCCATGGGAGCGGATGAGCTCCGCCCAGCCGCTCAGGTTTCCCGGCACGCCCGCCGAGAGCGGCCCGCGCGCGAGGTCTTCGCGCTGCTTGAAGCGGTCGACCGGAAAATTCTTCGGCACGCGCGGCACGAAATCCAGCACCTTCACGCGCTTCTCGGCCGCGATCCAGCAGGTCGCAAGGCCCGCGCCGGCGAGCCCCGACATGTAGGGCTCGACCACGTTGAGTGCTGCTGCTGTTGCTGCTGCTGCATCAAACGCATTTCCGCCCTGCGCCAGCAACCGCGCGCCCGCCTGTGCGGCGAGCGGATGGGCCGCCGCGACGACGCCTTTGGTGGATGAAATGGTCGGCCTGCGTCCGTGCATGGAATCCCCCCGAGATACGTCATGGCAGCACGCTTGTCCGGGGCGCCGCAAGCCCGCGGCAGCGCCCCGCCACAAATGTGCCGGTCGCAGCGCGACCGGCACGATCAGGCGATAGAGCGGCAGCTATTTGGCGGAGGCCGGAAACGCCGGCAGCTTTTCGACATCGCGCGCATCGTGCTGAATGATGACCGTCGCCTTGAGATTGGCGGCGATCTTCTTGATGCGGTCCATCGATGCCACGGTCTGGGCGCGGTCGAAGTTGAACCATGGCACCCCGAACGCGTCGTAATTTTCGTGGAAATGCATCGCATCGCCGCTCAATATGACGGCGCCCGTCTGCGGCAATTTCACGAGCAGACTTGAATGGCCCGGCGTGTGTCCCGGTGTGCGCAGCACGATCACGCTGCCATCCTCGAATACGTCCTTGTCGACCGGAAGGGACTCAACCTTGCCCTCGCCCTTGATCCAGTGCTCGAACGGCTTGAAGTTCACACCCGTGGGCGGCTTCGGGCTCGAGATCGCGTCCCAGTCGCCCTTGCCGATGAGCACCGTCGCCTTTGGAAATGAATCGACCTGTCCGGTGTGGTCGGCGTGATAGTGGCTGATGCCGACATATTTGATCTGGTCGGGCTTCACATTGAGTTTCGCCAGTTGATCGACGAGGCTCACCTTCGGCGCGACGTTGGGCGCCGTCATCGCGTGGCCCGTGTCCCACAGCATGTAGTCGTCGCCATGCTTGATCAGATAGCAGCTGAAGACGAACTGGATCTTCAGGTCGCCATACGCATAGGTATCGGAAAAGCGCTGGTTCACCGGAATGGGCGCTTGCGGCGTCCCGCAGTCCGCAAGCCGCGTCAGCGACACATCGGGAGCGGCTTGCGCCGGCGCGGCAAGGATAGCGAAAACGCATGCGCCGAAGGCAAGCGAAGTCAGCGCTCGATTCATGGGCGTCCTCCTGATCGATTGTTGGTTGCACTTGGAAAACACTGAACCGGGCGCCGGCACAACACACACAGTTGTGAAGTCAGCCCCGACGCCTTTCTGGCGCCACGAGGCGCTCAGCCACGAGGCGCTCAGCCGAGCCTGTCCTGATCCGCTTTCATGGCGATGCGCAAGGGCTTCGGGATCGGCCGCGCGCGGCCGCCCGAGATGAACGCGACGCGGACATGCGCTTCGCACAGCAATTCCTCAACCCGGCGGCATTGCTGCAGCAGCGTGATCGAGGCGCCTTTCACCTCCTCAGGGCTGGTCACGATGTCGAGCACGTCGTCCATGCGGGCGGGTTTCAGCCAATCGATCGCCATCGAGCGCACCACGAAGGCAAAGCCGGGCGCTTCCTTCTCGGTCGCCTCGAACAGTGCGCGATGGTCCGCGCCGATCAGGCGCAGGTAATTGGTGCGGCCGCGCTCCATGAAGCGCAGATAGCTCGCGTGATACACGATGCCGCTGAAATCGGTGTCCTCGAAATAGACCCGCACCGGCATCGTATGCCGGCCGTCTACAATTGAGCCGTCGAGGGTCACGCAATCCTCGCCAACGGCAACACATGGTCGCGCGTTAGCGGCGCGAGATGAACATCCGGCGGCGCGGACGGATCGATCCAGAGAATCTCGTCGATCTCGGCGCGCGCCGCGATGCGGCCTTCGACCGCGACGGTGTAGACCGCCGCGTGCACCTGCCGGTCGGTTTCGTTCGCGGCCTGGCACTGGAAGATGCCGAGCGGCGCGACGGTGTCGCGCTTGACGCGGCAGCCAAGCTCCTCGTCGAGTTCACGCGCGAGCGCGGTGACATCGTCCTCGCCGGGGTCGCGCTTGCCGCCCGGCTGCATGAAGGCCGCGGTGCCGCGCTTGCGCACCAGCAGCACGCGGCCGGCCGCATCGCGGATCAGCGCCGCCACGATGCTGATCGGTTCGCTCATTCTTCGCCTTCCGGATTGAACAGCCCGAACTGCGCGGGATCGCGCTGCGGCTCGGTCAGCCCGAGATGACGAAAGGCATGGCCGGTCAGCAGGCGCCCGCGCGGCGTGCGCTGCAGGAAGCCCTGCTGAATGAGAAACGGCTCGATGATCTCCTCGATCGCGTCGCGCGGCTCGGAGAGCGCCGCCGCGATGGTCTCTACGCCGACCGGCCCGCCGCCATAGTTGAGCGCGATGGTGGTGAGATAGCGCCGGTCCATCGCGTCGAGCCCGGCGGCGTCCACTTCGAGCGCGAGCAGCGCCTTGTCGGCGACCGCGCGATCGATCGCGGTCGCGCCCGCCACATGGGCGAAATCGCGCACCCGCTTGAGCAGCCGGCCCGCGATGCGCGGCGTGCCGCGCGCGCGGCGCGCGATCTCGTCCGCACCGTCCACCGTCACCGCGATGCCGAGCACGCGCGCGCCGCGATTGACGATCAGCTCCAGCTCCTCGCGCGTGTAGAAATTGAGCCGCACCGGAATGCCGAAGCGGTCGCGCAGCGGCGTGGTGAGCAGGCCGGCGCGCGTGGTCGCGCCGATCAGCGTGAAGCGCGCGAGATCGATCTTCACCGAGCGCGCCGCCGGCCCCTCGCCGATGATGAGGTCGAGCTGGAAATCCTCCATCGCCGGATAGAGGATTTCCTCGACCGCCGGATTGAGCCGGTGGATTTCGTCGATGAAGAGCACGTCGCGGTCTTCGAGGTTCGTGAGCAGCGCCGCGAGGTCGCCGGCCTTCGCGATGACCGGGCCGGAGGTGGCGCGGAAGTTCACGCCGAGCTCGCGCGCGACGATCTGCGCCAGCGTGGTCTTGCCGAGGCCCGGCGGCCCGACGAACAGCACATGGTCGAGCGCTTCCTTGCGGGCACGCGCCGCCTCGATGAACACCGAGAGGTTCGAGCGCGCCTGTTGCTGGCCGATGAACTCGGACAGGCGCTGCGGGCGCAACGAGGCCGTTTCCGCGTCGTCGTCGCGGCGCTCGGGCGTCACGAGGCGGCGGGGCGAGGTGGTCATGCGCGGGCCTCTCCCATACCTCTCCCTGAAAGGGGGAGGTCGCCACGCGAAGCGTGGCGGGTGGGGGTCCGCTTCGCGCTGTTGACCCCCTCCCCAACCCTCCCCCTTTCAGGGGGAGGGAGCGCGCCTGCGCTCGTTGTTATGTCGAAGCTCATTTCGCCAATTCCTTCAGCCCCAGCCGGATGAGCTGCTTCTCGTCAGCTCCCTCGCCCGCGCTGCGGCTTGCAGCCGCGATGGCGGCCGCAGCCTGCGGCTGACCGTAGCCCAAATTCACCAGCGCCGAGACCGCATCGGCGACCGGCTTCGGCGCGCGCCTGTCTTCGACCGCGCCCGCAAGGTGCACAACGGCGGGATCGAGATCGGCATACTTCGGCGCCTTGTCCTTCAGCTCGGTCACGACGCGCTCGGCGACCTTCGGCCCGACCCCGGGCGAACGCGCCACCATCGCCTTGTCGCGGAGCGAAATCGCGGACGCGAGTTCGGCCGGGCGCAAGGTCGAGAGGATCGAGAGCGCCACCTTGGCGCCGACGCCCTGCACGGTCTGCAACAGCCGGAACCACTCGCGCTCGACGTCGCTCTGGAAGCCGAACAGGCGGATCGCGTCCTCACGCACATGTGTCTCGATCGAAAGCGACACCGGATCGCCTGTGGGCGGCAGCGCCTGCAAGGTGCGCGCCGAGCAGTGCACCACATAACCGACGCCGTTTACGTCGACGATGATGAAGTCCTCGCCGTAGGTGTCGATGATGCCCTTGAGCTTGCCGATCATCGCAGCGCCTCTCGGCTGTCATTCCGGGACGGCCCGAAGGGCCGGGCCCGGAATCCATAACCACGGATCGAGTTTATGGATTCCGGGCTCAACGCTACGCGGCGCCCCGGAATGACGAATGAGAGTCTCCCGATCATCGCATCGCCACCTTGAGCAGCGCGCTCGCACGATGATGCGCATGCGTCACCGCGATGGCGAGCGCATCGGCGGCATCCTCGGATTGCGGATCGGCCTTTGGCAGCAACACCCCGACCATGAGCCTAATCTGTGCCTTCTCGGCGTGGCCTGCGCCGACGATGGTCTTCTTCACCAGGTTGGGCGCGTATTCGGCGACGCTGACGCCGGCCTTGGCCGGCACCAAGAGAGCGATGCCGCGCGCCTGCCCGAGTTTCAGTGTCGCGGTCGCGTCGCGGTTGACGAAGGTCGCCTCGACGGCCGCCTCGTCCGGGCGGAACTCATCGACGATGCGCGTCAGTCCATCGTGGATCGCGACGAGGCGCTCGGCGAGCGAGAGCCGCTCGTTCGTCTCGACCGAGCCGCAGGCGAGGAAGATCAGCCGGTTGCCCTCAGCGGCGATCACGCCCCAGCCGGTGCGGCGCAGCCCCGGGTCGATGCCAAGAATGCGAATCGCCTGTCCCATCGCGCCCCGTTGATAGCATCTCGCGTGGGTCCCGTGCCCCTGATACACAGCGATTCGCCCGGGCTCCACGTGACAGAACTCCCCAACATAGCGGCCTTTTCGGCCGCGCTCAGCGACGGCCGCTTTGCGGCAGCGGTGGTGGTCGCCGTGCTGTCCGGCTTCGTGCGCGGCTTTTCCGGCTTCGGCTCGGCGCTGATCTACATTCCGCTGATCGCCGCGATCTACGAGCCGCGCATCTCCGCGCCGACGCTGCTGCTGATCGACCTTGCGGGCTCTGCGCCGTTCACGATCCGCGAGCTTGCGCGCTGCAACTGGCGCGAGGTCGCGCCGATCACGACCGCCGCGGCGCTGTGCGTGCCGCTCGGCGTCATGGCGCTCGTGCTGATCGACCCCATCGTGCTGCGCTGGTTCATTGCCGTGCTGGTGCTGGGGTTGCTCGCCGTGCTTGCTTCGGGCTGGCGCTATCACGGCGCGCCAACGCTGCCGGTCTCGATCGCGGTCGGCCTGTTCGCCGGCTTCGGCAGCGGGGCGGTGCAGATCGCCGGCCCCGCCGTCATCATCTTCTGGCTCGGCGGCGCGAGTAACGCCATGACGGTGCGCGCCAACCTGATGGTGTTCTTCTTCCTGATGGATTTCATCACCGGCGGCGCCTACCTCGTGCAGGGCATCCTGACGGCGGACGTGCTTGCGCTTTCGATCCTGCTCGGTGTGCCTTTCATTCTCGCGATGTGGGCGGGCGCGCGCTGGTTCCACGGCGCCTCGGATGCCGCCTATCGCCGCGCCGCTTATGCGATCATCGCGCTCTCGGCGCTGGTCAGCCTGCCGCTGTGGGATCGGTTTTTGCGCTGAATCCCTGCCCGCTTGCGGGGAGGGATTAAGCGCTCATCTTCGCGACCAGCGCGTCCGACACCTCGAAATTCGCATAGACGTTCTGCACGTCGTCCTGCTCGTTGAGCGCGTCGATCAGCTTGAGCACCTTCTCACCCTGCTCGTCGTCGACCGGCACAGTGTTCTTCGGCTTCCACGTGAAGGTCGCCTTGCGCGGCTCGCCGAACTTTGCCTCCAGCGCCTTCGCAACCTCGCGCAGCGACTCGGTCGTGGTGTAGATCTCGTGCGCGCTCTCGCTCGATGTAACATCTTCGGCGCCGGCCTCGATCGCGGCTTCCAGCATGGCCTCGGCGTCCGCCACCTTGGCGTCGAACTCCACGATGCCGACATGGTCGAACATGAACGACACCGCGCCGGTCTCGGCGAGATTGCCGCCTGCCTTGGTGAAGCTCGCGCGCACTTCGCCGGCCGAGCGGTTCTTGTTGTCGGTCAAGACCTCGACGATCACGGCGACGCCGCCCGGCGCGTAGCCCTCGTAGCGCATCTCGTCATAGCTCTCGGCGTCACCGCCGGTCGCCTTCTTGATCGCGCGCGCGATGTTGTCGTTCGGCATGCTCTCGGCGCGGGCGGCGAGGATCGCGGCGCGCAGACGCGGATTCATGGCGGGATCGGGCAGGCCCATCTTGGCTGAGACGGTGATTTCGCGGGCGAGCTTGCCGAACACCTTCGATTTGATCGCATCCTGCCGCCCCTTGCGGTGCATGATGTTCTTGAATTGGGAATGGCCGGCCAAGGGAGCCTCCAGAAAGATCGTGTCTGCGGAATTTTTCGGCGCGCGTTATAGGTCCGCACGCCGCGAAAATAAAGTCAGCATCACTCCCAGAACGCAGGTCGCGCTTCCTCGAGCTGCCCGCCGAGCCGCACCGGAGCGATGCGTCTGGCAAGCCCGGTCGCATCGTCGGTCTCGACCGCGACCGCGCACAACGTGGCGGGTCCGTTCGCCGGCTCGAACTTGCCGGACGGGATGCGGCGCAGGAAACGCTGCAGTGGCTCGGTCTTGTTCATGCCGATGACGGAATCATAATCGCCGGTCATGCCGACATCCGACACGAACGCTGTGCCGCCCGGCAGCACGCGATGATCGGCGGTCGGCGCATGCGTGTGCGTGCCGACCACGAGGCTCGCACGGCCATCGCACAAATGGCCCATCGCCTGCTTCTCGCTCGTCGCCTCGCAATGGATATCGATGACGATCGCGTCGGCCGCGCCTTTGAGCGGACAGGCTTCGAGCTCGCGCTCCGCGATGGAGAACGGATCGTCGAGCGGGTCCATGAAGACGCGGCCCATCAGATTGAGCGCCAGCACGCGCGCCCCGTTGGCGGTCTCGAACAGCACCATGCCGCGGCCGGGCGTGCCGGGCGGATAATTGTGCGGGCGGATGAGACGCGGCGCGCGCTCGATGAACACCAGCGCCTCGCGCTGGTCCCACGAATGATTGCCACCGGTGACGGCGTCGGCGCCGGCCTCCATCAGTTCGCCGTAGATCGCCTCAGTGATGCCGAAGCCGCCGGCCGCGTTCTCGCCGTTGACGATGACGCAGTCGAGCTTCCAGTCGCGTTTGAGATCGGGCAGCCGCTCGGTCACGGCCGCGCGCCCCGAACGCCCCACAACATCCCCGACGAAGAGAATCCGCATTCAGCTCCCGCGCAGGTCGATGACCTCGCGTTCCGTTAGCACGAGATCGAGGCGCGCGTCGCGCGGCGTGACGGGGACTTCGGCGATTTCCTGCGCCGCATAGGCGATGCCGGCGGCGATGACCTGCTTCGCGGCGCGCAGCTTCGCGATGGTCATATCGTAGTACCCGGCCCCATAACCCATGCGGTGGCCGCGCCGGTCGAAGGCGAGCAGCGGCACCAGCAGGATGTCGGGCGCAAGTTCCGGCGCGTCGGGCTTCGGTTCGCGGATACCCCATTGGCCGGTCGCGAGTTCATCGCCGAACGCGAAGGCGCGCAGAATCAGCGGCTTGCCCCGCCCTGCGATCACGGGCAGCGCGAGCCGCGCGCCCGCGCTGGCGAGTTTGCGCATCAACGGCAACGGACTGATCTCGGTCTTGAGCGGCACGAAGCCGGACACGATCGTGCCGGGCTTGATCGCGAGCGGAAATGCGCGCGCCGCGATCGTCTCGGCCGCTTTGGCGCGCTCAGCCGCCGGCAGCGCGTCGCGCCGCATCTGCGCGTCCTTGCGGACGATGGACTTCAGTTCGGAGAGGGAGTCGGACATGACACTCCGATTGTCATCGCCGGGCTTGACCCGGCGATCCATCGAAAAAAGAAAACAACTTTGCACGAGATGGATTGCCGGGTCACGCCGCTTTGCGGCGGCCCGGCAACGACGAAGAAAGGAAGTGCGGAGCCGCCTGAGCCGTCGGACGTCGACCCCGGGAACCTACAGAAGTAGGTGGGCGCCATATGTCCGGGCCCACGGGCCCGGTCAGGGACAGCTCCCTTCAGGATCGTAAGGCCCCGGGAGTATTTATCCGACGCACCCCGCAGCCCCGCTTTCGCAATGTAGGCGCTGGCGCGCGCGAACGCTACCCGATTGCGACGTTGTCGCCGCGGCTCTGATTCAGGCTGCGCGTCACGTGCTCGATGCGCTCGGATGCCGAATTGAGCGCGGCCGCGACCGCGACCTGCGTCGCTTGCGCACGCTCACTCGATGCGACGCGCGCATCCTGCAGCGCGGTGAGTTCCTCCTCGAGCCGGCGCACGCGCTTTGCCGCCTCCGAGAGCTCGTCGCCGACGGTGAGCGCCGCCATCACGATCAGCCGCATGTCGCCGATCGCGCCGAAATTCGCCTTGAGCTGCTCGATGCGCTGATCGAGATCCCGGGCGAGCCGAACGAGATGATCCTCCTGGCCGTCCTCGCAGGCCATGCGGTACTGGCGCCCGTGGATGGTGACGTTCACGTGACTCATGATTTTCGGCTCATGGCTGCGCCTCGATCACCGAACGGATGCTGTCGATTGCCAGATCGAGGCGCTGCGCGATCTCGCGGTTGGTGGCTTCGAGCTTGCGCGAGCGCGCGGTTGCGGCATCGAGATCGGAGGCAAGCTTGGAGCGGTCGGAGCCGAGCGCATGCACCTGCGCGGCGAGCGCGTTCTCGCCCTTGTCGGTGTCGCGCCGGCTCTCCAGCGCCCCTTCGAGTGCGTCAAGGGCCGCCGCAAGCCGCCGGGTTGCGGCTTCGATCGCGCTCGCGTCAGTCATCGCCTCCCCATCGCGCAAGCCGGCCGCCGCGGCGGTTCGCGCGCCATGAAATCCGTGAAGCGCCAAGGATTTGCAGTCGAAACTTACGTTGCGCCACACCGTCGCGTCAACGCTCGCCGATCATGCGGGCAAAACAATGTCGTGGATTTGTCGCGTATTGGGCGCCCTGGTGTTGAAAGCGTCACACCGCGGATGGCCCGGGCCGGCGCACGCGCGCTACAATCGCGTCCCCCGTCCGAAGGAATCCCGATGAACCAGCTCCACTACAAGTCCGCGACCGAGCTTGCCTCGCTGATCCGCCGCAAGAAAGTCGGCGCGCTCGAGCTGCTCGACCACTTCCTCGCACGCATCGAGAAATACAATCCGAAGCTCAATGCGATCGTCTGGAGCGACACCGACAAGGCGCGCAAGCGCGCGAGAGCCGCGGATGCGGCGCTGAAGAAGGGCAAGCGCCTCGGCCCCCTGCATGGCGTGCCGATGACCATCAAGGAGAGCTTCCAGCTCGCGGGCTCGCCGACGACCTGGGGCGTTCCGGCGATGAAGGACAATGTCACCGCGACGACCGCCGTGCTGGCGCAGCGCATGATCGATGCCGGCGTCACGCTGTTCGGCAAGACCAATGTGCCGATCATGCTGGCCGACTGGCAAAGCTACAACGCGATCTACGGCACCACCAACAATCCGTGGGATCTAAGCCGCACGCCCGGCGGCTCGTCGGGCGGCTCATCGGCGGCGCTGTGCGCGGGACTTACTGGAATCGAGGCCGGCAGTGATATCGGCTCCTCGATCCGCAACCCGGCGCATTACTGCGGCGTGTTCGGCCACAAGCCGACCTACGGTCTGATCACGCCGCGCGGACAGGCGCTGCCCGGAGCCGTAGCGGCAAGCGATATCTCGGTCGTCGGCCCGCTCGCGCGCTCGGCGCAGGATCTCGAAACCGCGCTCGACATCATGGCGGGGCCCGACCCGGACGACGGCGGCTTCATGAAGGTCGCGCTGCCCAAGTGCGACAAGACCGCGCTGAAGCAATTCCGTGTCGCCGTGAAGCTCTCCGATCCGGCGAGCGAGGTCGACGGCGAATATGCCGATCAGCTTCAGGGGCTGGTGGACAAGCTCGCCAAGGCCGGCTGCAAGGTGAAGGAAGCCGAGCCCGAGGTCGACACAGCCCGCCTCTACGACCTCTATATCCGGTTGCTGCGCGCCGCGACCTCGGCCCGCATGCCAGATGCCGAAATCGAGGATTTGAAACAGGCGGCCGCCGAGGGCGAGACCGACGAGTTCCTGGCGCGCACTATCGATGGCGTGACCATGCCGCATCGCCGCTGGCTGCAGCTCAACAACGAACGCCACCAGATGCGGCTGAAGTTCAATGCGTTCTTCAAGGACTACGACATCCTGCTCTGTCCGGTCGCCGCATCGGCCGCGTTCCCGCACGATCACACCCACGAGGGCAGGCGCTGGCGCCGCCGCATCACGGTCAACACCAAGCGCATCGCGCCGACCGACCAGCTGTTCTGGGCCGGCTATTCGGGGCTCGTCTATCTCCCTTCGACGGTCGGGCCGGCCGGCATCACGCCCTCGCGGCTTCCGATCGGCTACCAGGCGATTGCCGCGCAGGGCCGCGACAAGACCTCGATTGCCTTCGCGAAGCTCGCCGAGAAGGCGTTCGGCGGATTCACGCCGCCGCCCGGCTACGACTGATCAGAACCGTGCCGCTCCCCAGCGCAGCGGGGGCGCGAACTCGTTGTCGCGATGCTTGCCGCCGACGCCGGCTGCCATCCAGGCTGCCGCCGCGCCTGCCAGTAAGGCCGCCGCGAGCGCGAAACCGAGAATGACCGCGCTGCGCCGCGCCTGCGAGGCCGCATTGCGGGCATCCGCCAGAACCTGAACGACGCGCTGCTGCGCCTCCGGCGCGGCCAGTCCGGTCATCGCCGAGGTGAGGCGCACCAGTTGCGTGCGATCATCGGCCGGCAGTTCGTTGCGGCCGAGCCCGCGCATGAGGGCGCGGCTCGCTTCCGCGCGCACTTCGGGCGCCACCGGCTCGGCCCGGCGCTCCGAGCGGAACAGCTTGTCGATTTCGTAGGAGAGGAAGCCCGGCGCGCCGTCCGTGTCGCGCGCGGGTGCGGCGGTGTGGCTCGCCGCGAATGTGGCTGCGGTGAGCGCGAGCAGCGCCGCCCCGAGCATCACCCCAAGCGCCCAGGCGATCAGGCCGTGAACGCCGTCACGGAATTCGACCTCATCGTGCGAGGCCTTCCAGGTCGATCGCACGCGGCCCGCGATATAGCCGCCCAATGCAAAGCTGCCGACCGCGACCACGATGATCCAGAAGCCTGACAGGATCGCGAGCCATACGGATGTGTCGCGCCAGGTCGGCGAGGGCGAAGCCACCATCAGGCCGACCGCCGAGGCAAAGCTCATCAGCACGAACGAGGTCGCGGCCGCAACGATCGCTCCGGCGATGCCCGGACCCCAGTGGATGTAAGACAGCGGACCTCCCGGCGTCGGCACCGGACCGGCGGCGGCCGGCCCGGCCTCGACCGTCTCGATCATGACCATGGTTGCCTCCTCAGCGCAGGCCGAGGAATGACAGGATTGCCATGATCACCACGATCAGGCCGATCAGATAGATGATGCCGTTCATGTGCTCCTCCAGGCCGGAGCGAAGAGCCCGGCTCTCTGGCAAGGAACCGGGGCCGGGCCGAATGGTTCCGCCGACCTCCAGGCATGGAGCGGGCGCCTTAATCTGGGTTCGGACAATCCACCGGAGTTTGCGGCCCGGCATTTGATTGCCCGGCCTCGCGTGTTATCCAGCCCCGGAATCTTGGGAAAACCCGATGAATCCTCCGGCGGCCGCAATGCGCGATCCCGATAACCTGCCGCAGAGCCGCGCCGAGCATGACCGCATGGCGAATGCCATCCGGGCGCTCGCGATGGACGCCGTCGAACAGGCGAAATCCGGCCACCCCGGCCTGCCGATGGGCGCGGCCGATGTCGCGACCGTGCTGTTCACCCAATTCCTCAAATTCGATCCGGCCGATCCGAAATGGCCCGACCGCGACCGCTTCGTGCTCTCCGCCGGGCACGGCTCGATGCTGCTCTATGCGCTCCTCTACCTCCTCGGCTACGAGGCGATGACGATCGATCAGATCAAGCGCTTCCGTCAGCTCGGGTCGAACACGCCGGGGCATCCGGAGAATTTCGAGACGCCGGGCGTCGAGACTACCACCGGCCCGCTCGGGCAGGGTCTCGGCAATGCGGTCGGCATGGCGATCGCGGAGCGCCATCTCGCGGCCGAGTTCGGCGACATCGTCGATCACCACACCTATGTGCTCGCCTCCGACGGCGACCTGATGGAAGGCATCTCGCAGGAAGCGATCGCGCTCGCCGGGCACCTGAAGCTCAACCGGCTGATCGTGCTGTTCGACGACAACGGCATCTCGATCGATGGGCCGCTGCTTTCCAGCACAGTGGGATCCGAAGCTTGGAATTCACGTGACTTGAAGTCGCGGC
>JADMIO010787525.1_pt1 | contig 75213 bp, 55 predicted proteins | sample 8958161 | NCBI WGS metagenome assembly JADMIO01 (sample SAMN16585339, study PRJNA669376) | soil metagenome | isolation source: Crop rotation soil | place: USA: Cullars Rotation, Alabama | collected 2011 | reverse complement strand
CGCGACAACTTGTCCACGTGGAATTCTAAGCTTAGGATCCCAATGTGCTGGAAAGTGCGGCAAAGATCGGTCTGGGCGCAGATGGCGTCCGCAAGCGAATTCGTGCGGCTTTCGGCGCCTGCCGCGTTGGGGTGATAGGAGGTGTCGAACAGCGCGTCCTCCGGCAGAAGGCCTCCATCCGCGGGCTCGATGAATTGCGCGCCGGCCTCGGTATAGACCGCGGGCAGTTGCATCCTCATTTCGCTGAAAGCGTCCCGGTAGAGCGGGGCGGCGGACACGTTCGGCCAGGTCGCCAGCACGCGCACACCCCTCTTCTTCAGCGTCCGGATACTTTCGAGCACCACCTGGACATTGGGTGATTCAAGATCGACATGCAGCGGCGTTCCGGCAGCCTGAATTGCCCGCCGGTCGCCTTCCACATTCTCCAGCCTTCGCCTGGTCATCTCGGCGTCGGTCGTTCCGGCGTTCATGTCCCCGACGTCGTTGACGGTGCCGAGGCGCGTTGGCGCCGGCGGCGGGCTGAGCAAATTCAGCACCAGCATCTGCAGAAAGGGTGCCGACAGCCGGCGGAGATACTGAAGCCGCTCCGGCCAGGGCAGCCAGTTCAAATAGTCGTCGCCGCGCGCCCAGGACAGGTAGACGGCGTTGTCGGTGATCAGCTGGCTGCTGGTCAGAAGCGGGTACTCGATTGCCCATAGCACGACATCGCCGCGCCGGGCGGCTGTTTCACCGAAATAGGTCAGGTATTTGGCGCCAAGACCGCCGTGCAGGCCCAGATTGATGACCGGTATTCCGATGCGCTTCTGGAGCATCTCGGCTCTGATCCCGTAGAGTCCCGACGATCCCGAGATGATCAGCATCCTTGGATTCGATGTCCTTGCCAAAGCCGCTTGTTTCACCGTGGCAAGCGACTGCACGATCGTATCGGAGGTTTGCCCGTGCCCGCGGAAGCCGAGGAGCGCCAGTAAGAAGCACAAAAGTACGCCGATGGCGGTCGCCAGCATGAGGACGATGAGGCGTGGGTAGCGTTGGGAGCGGTCAGAACGCAAAGTAGATGAACTCCGACTTGGCGCTCACGCCCCACAGCTGGACGAGGACAAGCCCGAGCAGGAGGCCGGCGCCTACTGCCCACCAGGTCGGAACCGCGAGGCATCGTGTTCTGCTTGCGCGTTCTTCGGGAGTGCCGGTCTGGCCAAAGAGCTCGGCCGTGTTCGGAAATCCCCACACGAGTGCAAGCAGGCCGGCGAGCGCCGGCCAGAAGAGCAGCGGCACTCGCCCCATCCCAGGATCGCCGGAAAGCAGCCCTCTGAAAATCTGGATGGCCGAGTCAACGTCAGGCGACCTGAACATCAGGAGCGTGAGCGCGAAGCCGGCAACGACGATGGCGCGCGCACGCCAGAGCGCGATGCCGGATGGCTGTTCTCCGCGGCCTTGTCCGGACAGGCGCCGCCTGATCTGGCTGCCGAGCACCAGGAAGGCGTGGAAGAGGCCGAACAGGATGAAGGTCAGCCCGACGCCGTGCCACACGCCGGAAATCACGAATGTCACGAACATCGCCGGTCCGCGGACGGAGAACTTCTTCGACGAGCCGCCGAGCGGCACATAGATGTAGTCATGCAGGAAATTCGACAGCGTGATGTGCCAGGTCGTCCAGAATTCCCGAAAACTTGTCGCCTTGAACGGTGAGAGAAAATTGACGGGCAGGAATATGCCGAACATCAGGCCGACCCCGATGGCGATATCGGAATAGGCCGAGAAGTCGAAATAGACCTGGAAGGCGAAGCCGAAGCCGGCGGCGAGCGCCTCGGTCGCTGTTGGCGTCCTCTCGGCGGCGGTGGCATAGATCGGCCCGATCACCAGGCCCATCGGGTCGGCAATCAGCACTTTCTTCGCAAGGCCTACGGCCAGGAAGAGCAGGCCGGCCATGGTGTAGGGCCGCTTGAGCAGCTTGCCGGCAAAGCCTTCCAGCTGGCCCGCGACCTGCCTCCACCGCACGATCGGACCGGCGATCAGCTGCGGAAAGAACGAAACGAACAATCCATACTTGCCGAAGCCGATCGGCTGCACCTGCCCGCGATATGTGTCCACCAGAAAGGCGATCTGATGGAAGGTGTAGAACGAGATGGCCAGCGGCAGCGTGCCGGCGGTGCCGCTGCCTCCGGCTTGCCCGATCCCGTTCGCCCAGACGCCGGCGGGGATCTTGTAGAGCGTGAGGAGCAGGACGTCGAAGGTGATGCCCAGGACGAGCGCAAGGCGCCGGCGGCCGGTTCTTTCAGGCGACCGCCAGATTGCCGCTGCCAGGATGAAGTTTACGGGGATGCTGACCGCCAGAAGCGCCAGGTCGCGCCATGTCTGCCAAGCCAGAAACACCGCGGAGGCGGTGAGGAGGACCGCAATCGCCCCTGCATCGCCCAGGCGGCGGGCGACGAGCCAGACCGCGAGCAGCGTGAGCGGCAGGAAGCCGGCCAGAAATGCGTAGGAATTGAAAAGCAACCTGTCCCGCCCCAAGCAACGCGCCGGCACACTAGGCGGCGCAAGCGGGCGGGTCGAGAAAAAAGTGCTGCTACAACGTCGAGTGCAAGCCGGCGAGGCCACCCGGCGCTTGCCACCCGGTCGTCGCCGCTCTAATTCAAAGCCCTTCCTGTGTCCTGCTTGTCACCTCAGCCTGCAAGATCGAACAGAGGCCTGCCATCAAGATGCCTGATCGTCTTCGGTCTGTGGAGGACGGGCGGAGCGCAGGTTCGTCTTTGGCTCCCTAATACCAACTTCTGACGAAAGCGAGAGAGATGAGTGCGCCCAGAGTTCAGATCAACTTGCCACCGGAAGCAACCGAGCAGGTTTTCTTTCGTGGCCTATTTTACATAGATTATCTCAAGAGGCTTTCGCATGTTCGCCAACCAAGAACCTACTTGGAGATTGGCACAAAGTACGGAGATTCCCTGAAGTGCTTTTCGTGCAGCTCGTTAGCCATCGACCCAGATTTTCAATTGAGCGATGATGTCGCTGGAGAAAAGTCGATATGCGCCTTGTACCAAATGACGAGCGAAGAATTCTTTTCGATAAATAGTTTTGATCCAGAAAATATACTTGGGAATCCCATTGATATCGCTTTTATAGATGGGATGCATCTGGTTGAAAATATACTAGACGATTTTATCAACGTGGAGAGATATTGCCACATTGGTTCGAAGATTCTTCTGCATGACTGCATCCCGGCGATTTTCGAAGTCACCAACCGGATCGGAAAATTGGATCACGCAAATCCTCGATTTGTTGGAGATTGGACTGGCGATGTGTGGCGCATAGTCCCCATCTTGCGAACCTACAGGCCCGACCTTTCGCTTGAATTCTTCGACTGCCCTCCCAGCGGGATTTTGGAGGTTGGCAACTGTGACAGGAATTCGGGGATTTTGACTGAGAATCGGGAAAAGATACTGGAAAATGTTCGCGTGAATACTGCGAATTTCAACGAATATATGAAGTATATCAAGAGCTTGGACATCAAAGATTCAAGACGAATCTAGCGTCACCCCAAGGCAACGGTCTTGGCAAAAGCTGCCGCCGCGAACCGGAATTGCTGGTCTTTCCACACCCGCGCCAGTTTAATACCTCTACGACGAAACAGTGCCCAGTTCGAAGGAACTAGCACGTTCTCCAGACATTCTGCGAGGTGTTCAGGTCTGTCTTCTGCAGAGGTAGCGATCGTATCGGAGTGCTCGAAGAGCGACAGGGAAGGAATGCGTGTCGCAACGACCGGAACGCCAGCCGCGAGGCTGTCGAGAACGGGCAGGCCAAATCCTTCGGTCGCATCAGATGTGAACAAAGTGACGTCGGCGCCGGCGGTAAGCCGTGCGACCTCCATGGGAGGCACATCTACGTGGAACGCGTCCGATCTTGACAGCTTTTCTTCTTCAGCAGAGCGCCGAAAGGATGAAATGCGCAACAGGCGAGCATCCCGGCGCTGACGGAAGATCTCCACCGCCGCCAAGGCTAGCGGCACCCGCTTGACCGGCGCCTCGAATATGCCGTGAACAATGATCGTCGGGGGCTTTTGGGGTCTGAAGCGCCCAAAGCGAGGGGTGAAAAAAGGATCAAGAAGCGGCCTCATGGCCACGCAACGAGTTCCGAACTCGCTGGCGAGCAGCTGGCCGAGATGTGGCGACACTACCAGTGCGGGCAGGGCACGCTCGTAGACGCGTCTGATGGCTGCTTCCCGATCCCGCAAATGCAGAAGCCCGACTTCGTTTCCCTGACAAAAATGAATCGCCAAGCGTCCGAGCTTCAAGGCGAGATCGAAAGTCTCGTACCAAGTCACCACCGCTACATCGTAAGGTGCCCCTTTCAGCGCCCGCTCGGGAGCGACCCAGCGCCCCTGGTAGCCGAGTAACCCGAGCTTGGAGCCGTCCGGGGTCACGATGTCGACCTCATGCCCGGCCGCTGCAAGCGCCTTGGCGAGCAGCAACTTCTCTTTCATGCCGCCGGAAATCTGGATCGGCGGAGAAACGATGGCGACTCTCATGCCCCGGGGCAATGCGTCAGAGCGCCGGCTGGGCAAGCTTTGCGGAGCCGCATGCGCGGATGTGCTTGCCGGCGACGGAAAACTCACAGTGGCGGCACATGAAATCGTCGCTCGGCCTGTCGAAACCGTAGATCGTCTTGCGAAAGCTGGCGAGCTCGGCGCCCGACATGACCTCGTGGATGCTCTGGCTGGTGAGGTTCCCGACCACGTGGCGCTCGTAGTAGTCCTCGCAGCAGAGCACGCAGCGTCCATCGGGCAAGATGTGGATGTGCTCGAGCGGGCGGGATCCGGTCTGCTCGCAACCCCACAGTATGTCCCGATTCACCCTGCCTGAGACATCGGCGATCATGTTGCCGGCGCGGTCCATGATCTCGTACATTTCGATGTCGATGTTGAGGTCGCGGAAATAGTCGGCGACCTTGCGGCGCTCTTCCGCATGTGTTTCCGACATGTCGCCGAGCACCGCGATGCGCGTCTTCAGCGCCACGCCGGAATTGGCGAAATCGTTGATGTTCCTCGCCACGACGTCGAAATGGTCGCGGCCGCGCTCACGCCTGTATTTTTCCCGGTCGGCGGTGTGCAGGTTGAAGGTGAGCAGGAAGATCGAGCCGGCGGGCAGGGCCGGCCGGACGTTCTTCAAAGGCACGGTGCCGTTGGAGTTGATCGCGACCTTGATGCCCGAGCCGTGCAGCCGCTTGATGATCGCGCCCGCCCGGCGGTCGAGGAATGGCTCGTTGTAGTTGTTGAGGAAGACCCCGAGCAGATCGGGAGCCGTCTCGATCTGGGCAAGGATCCTTTCCAGCAGCCCATCATCCATCGAGCTCATCGGCCGGACGTGCTCTGAAACCGGGCAGAAGAAGCAGCGCTGGTTGCAGTTCGTGTTGGTCTCGAGCGAGACATAGCGCAGCCGATATGCGCGAAACATCGCCTCCTCGTCCCCGAACAGCCACTGGTCGCGCAAAAGCCCGTCGATGAACGGCGCCAGCGCCTGACGGGCCGGTTGGTCGAGTAGCTGTCCGGGCTCGAGCCGGGCAAGCGTCGCACCCGGCTCGCAATCGGCGGCATAGGTCTGCGCGGACACGACATTGCTTGCCGTCGTCCCGCCGGACTTCGCAAACGGCGAGACATAAAGCGGGCCCGCCGCATGGGGTTTCTGAGGAATGTGGAGCATGCGAGGCGGCGTTCCCCAGGGCCGTCGCATCTCCTCGTGAAGACAGCCCCTCGTTCGATCCGGCTTTCTATAGCCAATGGCCCGGCGTGTCCACGTTGCTTCAGCAACATTGCTTTCGATCGCTTTTTACGCGACGTTGGCGCCGCCCGTGCCCCGGGCCTGTCAACCACGAAACGGACGTCGAACCTCATGCTGCTGCCGACCGTCGATCCACGCTTCGGATATTTCGATCTCGACTCCATGGAAGGCGTCGGGCAGGCCCATCATCGGGCTTACGTCTCGGCGAGCCCGTTCCCGTCGATCGTGTTCGACGATTTTGTCGATCCGCGCGTGCTGGAGACATGCCTGAAGTTCTTTCCGACAGCGCCGGACAGGGACACCAGCAGCTTCGACGGCAAGCACGAGCAGCGCAAGCGCGGCTATCTTCCCGAGCGCCTGGCCCCCGAGGTGCGCTCGATCTTCTATGCGTTCAATTCGCGCGCCTTCATCGCTTTCCTGGAGGCGCTGACAGGCATTCGTGGGCTGATCCCGGATCCCTATTACGGCGGCGGCGGTTTTCACGAGCTGTCCACCGGCGGGTTCCTGGGCATGCACGCCGATTTCAACTTTCATCCGGTGATGAAGGTCGAGCGGCGCATCAATGTGCTGATCTACCTCAACAAGGGGTGGCGCCAGGATTTTGGCGGCGCGCTCGAGCTATGGGCCGGCCCGGCTGGGCCCTGCATGCGCAAGGTCGTTCCCGAATTCAACCGGGCGGTGGTGTTCAACACGACAAGCGACAGCTATCACGGCAATCCCGATCCGGTGAAACATCCGCAGGGCCTGCCCAGGCGCTCGATCGCCCTCTATTATTACACCGCGACATGGGACAATTCGCACAAGGAGCACTCGACGATTTTCGCCGGCGAGAACGCCTAGCCCCGTGGCCCGGCAGACCGTGTCGAGTCCGAACGACAGGCGCGTCCCGGCCGCGGCCTTTCTGATCCGGCCGCGATGAAGCTCACCATCGTCCTTGTCCACTACTTCACGCCTGATCTGCTTCGATCCTGCGTTGGGTCGATCCTGGCCACGACGGGCTCCTTCCCGGGCCGGGTAGAAATCGCCATCGTCGACAACGGCAGCGCCGAATCTGACCGTGGGATGATTGACGGCCTGCCGGCGACGGTGATCCGGCCGGGTGAAAATCTGGGCTATGCAGCGGCGATCAACAAGGCAGTCGCGGCGTGCCCGGCCGATGTGCACGTGTTCATGAATCCCGACATCGAGGTCTCCGACGGCTGCCTGCGCAGGCTTGCGGAGGTTGCCCGCGAGACAGGCGGCGCGGCGGGACCGAAATTCTATCTCGACCGCCAAAAGCGTTTCCTGCTGCCGCCCGCGGAAGACCGGCGTTTCGGCATCGAGCTGCTGCGCGTGCTGGCGCCGCGAAGCCCGTTTGTCGCGCGCCTCGCGCGCATGAAATGGCGCCGGCATGCTCGTCTGCACTGGAATGCCGTCGGTCCGATCGCCTCGCACCATCTCTCCGGCGCCATGCTCGCGGTTTCGGCTGAAGCGTGGGCGCGCGTCGGCCCGTTCGACGAGGCTTACAAGCTCTATTACGAGGAAACGGACTGGCTGCGGCGTGCCGCTGCCCTCGGCGTACCCACGACCTATGTCGCCGATGCCGTAGCGACGCATTTCTACAACAAGAGCGCGGGCAAGGAACCGCGCGCGGAAGTCTGGTTCCGCCAGTCGGAGCGCAGGTTTCGCCGCAAGCACTACGGCAAGGCGGCGGCCGCGCTGCTGAAATTGCTCGGCCGCGGATTGAAGCAGCGGAGCGAGCCCGCCGCCGAGATCGGGCTGCAGCAGCTTGTCGACGCCGCGCCGGGCGCGGCGGCCTGGATCGAGATCGCGCTCTCTCCGACCGGGTTCCCGGCCACCGCCTGCAGGATGGGGGGCGACATTGCCGACGCGCTTGCGGGCGCCCAGCGCGTGCTCCTGGCGACGGGTAAAGGCCGCTATTCGGTCCGGCTGGTCGACGAAGGTGGGACGGAGACATTGCACAGGCACGTCCTGGTCGAGTCCCGGCGGCTGCCGCGCCGCCAGACAAAGCAGCCCAGGACCGCGCTCAACACGGACGACTATCGCATCAGGACCTACCGCCCCGGCGACGAGGTCGAGATCAACCGGCTGTTCAACGAGGTCTTTGGCCTCAACCGCACGATTGGCCAATGGCAGAAGAAATTCCTCGCCTTCGGCCAGGAGCCTCGCATCGTTCTCATCGTCGACCGGGCGGACCGCATCGCCACCCATTACTCGGCATGCGAGGTGCCGTTCGAGATCGACGGCAAGAGCGTGACGGTCTGCCAGATCGTCGACGTCTTCTCCGTAAGGCGCGAGACGGCGGTCGGCAGGCAGTTCTTCGTCAAGGCGGCCAACGCCTTCATCGATCTCTACTGCGGCCAGAAGGGGGTCTCGGCGACCTACGGATTTCCCGGGCCGCGCGCCTATCGGCTAGGGCAGCACACCTGGAACTATCGTGCCTTCGCGCCGGTCACGGTCTGGAAAGCGAGCCTGGCGACCGGCTTCCAGCCGTCGCCAATGGCAGGCGCGTCTCCCGACCGCGCCGGGCTGGAAGGCGAGGGTGCCGCGCTCGACCGCCTCTGGGAGAAGGCCCGGCGCCTCTATCCGGCAGGAGCGCGGCGCGATTTGAGCTGGGTGAGCGAGCGGTACTTCAAGCGGGACGCCGGCAAGTATCGCAGCGTCTTCGTGCGCGACGGAAATGAGCTCAGCGCGTGGGCAATCTTTGCCGTCGGCGGCGGCCATGCCTCGATTGCCGACATCGTGTGGGACGGCAGCGATACCGCGGCGATGCGCGCGCTTCTTGCCGGCGTCAGGCGCGAGGCGAGCGAGCTGGGCGCCGGCGCAATCGAGATGTGGGGCCCCGATCACGGCCCGCCGGCATCTGTCCTGCGGGCCGACGGCTGGATCCCCGGCGATCATCCCGGCGGCGCGTTCCACGTGGTCCAGTCCTTCGACGAGCGCGTCGACGAGGTTGCCGTGCGCCGGAGCATGTTCTACTCGCTGGGCGATTCCGACCTGATCTAGCCGCTGAGCTTTATGTCGTCGAAACATCTATCAACCCGGCATGGCGATTTCGAAATACGTCCCTATCGGCCGGGCGACGAGGTGCAGATCACCGTCGGATTCAATCGCGTTTTCGGGCGCACGCGCGGCATTGCCGAATGGCGCGCAAAGTTCGGCAATGTGGGCCTGGAACGCCGCATCATGGTGGCCGTGGACCGCGACGCAAAGATCGTTGCGCACTACGCCGCGACCGATGCGACCCTCGAAATCGAGGGAACGCGCTTCCTGGCCGGGCAGCCGGTCGACGTCTACTCGATACGCCGACCCGACGTGGTCATGTCGGGGCTCTTCGCCAAGACGACCGACTTCTTCTTCGAGGCTTTCTGCGGAGCAGGGAAGATCGCGCTGCTCTACGGGTTTCCGGGTGATAGAGCGCTGCGCTTCGGGCAACTCAGGAACCGGTACAAGCACTTCAAGCCGGTAACGGTCTGGACGCGGCCCGCAGCTCCCGCGCCGCCGGTTCGAAGGTTGTTTGGCAATCGCCGCGAGCTCGGCCAGATCGACATGTTCTGGAAGAGGACCGCGCATCTCAGTCCAGCGGCAAATCGCAGGGACCATCTTCGCTTGCAGCGCCGCTATTTCGGCGACAGGTCGCAACCATACAAGTTTGTGACCCACGCACGCGGCGGGCTCCTGCAAGCCTGGGCGATCTTCCGCGTGAAAGGTGACACCGCCTACATCGCCGAACTGATGTGGGACGGGGAGGATCTGCGCTCGCTCGAAGCAGTTACCGGACGGATTCAGCTCGAGGCGGCGCTGGCAAACGCTGCCGGCCTGGAATTGTGGTCGCCTCCGGGCACATATCTTGCGGCTGGCCTGTCCAGTCTCGGCTGGAAAAGCGACAGGCATCCGGGCGGCGCCTCGCTCGCGCTGATGGGCTTTGATCCTGCGATCGACGAGGCGTGGCTCCTCGACAATCTGTTTTACTCGATGGGCGATTCCGATCTCGTATAGGCAAATGCGACCAGCGCACCTGCTTCCGAAACCGGCAGCCTGCTGGACGGATGGGAATAGTTTTGCCTGACCGCCAATTCCCCCTTAGTCTACCTACAACATTCGCAGGCTTGGAGACGGTGCGTGGAGTCGGGACGATCGGGCAAGGACTCGCCAATTGACCATCTGTTGATCCCTTTCGAGCTGACCGTGGTGACGGGCGATCCCGTCCTGGTGCTGGCGCCCCATGCCGACGATGAGACGTTCAGCAGCGGCGGCGCGATCTGCCTGCATCGGCGCCGCGGCGAAAAGGTCAAGGTCGTCATCCTGACGGACGGTGCGGCCGCCAAGCGCGGCTATGCGGGCGAGGCCGATGCCGACTACGTCGAGCTGCGGCGCGAGGAGGCGAGGGCGGCGTGCGCCGAACTCGGCGTCGAGGACATCGAGTTCTGGAACATTCCCGACAGAGCGCTGAAGCCCTGGGGCGAGACGCGGCAGCGCCTGGTCGATCTGCTCGGCGAGTACCGCCCGGCGCTCGTCTACGCCCCCTCGCTGCACGAGTTCCATCCAGACCACCGCAACGCGGCGCACCTCGCCTGGGCAGCGATCGCCGAGAGCAGGCACGTCTGCCGCCTGCTCTTCGGCGAGACGAACCGGCCGTTCAAGGTCAACACGCTGGTCGACATCAGCGCCGTCGTCGACGTCAAGCGCAAGGCTTGCGCGAAATACCGCAGCCAGCTGGCGAACTACGACTACGATGACTTTGCGATTGCCCTGAACCGCTTTCGGGCGCTGTCGGTCTCGTCCAAGGCCAAATATGTCGAGGCCTTCCAGCTGGTCGAGTACGACGAGATCGCTGCCGGCACCCCTGACGGTTGGCTGCTGGAGCAGTTCTTCTCGGAAAGCCGGCTGACGCGACCGGCTGCGAATCCGCTGGTCAGCGTGGTTGTGCGCACGAGGAACCGGCCGGGCCTGTTGCGCGAGGCGCTGTTCAGCCTGCGCCAGCAGAACTATCCCAACATCGAGGTCGTCATCGTCAATGACGGCGGCGTCGACATCGACGAGGTCATCGAGGAATTCCGCAGCTCGATGGCGGTGAAGTATGTTCGCAACCCGGTGACGCAGGGCAGGTCGGCGGCCGCCAACGTCGGCATGCGGACCGCCTCCGGCACCTATCTCAACTTCCTCGACGATGACGATCTACTTTACCCCGACCACATCGAGAAGCTCGTCGCCTTCCTCGACAACACCAAGGAAAAGGTGGCCTTCAGCGAATGCGACCTCGGCAAGTACATCTGGGCGGACGGCACCTACCGCCGCGTCGCCGAGAAGCAGGTCTATTCGACCCAGGATTTTTCGCGCGAGGCGCTGATCCGCGACAATTTCATCCCGATCATGACCGTGGTGTTTGCGCGCGACTGCATGGCGGAGGTCGGCGGCTTCGATGAGGCTCTCGATCACTTCGAGGATTGGGATTTCTGGATAAGGCTTTCCAAATCCTACAATTTCCACAAGATACCGGGGCCGAGCGCGGAATACCGGATTCTCGAGACCAAGCTCGATCTGCTCAGGCAGAAGAACACCATCAAATGGCGTTCCGCCCTCTATGCCAAATACCCGGAATATTGGACGCCGGAGCGCATCGTCGAATATGGCTGGACCCGCATCTACAGCCTGCAGGAAGAGATCTACGAGGTCCACAAGCGCTACAACGACCTGCTCGGCAAGCGGCAGCGATCGGAGTTCGAGAAGGAGTTCGCCCGCTGGCAGGACTGGTCCCGCCAGAAGATGCATGTGGTGATCAACGGCCTGCGCAGGTCGTATGGACGGCCGCCCCCGGATTGATGGCGCACTGGGCTCGATCCAAAATCACCGCTCTCGCCAGGGTGCGGGGGGCTGTCCAACTGATGCAGACAGGCTTTGCTCAGGCGAAGGATTTCCCTTAGTCTACCTACAACATCGGGCTTGTGGAGACGAAAGAGCGTGCAGTCGGAGCGTCCGGAGGCGTGTCCTCCGCTTGAGCAGCTTCTGATACCTTTCGAGCTGACGATCATCACGGGAAATCCCGTGCTGGTGCTGGCGCCGCACGCCGACGACGAGACCCTCGGCTGCGGGGGCACGATCTGCCTGCACCAGCAGCGCGGCGAGCATGTGAAGGTCGTGGTGCTGACCGATGGCGCCGCTGCGGAGCCGGGGTTTTCGGGAATCGCCAATCCGGACTTCGTGGCTAAGCGGCAAAGCGAGGCGCAGGCGGCAGTCGCGCGGCTGGGCATCCAGGACATCGAGTTCTGGAACATAGGCGACCGAACGCTCGGGGCCAATGTCGAGGCCAAGCAGCGGCTGACGGCGTTGCTGGCCGCGTACAAGCCGGCGCTGGTCTATTCGCCCTCGCCGCATGAATTCCACCCCGATCACCGCGCGTGTGCGCATCTGGCGTGGACGGCGATCGCAGCGAGCAAGCTGGCATGCAGGCTGGCCTTCTATGAGGTGAACCGGCCCTTCAAGGTGGATCAATTGGTCGACATAACCGCCGTCGTCGACCTCAAGCGCCAGGCATGCGCCGAATACGGCAGCCAGCTCGCGCTTTACGCCTATGATGAGTTCGCCATGGGGCTCGGCCGCTTCCGTGCCCTGACGGTGGCCTCGCAGGCGAAGTACGTGGAGGGCTTTCAGCTCATCGGTTCCGACGTCATTGCCGCAAGCACGCCCGATGCCTGGCTGCTCGATCAGTTCTTCTCGGAGATGCGCGTAATGCGGCCCACTCAGGAGCCGCTGGTCAGCGTCGTCGTCCGTACCCGCAACCGGCCCGGGCTGCTGCGCGAGGCGCTCTATAGCCTCAGGCAGCAAAGCTACCGCAACGTCGAGGTCATCCTGGTCAATGATGGCGGCGCTGCAGTGGACGACATCGTCGCCGAATTCCGTGGTGCGCTGCCGATCAAAACGCTCCACAACCCGCATGCGCTGGGGCGCTCGACGGCCGCCAACATGGGGATGGAGAGCGCCGCCGGCAAATACATCAACTTTTTGGACGACGACGATCTCCTCTATCCCGATCATATCGAGAAGCTTGTCACCTTCCTGGAGAACACGCGCGAGAAAGTGGCGTTCAGCGAATGCGACGTCGCCAAATATGTCTGGGCGGGCGCGACCTACCAGCGGATCTCGGACAAGCGCCTTTACTCGACGCTGGATTTCTCCCGCGAGGACCTGATCCGCGACAACTTCATCCCGATCATGACCGTCCTGTTTGCGCGCGATTGCCTGAAGGATGTCGGCGGCTTCGACCCTGCACTCGACCATTTCGAGGATTGGGATTTCTGGATCCGCCTGTCCGGCGTTCATCCTTTCCACAAGGTGGCCGGAGCGAGCGCCGAATATCGCATCCTCGAAACCAAGCTGGACGTCCAGCGGCAGAAGCGGACGATCAAGTGGCGCTCCGCGCTCTACGCCAAGTACCCGGAATACTGGACGCCGGAGCAGATCGTCGAATATGGCTGGACGCGCATCCATAGCCTGCAGGAAGAAGTCGCCGAGGTCAGCGGCCACTACCGCAATGTGCTGCTCGAGTGGCAGAAGGCGGAGGCGAAGCGCCGGGCCAAAAGCTGGCGGCACTGGTCGCGCCAGAAGATGCAGAGCCTGCGTCGCGTCCTCGGACAGGCCAAGGACGTGACGAAGAAGGGCCGCGAGACCGTCCTTTAGGCCAGGGCGAGCCTCGATTTGGTAGCAACATGCATCACGGCCTGGCTGCTGATCGGCGCGCCATGGTCAGCTCTCGACCAGATGCCGCTCGTCTTCGTCGCTGAGCGGAACCTCCGTGAAGTCAAGCTCCTCCTGTAGGATCAGAAACGCGTCGGCGCCGACCAATTGTTCACTGCGCATCTGCTCGAGCCGTTCGCGCTGGCGGCGGATGGCAGTCAGGCCAAGCCTGCGCTTCGAATCGTGCGAAACGGATGCTTCGGCCGACAAGGCTGCCGATCGGGCTGCCTCGAACCGGTAGCGCCAGTGGTCTGCGGCCGTTCCGGTCTTGTCCTCGAGTGTCGCCAATGCGACAGCCGCGAGGTCTGAGCGTGCAGCGGCCAGCTCCGCGGGCAGGTCGTTCTCGCCGTCGAGCTTCAGCAACCGGACAAGCGGACCGAGTGTCAGACCCTGCACGATCAGGGTCGCCAGGACTACGGCGAAGGCGGTGAGCACGATCAGGTCGCGCTGCGGGAAGTCCGCCGGCAGCGCGAAGGCGGTGGCGAGCGTCACAAGCCCGCGCATGCCGCACCAGCCGATCAGCACGCCGTTGCGCAGCGTCGCCGGCTTGGAATCCCCGCGCAACGCGCGAAAACTCCGGGCAAGCTGGTTGTAGGCCAGAACCGAAGCCATGCGCACCAGGATGAGGCACACGACAACGGCTAGCGCGAACCAGGCTGCCTCGCGTAGCCGGTCGGGCGCCATGCCGGCGACGATCGAGCGTGCCTGCAGGCCCATCAGCAGGAAGGCCAGCACGTTCAGCAGGAACACCGCTGTGTCCCAGACGGCGAAGCTGTGGATGCGCATGCGCGGGCGGGTCGTCAACCCGGCCGTGCGCGCGATGGTCATGGCGAACGCCACCAGGCAGAGGACCGGGGAGAGAGCCAGCCGCTCGGCGATGATCCAGACGCCGAAAGCGGTGACGAACTCGAACAGATTGCCGCCGAGCGTGCCGGTGAAGAGCGGCATCACGAAGCGAAGCAGCTTGGCCAAGAGGATGCCGAGAAGGACTGCGCCGGGTGCTGCCAGCGCCAGGCGCAGCGCCAGCGCGCCGTCCCCGACGCTCTGGCTGTGCACCGAGGTCGCCGCCGAAAACAGCAGCAGGGCCGTGGCATCGTTGAGGAGGCTCTCCCCCTTCAGCACCGCGACGGAGCGGCGCGGCAACTTGACACTCGTGAGAATGGCAGTGGCCGCCGCGGCATCGGGCGGCGCCACGATGGCGCCGAGCGCCACCGCGGCGTAAAGCGGCAGCCCTGCCAGGGCGACGCCGAGCCACGCTACGGTGCCGGCGCTGACCAGCACCGCCACCACGGCAAGGGCAAACAACGGCCGCCACAGCCGCCGGACCGCGCCGACCGGAAAGTCGAATGCAGCGTCGACAAGAACGGGCGCAATGAACAGCGCCAGCGCGGTGTGCGGCTCCAAGGCGATCTGCGGCGCGCCGGGGATGAGCGCGAGAGCGACGCCGGCGGCGGCCAGCATCGTCGGATACGGGATGGCGAGGCGGCGCGATATCTGCAGCAGCAGGATCGCCACCGCGAGCAGCACGAGCAGGCTCTCAAAGAAGGTCATCGGTCAGCCTCCACTCCTCGGCCCGAGAGCGCCATCTATCCAGTCTGCCGCGGCGAGCCCGCTTTGCCACGCGCCATGCGCCGTCGAGTAGTCGGAAACCGAGCAGGCCTCGCCGGCGAAGCACAGCCGCTCGCTCACCGGCCGGGCGAGCATGGCGCGGGCATCGGCATGGCCGGGCAAAGCGTGGCTGTACGACCCGAGTATTGTCGGCTCCTGCGCCCAGCTGGTTACTGTCAGAGGTTTCAGGCCACGCGCGAAGTCCGCGCCGAGCAGCCGGCTGAGCTCGTCGACGACGAACGAAACAGCCGCCGCTTTACCCGCTTCCTCCAGTGCCCGCGCCGAGGCGCCGCCGAGATAGCACTCGATGACCGGGCGTCCGAACGGGCGGATGTAGTAGCTGCCTGTTCCGGCCCGATCGAGCCGCCCCAGAAGGTGCGATTCCGGCGGCAACGCCTCGGGCTCAGCCATCGACAGGAAGACCTTGTCGGCGAGGCCGAGCGGCAGGCGGGAGGCCGCATGGAGATGGTCATCGATTGGGGACGTGAAACGAATTGCGCCGTGCGCCAGAACGTTGCTGGAAACGGCGACGACGGCCGAGTGCGCACGGATCGCACCGCGATCCGTTTCCAGGACGACGTCTCTGTCCCATGAGACCGAGCTGACGGTCGTGCCAAGCGCCGTCGGAAGGCCGGCGGCCAACCCGGCGATGAATGCGCCGTAGCCGCTTGGCAGCCGCCAGTTGATATGGTCCGAGGCGTCCTCATAGGCGAGGAAGTCGGCAACCGAAAGATGGTCGAGCTCGGTCCCGTTGATGAAGCTGCTCACCGCGTCGATGAACGGCCGCCAGCGATCGTCACGGGCCAGTGCGTCGGCGGCGCGGTCGCTGGCCGGCGAGTTTCTGCGCAGGCGCTCGCCGAGCCGCCGATAGGCGCCCCAGGCCTGGCGCTGTTCCTCCGGCGTGAAGCCGATGTCGTCCAGCTGTCGGCCCCAGGCGGCTTCGCTCCGGTCGATAGCCAGTTCTTGCTTTTCAGCGAGCGCCGCAAGCGGATTCCGCTCGGCCGAATGCAGCCAGCCGCAGCCGAGGTCGAGCGCAAAGCCATCGATCGTGACCGTATGCGCGCGCCCGCCAAGGCGGGGCAGGGCCTCGATCAGCAGCACCGATCGCCCCCGATCCGCCAGCCTGCGGGCCGCCGCTATCCCGGCGGCCCCGGCGCCCACCACTGCAACGTCGACCTGGCTGACCACGCAATTCCTTTCAGACCGTTGCGCCAATTCGGGCTCGTCGGGAGACGGGTGATTTTCGCCCCGGCCTCAGCATGCCCGACCGCTCGGAATGAAACATCCACGGGAAGGAGTGGCAAGCGCCGCCGGCACCCCAGCAACTGGAGGCAGGCGGAAGTGGTGGCATCGGCGGCGTCACCAGCCCGAGGCGGCGGCCAAGGCATGTTGATATACTTCGCGCAAGTTGTTGAAAAAAGCAGAAAAAATATGGCTGGGGCGCCAGGATTCGAACCTGGGAATGGCGGTACCAAAAACCGCTGCCTTACCGCTTGGCGACGCCCCATCGACAAGACGCTCGGGTCAAGTCCAGCGGCCTTATATCAGTGCGAGGGAAAAGCACAATCGCAGCAATCGGCCGCTTTGGGTCGATCACAGCCGGCGTCGGCTGCCGTCACGATGCCGAGCCGCTAGCTGCGCAGCGGAATTTGCGCTTACTCGCCCCAGACCGCGAGTTCGTTGCCGGCGGGATCGCGGAAGTGGAAGCGCCGGCCGCCTGGAAAGGAAAAGACCGGCTTGACGATCTTGCCGCCGGCGCTTTCCACCGCTGCCAAGGTCTCCTCGATGTCATCCGAATAGAGCACCGGCAGCGGCGGTCCGGCCGCTTCCGCCGCATCGGCCTGAAAGCCCCCGTCGAGCCCCTCGTTGAAGGCCGAATAGGTCGGCCCGTAGTCGGTGAACGACCAGGAGAATGCGGCCGCATAGAAGGCCTTGACGCTGTCCAGCGTCGCGCCGGTCGCGGTCAATTCGAGATAGTCAAGTTTGCCGGTCTTCCTCATTGGCTTGCCCTTTCTGTTCCCTTTCTGTTCTAACGAAAAGCCTTCCGCGACGCAAGCGGCGCAGCGGGCGCGCCCAGGGGAATCGCTTCAGGTTAATGCGGACTGGCGGATTAGTGTTTCGAGGTAGTCTGGATTGAGGTTTGCGAGCTTTCGTCTGACCTTGAGGCTATGCTTGTCCTTTGGGTTTCTGACGAGGTTCATGGCGATGTGTTTGACGACGGCCATGTTTTGCGGCCCGCTTCCGGTTCTGAGGCGGGCGAGGTCGTCGTGGAAGACGACGTCGAGGACCCAGTGGAGCCTGTTTTCGATGCCCCAATGGGCGCGGGTGGCGAGCGCGAAGACGCGGGCGTCGAGCTTGGCGGAGGCGACGTAGTAGCGGCGCTCGCGCATGGTTTTGCCGGCGCGTTCGACCTTGGTTTCGACCATGCCGATCATGGCCAGATGCGGCAGGCCCGGCTCGTCGGGATAGCGCCGGTCTGAGATCAGCCAGTCGACCTGGTGACAAACCAGGTGACGGCGCTCCTCGATGCGGCCGTGATCGCCGTCGACGGTGTGGTGGACCTCGTCGATCATGTCCTTGGGGGGATCGGCGAAGAAGGCGGCGACATCGGCATGGAGCGCCGGGCGGTTGGCTTTCAGCGCCAGCAGATAGTCGCCGCCGCGCGCCACGATTGCCCTGGCGATGTCGTCCTGGGTTCCCATGGCATCGATGGTGACCAGCGCACCGGTCAGTTGCAGGCGCTCGAGCAGCAGTGGAATGGCGGTGATCTCGTTTGACTTTTCCGCCACTGCCTCCTGGCCGAGCACCAGCCGCTGTCGACTGGCCCAGGCCGAGACCAGATGCAGCGGTTCGCGGCCCCGACCGCGGGCATGGCTGCGGCGCGAGGTCTTGCCGTCGATGGCGATGATGTCGCCATCGACCTCGCGCAAGGCCTCCACCCAGGTCGTGAAACAGGACTTGAACAACTCCGCGTCGAGCCCGTTCATGACGTCGTTCAGCGTGTCATGCGCCGGCAAACCGCGCTCGTAGGGCAGGAAGCGCCGCAGGAAGTCGCGCCGCTGCTCGCCCCAGAGCCGGATCTCGACGAAATCCTCCATCCCACACAGCGTCGCGCATAGCACCAAGAGCAAAATTTCGGGCAGAGGATACAACACCCGCCAGCGCTGGCGTGGATCCGACAGCGCCGAAAAATGATCGAGAACGAAAACAGATCTAGCGGATTGCGGCATCGAGCGGCTCCAAATCACAAGGAGCAACCCATGAATCATATTCGCGTGCTTACCGCACCATCCGCGTTAACCTGAGCGATTGCCCTGCGGGCGCGCGGGCGACGGTCGTCGGCTAATCGATTGTAAGGTCGGGGCGGGCTTGCCGCGCCTTGCCTTTCGCACCGCAGCATTCTATCGCTCGCCCCGGGGCAAAACCTGTCGTGAGGTCAGCATGGCCAAGTGGGTCTACACCTTCGGAGACGGTGCCGCGGAAGGCCATGCAGGGGACAGGAACCTGCTTGGCGGCAAGGGCGCCAACCTTGCCGAGATGAGCCGCCTCGGCCTGCCGGTCCCGCCTGGCTTCACCATAACCACCGAGCTTTGCACCCAGTACTACGCCAACGGGCGGACATATCCCGACTCGCTTGCCGGCGATGTGACGGCTGCGCTCGAGCATATCGGCAGGCTGACCGGCCGCCGCTTCGGCGATCCCGACAAGCTGCTGCTCGTCTCAGTCCGTTCCGGCGCGCGTGCGTCGATGCCGGGCATGATGGACACGGTGCTCAATCTCGGCCTCAACGACCGCACCGTCGAAGCGCTTGCCGCCGATTCCGGCGATCCGCGCTTTGCCTATGACAGCTATCGCCGCTTCATCCAGATGTATTCCGACGTCGTGATGGGGCTGGACCACGACGTCTTCGAGGAGATCCTGGAGGACGACAAGGCGCGCCTCGGCCATGAGCTCGACACGTCGCTGACGGCAAACGAGTGGCAAAGCGTGATCAGGCTCTACAAGGCCAAGGTCGAGGAGGAACTGGACAGGCCTTTCCCGCAGGATCCGAACGAGCAGCTCTGGGGAGCGATCGGTGCGGTCTTCTCGAGCTGGATGAACGCGCGTGCCGTCACTTACCGGCGGCTGCACGACATTCCCGAAAGCTGGGGAACGGCTGTGAACGTGCAGGCCATGGTGTTCGGCAACATGGGCGACACCTCGGCGACCGGTGTCGCCTTCACGCGCAATCCCTCGACCGGAGAAAAGAAGCTCTATGGCGAGTTCCTGGTCAACGCGCAGGGCGAGGATGTCGTGGCCGGCATCCGCACGCCGCAGAACATCACCGAGGCCGCGCGCATCGAGGCCGGCTCCGACAAGCCATCCCTGCAGAAGGTCATGCCCGAGGCCTTCGCTTCCTTCGTGGCGATCTCGGATCGGCTGGAGAAGCATTATCGCGACATGCAGGACCTCGAATTCACCATCGAGCGGGGCAAGCTGTGGATGCTGCAGACGCGGTCGGGCAAGCGCACGGCGCGGGCGGCGCTGAAGATCGCCGTCGAGATGGCGGCAGAGGGGCTGATCACCAATGATGAGGCCGTCGCCCGCATCGATCCGGCCTCGCTGGAGCAGTTGCTGCATCCAACCATCGATCCGAAGGCCGAGCGCGACGTGATTGCGGTCGGCTTGCCTGCCTCGCCAGGTGCGGCGACCGGCGAGATCGTCTTTTCCTCGCACGAGGCCGAGGAAATGAAGGGGCTTGGCAAGAAGGTGATCCTGGTGCGGGTCGAGACCAGCCCGGAGGATATCCACGGCATGCACGCCGCCGAAGGCATTCTCACCACCCGAGGCGGCATGACCAGTCACGCGGCGGTGGTGGCGCGCGGTATGGGCAAGCCCTGCGTCTCGGGAGCCGGATCGCTGCGGGTCGACTACAAGGCCGGCACGCTCACCGCGCTCGGCAAGGTCTTCCACAAGGGTGAGATCGTCACCGTCGACGGCGGCAGCGGGCAGGTGCTGAAGGGCGCGGTGCCGATGCTGCAGCCGGAACTGTCGGGCGACTTTGCGGCGATCATGCAGTGGGCCGACAGCAGCCGCCGCATGAAGGTGCGCGCCAATGCCGAGACGCCGGCCGACGCCCGCATGGCGCGTTCCTTCGGTGCGGAAGGCATCGGTCTTTGCCGCACCGAGCACATGTTCTTCGACGGCGACCGCATCGTCGCGATGCGCGAGATGATCCTCGCCGACACCGAGGAAGGCAGGCGAGCCGCGCTGGCAAAGCTCTTGCCGATGCAGCGCTCGGACTTCCTGGAGCTGTTCGAGATCATGGCGGGCCTGCCGGTCACCATCCGCCTGCTCGACCCGCCTCTGCACGAATTCCTGCCTAAGACCGAGCAGGAAATCGCCGAGGTCGCGGCGGTGATGGCGGTGCCGCCCGAGAAGCTTCGCCAGCGCACCGAGGCGCTGCACGAGTTCAATCCGATGCTGGGCAACCGCGGCTGCCGCCTTGCCATTTCCTATCCGGAAATCGCCGAGATGCAGGCGCGCGCCATCTTCGAGGCTGCCGTCGAGGCGGGGCAGCGGACGGGCAGTCTTGTCGTGCCGGAGATCATGGTGCCGCTGGTCGGCCTGAAGAGCGAGCTCGACTTCGTCAAGGCGCGCATCGATGCGGTCGCCATGTCCGTGATGGAGGAGAGCGGCAAGAAGATCGACTATCTCACCGGCACGATGATCGAGTTGCCGCGTGCCGCCATCCGCGCCCACGTCATCGCCGAGAGCGCAGAGTTCTTCTCCTTCGGCACCAACGATCTCACCCAGACGACCTTCGGCATTTCCCGCGACGACGCGGCGCCCTTCCTCGAGACCTACCGCCAGAAAGGCATCATCGAGCAGGACCCATTCGTCACGCTGGACCTGGAAGGCGTCGGCGAGCTTGTGCGCATCGCGGCGGAGAAGGGCAGGGCGGCGAGGCCAGCCATCAAGCTCGGCATCTGCGGCGAGCATGGCGGCGACCCCGCCTCGATCCGGTTCTGCGAGGAGGTCGGGCTCGATTACGTTTCCTGCTCGCCCTACCGCGTGCCGATCGCCCGGCTGGCCGCCGCGCAGGCAGCGATCCGGCCCGCCCGCAGCTGAGCCGGACGCCGCCGGTCCAGTTTGCGCGCGGCCGGCGGCGTGCCATATATCGCCGGCAACAGGACGCACGCTTGCCGCGCATCATCATAGACATCAGCTCGCTTGCGCACTGGCTGGGGCCGCCGGCCGGCATTTCACGTTGCCAGCGAATCTACGCCAAGTATGCCCTGCTGAACTTTCCCGGCGACGTTCTTTTCACCATCTACGACCCCAGGCTTCGCCAGTTCCGGGCGCTGTCGGACAGGTGGGCCGGCGAAGTCATCGAGGGCACCGCCAGGACCGACATGACGATGATGCCCGACCCGTCGGGCATGCGCTCGCGTACCGTCGACAAAGTGCCGGAACTGTTGCGCGAACCGTTCTGGTGGGTAACCAGGCTGCGCCGCAAATCGTTGTCGCTGCTGGAGCAATGGCGGCTGAAGATGTCCTCGCCTTGGGCTCGCAGCATCGTGCAGCATATCCAGTCGCCTCTGATCACGAGAAAATACCGCCGCGGCTACTATGCACCCGACGGGTCGCGGATCGACTGGCCGCCGATCGACGTGCTGGCCGGACCTCCGCTCGTGCTTGAGCCAACCGATACGACGATCGCGATGCAGTATGACTGGCTGGATACCAACATCGAGGTCCTGGCTGAGATGCGCGCGGCCGCCGGGTCGCGTCATGTCGTGCTTTGCCATGACATCATCCCGCTGCAGACGCCGGAATGGTTTTCGCCGGACGATGTCGCGATCTTCAACGCCTACTACGACCGCGCGTTCGCGATTGCCGACCGGGTGATCTTCACGTCGCGGCGCACGGCAGCCGACGTTGCCGAGTATTGCCGCTCCATTGGCGTGACGATTGCGGACCACCGCATCGTGCCCATGGGTTCCGACGCACTGGCTCAGCCAGCGGAGGATACGGCGCTGCCCGAGCGCCTGGCGCCCGGCAAGTTTGCCCTGTTCGTGTCGACGGTCGAGCCGCGCAAGAACCATCGCCTGCTGGTCGATGCGTGGCGTCGTCTGATAGCCGACGGGACGATCGACGCCACCGGCTTCAAGCTGGTGCTGGTCGGCCGCAAGGGCTGGATGATGGCGGAGTTCTTCGCCGAGCTGCAGTCGGACGCAGGCCTTCGCGCCAGCGTGTACCATCTTTCGAACGTCGACGATGCGGCGCTGTCCACGCTCTACCGGCACGCAGCCTTCTGCGTCTATCCGGCGAAATTCGAGGGTTTTGGCTTGCCGCCGGTCGAAGCGCTTGCCTTCGGCAAGGCGCTGATCGTCTCGAATGCGGGCCCGATGCCGGAAGTGGTCGGCGACTTCGCCGTCCTGATCGATCCGGACGACGTCGACGCCTGGACTGGCAAGATCAGGGAGTGGATACGCGACCCGTCCGAGCGCGAGCGCTTCGCCGCCCGCGCCACGGGCGAATACAAGCCGGTCACCTGGGACGCGTCGGCAAAGGCGTTCTTCGAGGCCGCGCTTTCCCAGCCGTGACGATGCCAGCTTCGGCGCGCTCGGCGAGCAGTCCAGGTCTGAGCTTACAGGGCGCCGCCCGGAAGCGGCCAGCGTTCCGCCTCGATCAGGTCGCAGGCAACGGACGTCCCGGAATAGAGGCTGGGCGTATCTCCATAGGCGATGCCCCTGGCGGAATAGTCTGCATTGTCCGGCCCGCAGACCTTTTCCAGGGCGGTTCGAAAGGCCTCCGGATCGAAGGGCTCCGGGATGACCATGCCGGCGCCGCTCTTCCTGACGTGCTCGGCAAAGCCGCAGATGCCGGTAGCCACGACTGGCAAGCCGTTCACGATCGACTCGAGGATGACGCCCCCGGTGATGTCGAGCCTGGCCGGATGCGCGAGCACATCGGCTGCCGCGAAATAGTCCTGCAACCGCTCCTCGCTCACATAGCCCAGCCAATGCACGCGATCGGCCAGTCCGCTCTTTGCTGCATCGGACCTGTACCGGGCAGCCTTTTTGCTGTCGGGCAGCACGCCGCAGACGAGAAGGTGCGTCTGAGGGTGATGCTCGAGCGCCGCGAGCACCCTGTCGAGGCCCTTGACCGCCGGCTGCAGCCCCAGCCAGAGCCAGAGCGGAACCTTGGCTGCCAGCCCCAGCTCCGTCCGGACGCGGTTGCGGACGGCCTCGGTGCGGTGTCCGGCCTTCCGCTTGCCGTGCGGCAAGGTAGGAGGCACGATGGCGATGCGATCGCTGGCCGTGCCGTAGCGGGCGACGTAAGCCTGCATCTGCGGTTCCGCCAGGCCGATGATCCGAGTCGTCGAGTGGTCCGAAAAACACTCTTTCTCCAGCCCGACATAGGTTCGAAAGCGCGGCGTCAGGCGCCGCCATGCCGGCAAGTCCGGCCGGTCGCGCAGCCAGTCGGCCGTGAACAGGATGTCGACGCCCGGTACCGGCTGGAACGCCACCGTCCTGTCGAATCGGCCGCTTGTCGAGGCGATGAACTCCTGCGCGAAGCTGGCCGCTCGCGAATGATTGAACAGATGCCTGGAAGATCGGCTGAGTGACACGGTCTCGATCGGCAGGTCGGGATGCTTGCCGGCGACGAAGAACGTCACCTTGTGCCCACGTTTGGCCAGATCCTCGCCGATTCGGATGCAGTTGTCCTCCAGGCCGCCGCGCGGGGCGAGGTGGTGGATGCCGAGCGCGATCGTCAGCGGCGTCCGCCTGCCGGAACCGTCGTCGCGCGGTCCCGCCGACGCAAATTGCAGTTGCGAACTCACCCCCGGTTCCCCTGGCTGCTACGCAGTGTTAGGTAGAGCGACATGCCAAAGCGCCTGTCCGAATATACATTCCGCGAATATCTGCATCTCCAGCCCCTGACCCAGGCCTGGAAGACGTGGAACTATCGCATGATGGACGAAAGGTACATGGCGCTGGCGGCCGCCGCGGGCGACGCCGACGCCATCCGCGCCGCTCTGCGCGGCAGCAACATGCTGGCCACGGTCGCGTTCGAGGATCCGCCCGGCCTCGACATGCACGTGTCGCTGATCCGGCGCTATGTCAAATTCGACCAGCATCTGGTGGTCGACAACTCGCGTGACGCCGGCATGGCGGCGCAAAATCGCGAGATAGCGGATGCAGCCGGTGCCCTCTACCTGCAGTTGCCACCCAATCCCTGGACGAAGCGCAACGAGAGCCGGTCGCACGGAATCGCGCTGAACTGGATCTGGCGCAACATCATCAAGCCGGCAGCGCCGTACGCCTTCGGGCTGGTCGACGACGACATGTTTCCGGTCGCGCCGGTGGATCCGTTTGCGCCGCTGGCCAGGCATGATTTCTACGGCGACCAGCGCACTGCCGGGACGCGCTGGTTCCTCTGGGCAGGCTACTGCTTCTTCCTGTTCGACGCGGTCAAGGACAAGCCGCTCGACTTCGGGCTGGACTGGTTCATCGGCCTCGACACGGGCGGCGCCAACTGGGACGTGCTCTACCGCGACATCAACCCAAGATCGCTGCCGAAGCATCATATCGAGCCGTTCGCGGCGCTGCCCGACCACACCGTGAAGGAAGTCTATTTCGAGCGGCGCGGCGAATGGATCCACGAGGTCGGCTGGCCGAGCGTGCACGAGTTGCTGGCGGACAAGCGCGCCGCGCTGGTCAGGCTGCTCGAGCCGCATCTCCAGCCCGAGCGCGCCACGCGCCCGGTTGCGACGAAGGCCGCCCGCGACCACTGACGCCAGGCTCGAGGGCGAAGGCGAGTTCAGGCCGCCCTCAGCCCTTCCTTGGCGACCCAGGCCTCGGCCTCGTTCAGGCCATTCTCGAAGCGGTCGAAGAGCTCGTTGAGTTCGGCCTCGCTGATGATCATCGGCGGGCAGATGGCGATCGTATCGCCGAGCGCGCGCAGGATCGCACCGTTTTCCTCGATCAGCCGCGACGCCGTCGCGCCGACGCCCTTCTTGGGGTCGAAGGAGCGCTTCGTGCGCTTGTCGGCCACCAGCTCGGCGCCGCCGACCAGCCCGCAGAAGCGCGCCTCGCCGACCAGCGGATGCTCGCCTATTCTCTTCATGCGCTGCTCGAACAGCGGAATGAGCTGGCGCACGCAGCCGACGATGTCGCGCCTCTGGTAGATCTCGATGGCCTTGACGCCGAGCGCGCAGCTCAGCGGATGCCCGCCATAGGTGAAGCCGTGCGCGAAGCTGCCGAGCGCGGCGGACTGGTCGACATAGGCCTGGTAGACCTTGTCGGGCACCATCACGGCGCCGAGCGGCGCATAGGCCGAGGTCAGCTGCTTTGCCGCCGAGATGGTGGTCGGGCGCATGCCGAGCGTCTGGGCGCCCCACCAGTTGCCGGTGCGGCCGAAGCCGGTGATCACCTCGTCGCCGATCAGCATGATGTCGTATTCGTCGAGCACCGCCTGGATCGCCTCGAAATACCCGTTGGGCGGCACGATGACGCCGCCGGCGCCCATCACCGGCTCGGCGATCATGGCGGCGATCGTGTCCGGCCCCTCGCGCTCGATCAGCTCGCGCAGCGACCTGGCCAGGCGTGCCGTGAACTCGGCCTCGCTCTCGCCTTCCTCGCCGAGGCGGTACTGGTGCGGGCACAGCGTGTGCAGCACGCGATCGACCGGCAGGTCGAAGCCGTTGTGGTTGGCGGCAAGCCCGGTCAGCGACGCCGCCATGATCGTCACGCCGTGGTACCCTCGCATGCGTGAGATGATCTTCTTCTTCTTCGGCCGGCCGAGAGCGTTGTTCAGGTACCAGGCGAGCTTGACCTGCGTGTCGTTGGCCTCCGAGCCCGAGGAAGTGAAGAACACCTTCGAGATCGGCACGGGCGCGATCTCCTTGAGCTTCTCGGCCAGCTCGATCGCCGGCTCGGTGCTCTTGGCGCCGAAGAGATGGTAGGAGGGCAGGCTGCGCAGCTGCTCCACCGCGGCCTCGATCAGCTCCTCGTCGGCGAAGCCGAGCCCGGTGCACCACAGGCCCGACATGCCTTCGATATAGCCGCGCCCACGCGTATCGTAGACGTAGATGCCCTTGCCGCGCTCCATCACCACCGTGCCGGTCGTGCCGAGCTTGTGGATCGGCGTGTAGGGATGGACGAGCGATTCTATGTCGCGCGTCTGGACATTGCTGAGCGGTGGCTGGTCGAGCATGAGAAAAGCCTCGGCATGAATGAGCTTGCCGAGCCATAATCGCTTTTTACCGGGCGTGCAAAATCCTTCGCCCGCTGGGGCAGGAAGGCGCCGGCGCTGGTCTAGTCCTTGTCAGGCAGCGGCTTTGAACACGTCCATCAGCCCGGCATAGGAGGCAGCAATGCCCGCCAGCGGGCTCGAGCTGCGTGCCGCGGTCTCGACCTTGAGCTGCCCGCCGCCGGCCGGCAGCGTCAGCACCAGGAACTGCCTGGCCTTGCCGTCCCCGACCGCGGCCGCCGCGACATGCTGTTGCTCGCGGTCGATGCCGATCCTGACCTTGAACAGAAGCCTGCCGCCGACCGCTTCCAGCGCGCTGCGCACAACTTCCTCGAAATCCTTGTCCGTCACGTCAGGGCGCGGCGGCGCCAGCATCTTGGTCTGGGCGGGCGGAAGGAGGACCGGACTCTCTGAGCCCGGAACGGCAGCCAGCGTTTCCATGCACAACCCCTCTCGGTCGTTCACAAATTGCACCCCCACCGGAATCGACCATCGGCAGCGACGGTGGCCGGATTGTGGCGAAAATCGCGGCATCTGGGCGAGCTTCGAAAGGGCTGTGGAAAGCTGAAACTGGACAATCGCGGAATGCGTATCACAATGCGCCAAAACAACGATCAAGACGGGAGGATTGCAATGCTTGGCCTGATGCAGGAATGGCCGCTGCTCTGCCACAAGATCATCGACCACGCTGCGAGGCAGCACCCCACGCGGGAAATCGTGTCGCGCTCGGTCGAGGGGCCGATCGTGCGCACCAATTACGCCGAGCTGCGCCGCCGTGCGCTGCGCGTCGCGCAGCGGCTCGAGCGCGACGGCTACACGCTGGGCGACCGCATCGGCACGCTCGCCTGGAACAGCGGTCGTCACATCGAGGCCTGGTACGGCATCATGGGCATCGGGGCGATCTACCATACGCTCAACCCGCGCCTTTTCCCGGAGCAGATCGCCTGGATCATGAACCATGCCGAGGACAAGGCGCTGTTCGTCGACCTGACCTTCGTGCCGGTGGTCGAGAAGATCGCCCCCAGTATCAAATCGCTGCGGCAGGTGATCGTGCTGACCGACGCAGCGCATATGCCGAAGACGAGCCTGCCCAACGTGGTCGCCTATGAGGAATGGCTGGCCGAGGCCGACGGCGACTTCGCCTGGAAGAGCTTCGACGAGCATACCGCGGCGGGCATGTGCTACACGTCCGGCACGACAGGCGCACCGAAAGGCGTGGTCTACAGCCATCGCTCCAACGTGCTGCACGGCATGGTGGCGTCGATGCCGGATGCGATGGGCATCTCGTCGCGGGACAGCATCCTCCCCGTGGTGCCGATGTTCCATGCCAATGCGTGGGGCGTTGCGCTCAGCGCCCCGATGCTCGGCGCCAAGCTCGTCATGCCGGGCGCCAAGCTGGACGGGGCGTCGATCTATGAGCTCCTGGATTCCGAGAAGGTGACCTTCACCGCCGCGGTCCCGACCATCTGGCTGATGCTGCTGCAGCATCTCGAGGACACCGGCAAGCAGCTGCCCTATCTCAAGAAGGTGGTCATCGGCGGCTCCGCCTGCCCGCGTGCGATGACCAGGAAGTTCCAGGAGAACTACGACGTCCAGGTGCTGCACGCCTGGGGCATGACGGAAATGTCGCCGCTCGGCACGCTCGGCTCCATCAAGCCGCAATTCGCGGATCTGGAAGGCGAGGCGCGTCTCGACATCCAGCAGAAACAGGGTCACGCGCCGTTCGGCGTCGAGATGAAGATCACCGACGACGCCAATGTCGAGCAGCCATGGGACGGCAGGACGTTCGGCCGCCTGAAGGTCAGGGGGCCGAGCGTGGCCCGTGCCTATTATGGCGGCGCCGGCCAGGACCAGTTCGACGAGGATGGCTGGTTCGACACCGGCGATGTCGCCCATATCGATCCGAGCGGCTACATGCAGATCACCGACCGCGCCAAGGATGTCATCAAGTCCGGCGGCGAATGGATCTCGACCATCGATCTCGAGAACCTCGCGATCGGCCACCCCGATGTCGCCGAGGCGGCGGTGATCGGCGTGCCGCACTCCAAATGGGATGAGCGACCGCTGCTGGTGGTCGTGCGGAAGGCCGGGAAGCAGCCCGAGAAGTCGGACATCCTCGCCTTCATGCAGGGCAAGGTGGCGAAGTGGTGGATGCCGGACGACGTCACGTTCGTCGACGCGATCCCGCACACGGCCACGGGCAAGATCCAGAAGACGACGCTGCGCGAGCAGTTCAAGAGCTATCGCCTGCCGACCGACTGAGCGCGCGGCCCTTCAATCGGGAGAGGAAAGGCTCTAAGAAGCGCCCGGACAAGGATATTCTCGGTACAGAATGGCGTATTATCCGGAGCGGCACGTTTCCAGGGCTGCCGCGTGGTCAAGGCGGTTCGCTTCCTTTTCGGCCGTCCTGTTCCTGACGGCGGCGATCGGGCACCATCTGGCCTGGCTGGAAACCGGCGGGTTCTTCGTCGTTCTCGGACTTGTGGCGGCAATCGCGATCATTGCGCTTCTCCTGGCCGCGCGCGGCTTTTCCGAGCTTTGGAATCGCGGCGACGTCGGCGGGCGAAACCTCGCTGCCGCCGTGCTTATCTCGCTGGTCGTGCTCGCGCCCTTCGGGCTCGCGCTCTATCGCGGGCTCAGCTATCCGATGCTCCACGATGTCTCCACCGATCTCGACGATCCGCCGGCCTTCGTGGCGGCGGTGCGCGCGCGGACCCCTGACATGAATCCGATCGAGCCGTTCACGCCGGAGCACAAGGCGCTGCAGCTTGAAAAGTATCCCCTGGTGACCGGACGGCGCTACGACATGCCGTTCAGCCGTGTCCTGGAGACCGTCGACAAGGTGCTGGCCGGACGCGGCTGGCGGATCGTCAGCCCGAAGCAGGACGGCGAGGAGGATGGCGAGATAACCATCGAGGCCGAAGCGAGCACGACGCTGCTTGCGCTTCCCGTCGACGTGGCGGTTCGCGTCACCGACGAGGAGACCACGACCTATGTCGACATGCGCTCGGCGTCCCGCTACGGCGAGCACGACCTCGGCGACAATGCCGCCCGCATCACCGACTTCCTCGCCGAGCTCGACGGCGAGGTCTCTGCGCTTGCAGGAGTGCTTCCCGCCGAGCCGGCCGATGCTGCTCCCGATGAGGTAGAGCCGCCCCAGCCCGAGTTCCGGCCCGAGGGCTGACCGGCGGGGATCACGCCGGCCTGAACGCGCCGTTGATCGACATTTCGCCGTCGGTGGATACAAGCCCCCGCGCAACCAGGTCCTCCAGGTGCGCGAGCACGGAAAGCGCGGCTCCGCCGACGAGCTTGGGATCGAGATCGCGATAAATGGTTTTCACCATCTCCGGGATCGTCCGGTCTCCTTCCTCGAGACGGGCTAGGATCGCCCGCTCGCGCATCTTTCGGTGGCTTTTCAAGCCGCGCATATAGGCGCGCGGGTTGGTGACCGGCCCGCCATGCCCGGGCAGCAGCAGGCGGTCGTCGCGCGCGATCAGTCTGTCCAGCGACGCCATGTAGTCGGACATCGAGCCATCGGGCGGTGCCACGACCGTCGTCGACCACCCCATCACATGGTCGCCGGAAAACAGCGTGCCGGTTCCCTTCAGCGCAAAGGCAGCGTGGTTTGCCGCATGGCCGGGTGTCAACACTGCGCTCAGCGTCCAGCCGTCGCCCGAGACGGTGTCGCCATCCGCCAGCACCAGGTCGGGGAGGAAATCGACGTCGCCGCTCGCGTCCAGCCGGCCGGTCTCGCCGGTACGCAGCGGGCGCGCCGGACGGTGCGGCCCTTCGGCGCAGGTAACGGCTCCCGTGGCATCTGCGAGGCGCCGCGCCAGCGGTGAATGGTCGCGATGCGTGTGCGTGACGAGGATATGGCTGACCGGCCGGCCGCCAATCGCATTGAGAAGCGCCGCGAGGTGGCTGTCGTCGTCCGGGCCGGGGTCGATCACCGCCAGTTGCTTGCTGCCGACCAGGTAGGAGTTGGTGCCATGGAAGGTGAACGGCCCGGCATTCCTGGCGGTCAGGCGCGCGACACCGGGCAGCACCGTGACGGCCTGGCCGTAGGCCGGATCGAAGCTGAGGTCGAACTCGAGCGCCATGCAAGCTCCTGTCTACCGGCTGTCCAAAGCCGTTGCCGCTTAGCACGGAAGCAAATATACGGAAACTCGGCGGCGCACTGGGTCCGCCGGATCGAGGGACAAGGAACAATTCATGGCAACTGCGCTTACCGCTCGCCCGCTCGTCGATCTTGCTTTGCCCGAGAAGGGCACGGGGCGGCTCGCCGCCCAAATCGGCCTCGCGGTGCTCGGCACGCTGCTGCTGACCCTTTCGGCCAAGACCAAGGTCGTGCTTGGGCCGGTCGACATGTCGCTGCAGACGCTCGCCGTGCTCCTGATCGGGGCGAGCTTCGGCCTGCGGCTGGGCCTCGCTACCTTGCTCCTCTACATGGCCGAGGGCGCCGCGGGCCTTCCGGTTTTCCAGTCGACGCCGGAGAACGGCATCGGCATCGCCTATATGCTCGGAACGACCGGCGGCTACCTGGCCGGCTTCGTCGTCATGGCAGCGATCGTCGGCTGGGCGGCTGACAAGGGTTGGGACCGCAATCCGGTCAGGCTTTTCGGCGCCATGCTGATCGCCGAAGGCGTCATGACGGCCATGGGGTTTGCCTGGCTCGGTCTCCTGATCGGCGCCGACAAGGCCTGGCAGTTCGGCGTCGTGCCGTTCGTCGTGCCCGACCTGATCAAGGTGGCGCTCGCCGCCGCGCTCGTGCCTGCCGTGTGGTCGCTGATCCCCAGGCGCGGCTGACCTGCGTTTGGGTTTGGCCGGACGAGCAGTCCGGCCAAACCTGTCGGCGTTACGCGTTTTTGTAGAGCGCGTGTGAATCGCCGCGGCCGATGGCGTAGTAAAGCAGGCCGTGGCTGGTGACCTCTTCCGGGTCGTAGAGATTACGCCCGTCCACGATCACCGGGTTCGACAGTGTCGACTTCAGGAAATCGAAGTCGACGATCCGGAACTGCTTCCATTCCGTGCAGATCGCCAGCGCGTCGGCGCCCTTGACGGCCTCTTCCGGCCGCGAGGCAAGCTTGAAGTCGGCCCGGTTGCCATATAGGCGCTGCGCCACTTCCATCGCCACCGGGTCGAAGGCCTGCACTTTTGCCCCCGCGTCCCACAGGCGGTCCATCAGCGCCCGGCTCGGCGCATCGCGCATGTCGTCGGTGTTCGGCTTGAAGGCGAGCCCCCAGAGCGCGATCGTCTTGCCCTTCAGCCTGCCGTCGAAAATCTGTGCCAGCTTGTCGAACAGCACATCCTTCTGCGCCGTGTTGACGGCCTCGACGGCCTGGATGAGCTTGGCATCGAGGCCGACCGACGCCGCGGTCTTGTTCAGCGCGCGCACATCCTTCGGAAAGCAGGAGCCGCCATAGCCGCACCCCGGGTAGATGAAGTGGTAGCCGATGCGCGGATCCGAGCCGATGCCGAGCCGGACCTGCTCGACGTCGGCGCCGAGCCGTTCCGAGAGGTTGGCCATCTCGCTCATGAAGCTGATCTTTGTGGCAAGCATGGCGTTGGCAGCATATTTCGTCAGTTCGGCGGAACGCACGTCCATGAACATCAGGCGGTCGTGATTGCGGTTGTAGGGCGCGTAGCAGTCATGCATCAGCCTGCGCACGCGGTCCGACTGCGTGCCGACGATGATGCGCGCCGGCTTGGTGAAGTCGTCGAGCGCATTTCCCTCTTTCAGGAACTCCGGGTTGGAGCAGACATCGAAGGCTATCGACTTGCCTAGCTTGGCCTGTTCGGCGCCGATCCGCTCGGCCACGAGGTCGGCCGTGCCGACCGGCACGGTCGATTTGTTGATCACCACCTTGTAGCTGTCGATATGCGTGCCGATGGTGCCGGCCACGGAGAGCACATGCGAGAGGTCGGCCGAGCCGTCTTCTTCGGGCGGCGTGCCGACCGCGTTGAAAATCAGCGTGCCGAAGCGGACGGCAGCCTGGGCGTCTGTCGTGAAGAAGAGCCGGCCCTCGCCGAGATTGCGCGATACCATCGCCTGCAAACCCGGCTCGAAGATCGGGACGATGCCCTTCTTCAGGTTTTCGATCTTGCGCTCGTCGACGTCCACGCAGGTGACCTGGTGGCCGACATCGGCAAAGCAGGCGCCGGTGACAAGGCCGACATAGCCGGTTCCAAAGATCGTGATCTTCATTGCGAAATGCCTCGGTTGAAAAACGTCCCCGGCCGGAAGGCCGCGCTTACAGCGGTTTCACTCTTGCGGCAACTGCTCAATCGCCCTTCCAGAAGGACCCGCCGGCATCCGCTGTTTGATTGACCGTCAGCGGCAAAGCCGGTAAACGCGCTTGCGGGCGGGCGGAATGTCACTGGGTTGCTGCAGTGGACTGGCAATGGGTATCTCATGCGCGCGCCTGAGTATTCCTTGCGGATCGAGAGCAGTTGTCCCTGCAATAGGAACCGAGGGATCCGATGAAGGGCATTATTCTGGCTGGCGGCAGCGGAACACGTCTCTTTCCGCTTACTCTGGTCGTGTCCAAGCAGATATTGCCGATCTATGACAAACCGATGATCTATTATCCGCTCAGCGTTCTGATGCTGGCGGGAATTCGCGACATCCTGGTGATTTCGACCCCGCGGGACCTGCCGGGGTTTCGTGAGCTTCTCGGCGACGGCAGCGAATTCGGCATTCGTCTGTCCTACGCCGAGCAGCCGCAGCCCAACGGACTTGCCGAGGCCTTCATCATCGGCCGGGACTTCATCGGCGACGGCACCGTCGCAATGGTGCTTGGCGACAACATCTTCTTCGGGGAGGGCCTGTCCAAGATCTGCAGGCAGGCCGCGGCCAGCACAAGCGGCGCCTCCGTTTTCGCCTATCACGTCGATCATCCGCAGCGTTACGGCGTCGTCAGCTTCGACCGCGAGACGGGCAGGGCGCTCAGCATCGAGGAGAAGCCGAAAGAGCCGAAGTCGAACTGGGCCGTGACGGGTCTCTATTTCTACGACAACGACGTGGTCGAAATCGCGGCCTCGATCACGCCTTCCGAGCGCGGCGAGCTGGAGATCACGGCGGTCAACAACGCCTATCTCGAGCGTGGCGACCTGCTTGTGCACCAGCTTGGCCGCGGCTTCGCCTGGCTCGACACCGGCACCCATGACAGCCTCCACGAAGCCTCGTCCTTCGTGCGCACGATCGAGCGCCGCCAGGGCATCAAGATCGCCTGTCCCGAAGAGATCGGCGTCGAGCTGGGCTGGCTGGAGCCGCAACGGGTACTGGAGCGGGCGGCGAAGCTGGGCAAGAACGAATATGCCGCCTACCTGTTTCGCCGCATGCGCGAGCTCATAGAGCCGCACGATGGTTGAAATCAGCCAACTCGCGCTCGACGGTGTGCTGGAAATCGTGCCGAAGCGGTTCGGCGACGATCGCGGCTTCTTTTCCGAAACCTACAATGCCCGTCATCTTGCTGACGCCGGCATCGACATGGTGTTCGTGCAGGACAACCATTCGCTTTCCAAAGCGGTCGGGGTGCTGCGCGGCCTGCATTGGCAGTTGCCGCCCTACGCCCAGGACAAGCTGGTCAGGGTGCCTCGCGGCGCGATCCTGGATATCGCCGTCGACATCCGCAGGAGCTCGCCGACCTTCGGCAAATGGCTCGCGCACGAGGTATCCGCCGAGAAGTGGAACCAGATCCTCGTGCCGAAGGGCTTTGCCCATGGCTTCGTCACGCTCGTCGAGGATACCGAGGTGATCTACAAGGTGACGGCGCTCTACAAGCCGGCCTATGAGCGCGTCGCTCGCTTCGACGATCCCGAGATCGGCATCGACTGGCGCCTGCCTGCTTCCGAGATTTCGCTTTCGGACAAGGACCGCGCGGCGCCGCTTCTCGCGGCTGCCGAGATTTTCGACTAGCTTCGGCCGGGCACTGCGCTGGCCTGGAACGACGCCGCCTGGAGAGCTTTCCTTCAATGAACATTTTGGTTACCGGCGGCGCGGGCTTCATCGGATCGGCGGTCTGCCGGCATCTATCTGCCGATCCCGACAACCGCGTGATCAATGTCGACAAGCTGACCTACGCCGGCAATCTCGACTCGCTTCGCCAGATCGAGAACTATCCAAACTATCGCTTTGTCCGAGCCGACATCTGCGATGCCGCAGCGATGTCGGCGATCCTTCGCGACAACGATATCGACGTCGTCATGCACCTTGCGGCGGAGAGCCACGTCGACCGCTCGATCGACGGCCCGGCGGCCTTCATCGAGACCAACATAGTCGGCACCTTCCGGCTGCTCGGCGCGGCGCTGGCACATTACCAGGGCCTTTCGGCGGAGCGCCGCGCAAGATTCCGTTTTCACCATGTCTCCACGGACGAGGTGTTCGGCGATCTGCCCTTCGACAGCGGCATCTTCACCGAAGAGACCGCTTATGCGCCGTCATCCCCCTATTCTGCGTCGAAGGCGGCGTCGGACCATCTGGTCCGAGCCTGGCACGACACTTACGGCCTGCCGGTCGTGATCTCCAACTGCTCGAACAATTACGGACCTTTTCATTTTCCGGAAAAGCTGATCCCGCTGGTCATCCTCAACGCGCTCGAGGAGAAGTCTCTCCCGGTCTATGGCGCCGGCGCCAATGTGCGCGATTGGCTGTTCGTGGAAGACCACGCCCGTGCGCTCGAACTGGTCGCCACGAAGGGCAAGCCCGGCGAGAGCTACAATGTCGGCGGGCGTTGCGAGCGAACCAACCTCGGCGTGGTCCAGGCGATCTGCGACACGCTCGACCGGATGAAGCCGCGCCGCCGCGGCAGTTACCGCGACCTGATCACCTTCGTTGCCGACCGGCCCGGCCACGACCGCCGCTATGCCATCGACGCCTCCAAGATCGAGCGCGAGCTCGGCTGGAAGCCGGCCGAGACCTTTGAGACTGGCCTCGCCAAGACGATCCGCTGGTATCTCGACAACCCCTGGTGGTGGGAACCGATCCGCAGCGGCCGCTATGCAGGCGAGCGGCTGGGAGCCGGCAGGGCGGCTTCATGAAGATCCTGGTCACGGGACGCGATGGGCAGGTAGCGCAAAGCCTGGCCGAGCGTGCCGAGGGACGGCCGGATATCGAAATGGTTCGGGCAGGTCGCCCCGAGCTTGACCTTGCCGATCCGCGATCGGTGGCCGCGGCGATTGCCTCCGCGAAGCCCGACATCGTGGTTTCGGCCGCCGCTTACACAGCCGTGGACCAGGCGGAAGACGAGCCAGCCTTGGCGCACGCCATCAATGCCGTCGGCGCCGGGGCTGTCGCAGCCGCGGCCGCGGCCGCCGGTGCGCCGGTGATTCATCTGTCGACCGATTATGTCTTCTCCGGCGACAAGGAGGGCGCCTACGAAGAGGCCGACGAAACCGGCCCGCAGGGCGTCTACGGGCGCACCAAACTCGACGGCGAGCTGGCCGTGTCGGGCGCGAACCCGCGCAATGTCATCCTGCGCACAGCATGGGTCTATAGCCCCTTCGGCAAGAACTTCGTCCGGACGATGCTGCGGCTCGCCGGGCAGCGCGACACCGTGAGGGTCGTCGCCGACCAGTGGGGCAACCCGACCTCCGCGCTCGATATCGCGGACGGCATCCTGCACATTGCCGCTGCGCTGCACGCGAACAGGCTCGATAGCCGCTGGGGAATTTTCCACCTCGCCGGCGCCGGAAGCACCAATTGGGCAGGCCTGGCCGAGGAAGTGTTTGCAGCAAGCCGCGCGCTCGGCGGGCCGTCGGCTGAGGTCGAGAAAATCGCCACCGCAGACTATCCCACGCGGGCCAGGCGGCCGGCCAATTCCCGGCTCGCCTGTGAAAAGCTCGAGCGCACCTTTCATTGGCGCGCGCCCGACTGGCGCCAGTCTTGCCGGGAGACGGTGCGCCGACTTCTCACCGAGGCCGTCGTGCCAGGCAAGGTAGCCTGACCTCAAGCGTAGGCTGCCGGTTCCGTTCCCGCATGCCATTTCGCCAGGCCGCAGAGCAGCGCCTGGTCGCGCCGCGCGTCCTCCGGCGGATTCCGAACTGGGTCGTCCTTCACGATGGCGCTCCCGAAACCGGCAAGCTCCTCGATGAACGCCTCCTGGTATCCGGCCCGCAATCTTGTCTCTGACAAGGTGTGGCCGGCCGAGGTCTTGATGGTGACCCTGGTCGGCTGGTGGTTGAGCCAGGGCGACGGGAATTCCAGCTCGATCGCTGCATCGTCGAAGAAGAGACTGATCCGCTCCTTGTAGTCGGCGAGCGAGGGCACCGTCAGGTGCACCATGTTCCACAGCGCCCGCCCTTCCATCAGGCTGACCGCGCCCTGGCCGCCGTCGCCGCCCGCAAAGAGGTTGGCGCCCACGATCCGGCCGGGCGGAACCCCGAGTGCGTCGAGAATGCCGTGCACGGCATTGACGTCATGCACCAGCGCCGACGAGTAGGCCGAGGCGAAGCCGTGATAGACGGTCTCGGCATGTCCGGCTCCTATCGCGCCCTCCAGCTGCACCCGCTGCCGTTTCGCAGTCGCGGCGATCAGCTCCTTCGGGATATCGCTGCCGCGATTGTTCGGATGGTGCTGGATGAAGGGCCAGGCGTCCGGATCGTTGACCTCAACCGACACGTATCGCAGCGTCTCGGCCGTTCCCGGCAGCTTGGCCAGCGCCAGCTGGTAGTTGGGGTCGAAGCGCTTCATGTAGCCGACCTGCACCACCTTGCCGGCCCGTTCGCGGGCCTCGATGATGGCGTCGATCTCGGCGGGCGAGTAGCAGAGCGGCTTCTCGCAGAAGACGTGCAGCCTGCGCGCCAGGGCCGCCAGCACCTGCTCCTGGTGCAGCACGTCGGGCGAGGCGATCACCACCGCGTCCAGCCGGTTGTCCAGAAGCTGGTCGACGCCCTCGTAGCCCTTCACGCCGTAGGTTTGTTCGACAAATCCACGTGAAATCCCCGACGGGTCGGCGATGCCGACCACCTCGAACCTGTCGCGCAGGCGAATCAGGTTGGGCACGTGCTCGATCTGCGCGATCATGCCGGCGCCGATCACGCCGACCCGCAGCCTGGTCATGCTGGTCGCCCCGAAGTTGCGCGGACTGGCGCGTTGCTCATAGCAGCGCGCCTGCCACGGAGATGCCCGCGCCGCGCGCTGCAGCCTCGAGGTTGCGGTACCCCATCGTCGCGTAGGTGAGCGGGTGTGCCTTCTTCGGGTCCTGCTCGGCCTCGACGACGATCCAGCCCTGATAGCCGCGCTTCGCCAGCATGGTGAGCAGCGACTGGAAGTCGACGCATCCGTCGCCCGGCACGGTAAAAATGCCCTCCAGCACCGCGCCCATGAAGCTCATATCCTCGCGCCGCGCCTTCTGGAGGATTGCTGGCCGCACATCCTTGCAATGGAAATGCACGACGCGGTCGAGATGACGCGCCAGCAGCGCCGCGGGATCGCCACCCGAGAACAGGCAGTGGCCGGTGTCGAAGAGCAGCCCCACGGCCTTGCCGGTATGCTGCATCAGCAGGCCGATCTCCTCGTCGGTCTCGATAATGGTGCCCATATGGTGGTGGAAGGCCATCCCGACGCCGAAGGCGGCCATCTTCTCCGCCAGGGCCGTGATCTTCTCGCCGTAGCCGGTCCATTCGTGCGGCTCCAGCTTCGGCCGCTTCGAGATCGGCTGGAAGATGCCGTCGTGGCGGCCGCGCGACGTATCGGCATAGACGACGCAGTTCGCGCCGCAGTCCCGCAACAGCGTCAGATGCGCAAGCACGGCCTCGAATTCCTGGTCGACGCTGCGTTCCAGGATGCGCCCGTCATACCAGCCCGAAACGAGCTCGAGATGATGTTGGCCGAGCACCTTCGCCAGGGCCCGGCTTTCGCGGGGAAACTTGCCGCCCAGCTCGGTCCCGCGATAGCCCGCGGCCCGCGTCTCGGCGAGACAGGTCTCCAACGGCGTGTCCCCGCCGAGCTCCGGCACATCGTCGTTTGTCCAGGTTATGGGATTGATGCCGATCCTGACCGTCATGGCGCCTGTCTTTCCGCAGGAAGAGTGGTGCGCAATAGTAAGGTTTGCGCCGCATCGGGAAAGGACCAGGGTGCACCGGTCGCGTGGAGCCAGACGAGGCTCTTCAAGGAACCAGCCGAAGCGGCTGGTCCGGAACAGCATTCCTTAGCCAGCGCCGTCGGCGCAAATTAACCGCGGCAGATCGCCGTAATTTGGTTTCCACCTGCTTCTACAAGCCGGGTCGTTGTGAGAAAACGCAGCCAAACCAGGATTTTGTCCCGCGCCCGCCCCGGCGCGGGCAATCGCCGTTCCGAAAGATCCTCGATGCTTGCCAAACTCACTCATCTCGATCGGCTCGAGGCCGAGGCGATCCATATTTTCCGCGAGGTCGCCGCGACATTCTCCAAGCCGGTCATGCTCTACTCCATCGGCAAGGATTCCTCGGTCCTGCTGCATCTGGCGCTCAAGGCCTTCTATCCGGCCAAGCCGCCCTTTCCGCTGCTGCACGTCGATACGACCTGGAAGTTCCGCGAGATGATCGCGTTCCGGGACGCCATGGCGAAGAAACTCGGTTTCGATCTCCTGGTCCATATCAACGAGGAGGGGGTGCGCGACAACATCAATCCCTTCGACTTCGGGTCGAACACCCACACCCACATCATGAAGACCGTGGCGCTGCGCCAGGCGCTGGACAAATACGGTTTCGATGCCGCCTTCGGCGGCGCCCGGCGCGACGAGGAGAAGTCGCGCGCCAAGGAGCGCATCTTCTCCTTCCGCAATGCCCAGCACAGCTGGGACCCCAAGCAGCAGCGGCCGGAAATGTGGAAGATCTTCAACACCCGCGTCGCGCCGGGCGAGTCGATACGCGTCTTTCCGCTGTCCAACTGGACCGAGCTCGATATCTGGCAGTACATCCTGCAGGAAGACATCCCGATCGTGCCGCTCTATTTCGCCAAGCCGCGGCCGGTCGTGGAACGCGACGGCATGCTGATCATGCGCGACGACGAGCGCATGAAGCTCAGGCCCGGCGAGAAGGTCGAGGATCGCATGGTCCGGTTCAGGACCTTGGGCTGCTACCCGCTGACCGGCGCGATCGAATCCGACGCAGACAGCCTGGAAGCGATCGTCAGCGAGATGCTGACGGCGACCACCTCCGAGCGCCAGGGCCGGCTGATCGACCGCGACGAGTCCGGCTCCATGGAAAAGAAGAAGCGCGAGGGTTATTTTTGAGCATGCGCCACATCATGGCCAAAAACATTTCGGCGGCCGAAAACGTCCGCGACTATATCGCAGGGCAGGGCGAGAAATCGCTGCTGCGCTTCCTCACCTGCGGCTCGGTCGATGACGGCAAGTCGACGCTGATCGGCCGGCTGCTGTCCGACACCAGGCAGATCTTCGACGACCAGCTTGCGGCGCTCGCAAACGATTCCAGGAAGCACGGCACCACCGGCGACGACATCGATTTCGCGCTTCTGGTCGACGGTCTCGAGGCCGAGCGCGAGCAAGGCATCACCATCGACGTCGCCTACCGCTTTTTCGCCACGCCGAAGCGCAAGTTCATCGTCGCGGACACGCCGGGCCACGAGCAATACACGCGCAACATGGCGACCGGCGCATCGACGGCCGATCTCGCCATCGTGCTCGTCGACGCCCGGCACGGCGTCCTGGCGCAGACGCGCCGCCACTCGATCATCGCCTCTCTGCTCGGCATCCGCCACATCGTCGTGGCCGTGAACAAGATCGACCTCGTCGGCTTCGACAAGGAAACCTTCGACCGCATCACGGCCGACTACGCCGAGTTCGCCAAGGATCTCGGCTTCGCGTCCATCGCGGCGATCCCGATGTCGGCGAGATATGGCGACAACGTCACGGACCGCTCGGCCCGCATCGGCTGGTATTCCGGTCCGACGCTGCTCGACCACCTCGAAACCGTGTTCGTCGATGATGCCGCGGGGACAAAGCCGTTCCGCTTCCCGGTCCAGTATGTGAACCGGCCCAATCTCGACTTCCGCGGCTTCGCCGGAACAATCGCCTCCGGGTCGGTCCGGCCCGGCGACGAGGTGGTCGTGGCCAAGTCCGGAAAATCGTCGCGCGTGAAGCGGATCGTCGCGCATGGCGGCGATCTCGGCGAGGCAATCGAAGGCCAGGCCATCACGCTGCTGCTGGACGACGAGGTCGAGATCTCGCGCGGCAACATGCTGGTCGCGCCGACCGCGCGGCCGCAGGTCGCGGATCAGTTTGCCGCCAACGTCGTCTGGTTCGACGAGAAGGCGCTGCTGCCCGGCCGCTCCTACATACTGCGCACCGAGACCGACCAGTCGAGCGCGACGATCACCGACGTGAAATATCGAATCAATGTCAACAACTTCGCTCACGAAGCGGCGAAGTCGCTCGAGATGAACGGCGTGGGTGTCTGCAACATCTCGACCCAGGCGCCCATCGTCTTCGACAGCTTCGCCGAGAACCGCGTCACCGGCGCCTTCATCCTGATCGACCGGCTCAGCAACCGGACCGTCGGCGCCGGCATGATCCTGCACGGGCTGCGGCGGGCCGAGAACATCCACTGGCAGTCGCTCGACGTGCGCAAGCAGGAGCGTGCGCTGCTCAAGCACCAGCGCCCGGCGGTGTTCTGGTTCACCGGGCTGTCCGGCTCGGGCAAGTCGACGATTGCCAACCTGCTGGAGAAGAAGCTGCACGCCTCGGGCAGGCATACCTATATCCTCGACGGCGACAACATCCGCCACGGCTTGAACCGCGACCTCGGCTTCACCGACCAGGACCGCGTCGAGAACATCCGCCGCGTCGCCGAGGTGGCGCGGCTGATGGCCGACGCCGGGCTGATCGTGATTGTCTCCTTCATCTCGCCCTTCCGTGCCGAGCGCCGCATGGCGCGCGAACTGATGGGCGAGGGGGAGTTCGTCGAGGTGTTCGTCGACACGCCGTTCGAGGAATGCGCCAGGCGCGATCCAAAGGGCCTCTACAAACGCGCGATTTCCGGCGCGCTGAAGAACTTCACCGGTGTCGATTCACCCTACGAGGCACCGGAAGCCCCGGAAATCCATCTTGAAACGCTGGGAAGAACGCCCGAGGAGATGGTCGAGCGCCTGGAAACCTGGCTACGGGATCGCGACAGTGCAGAAGAGCAATATGACGAGGGCGGCGGCATCTGACGACGACGAGGCGGTCCTCGCCGTCTTCGAAAAGCTGGCGCTCGCCGCGGGCAAGAGGATCATGGAGGTCTTCCATGCCGGCTGCGCCGTCGACCGGAAATCCGATGCCTCGCCGGTGACCGAGGCCGACCGCGCCAGCGAAAAAATAATCCTCGCGGGCCTGCGCGCCGCCTATCCGGCAATCCCATGCGTCGCCGAGGAAGAGGCCTGCGAGGGCATCCTGCCGGCCGATCTCGGCCGCGCCTTCTTCCTCGTCGATCCGCTCGACGGCACCAAGGAATTCGTCAACCGCAACCCCGACTTCACCGTCAACATCGCGCTGGTGCGCGACGGCCTGCCCGAGATCGGCGTCGTCTACGCCCCATGCAGCCGAAGATTCTTCTCCGGCAGGCCCGGCCGCGCCGAGCTCGTCGACATCGATGCCGACGACCACATCACGAGCCGCAACCGCATCTCGGTGCGGACGGGAAAGAATCCGCTGGCGGTCGTCGCCAGCCGCTCCCACCGCACGCCGGAGACCGACAACTTCATCCGCGACGTCGGCGCAGCTGAGATCGTCTCGGTCGGTTCGTCACTGAAATTCTGCCTGCTCGCCAATGGCGAGGCCGATCTCTATCCGCGCTTCGGCCGCACCATGGAGTGGGACACCGCCGCGGGCGATGCGGTGCTGCGCGCCGCCGGCGGCTTGACCTCGACGCTGGACGGCCGGCCGCTCGCCTACGGCAAGCGCAACCAGGCCGACGATGCCGACTTCGCCAATCCCTATTTTATCGCGCGAGGCAATGTGCCGGCAGCGGCCGGCTGAGCCCGCGCTACTCCGCCGCCAGTCTCGCCGAGTTGCTGCCGACGAAATTGCGGATCGCAGCGATGATTCGGTCCTGGTCGTCCGTCAACAGATAGGGATGCATGGGCAGGCAGAGGATGCGCTTGGGCAGCGCCTCCGACACCGGCAGGCCGCCGGGCGCCTGCGGAAAATGCCGGTAGGCAACCTGCTCATGCAGCGGCTTCACGTAGTAGATAACCGACGGGATGCCCTGTTCCTGCAGGTGCGCCTTCAGCGCATCGCGCCCGCTGGTCTCGATCGCGTACTGCGCCCAGGCCGAGCGGCTGCCGGCCGGAACCTCGGCCACCTTCACGACGTCGCCGAGGCCCTCGGCATAGCGCTTCGCCACGACCTGCCGCGCCACCATCTCCTCTTCGAGGATGGCGAGCTTCTCGATCAGGATCGCCGCCTGGATCGTGTCCAGCCGCGAGTTCACGCCGACATGGATGTTGTCGTACTGCGTCTCGCCCTTGCCGTGGAAGGCGAAGGAACGGAGCTTTGCGGCCAACGCATCGTCGTTGGTGAACATCGCGCCGCCGTCGCCATAGCAGCCGAGCGGCTTGGCCGGGTAGAAGCTGGTCGCGCCGACCGCCCCGAACGACCCGCACATCCTGCCTTCGACCGAGCCGCCGATCGCCTGCGCGGCGTCCTCGATCACCATCAGTTTTTCCCGCTCGGCGATCTTCATGATCGCTGCATAGTCGGCCCCGAGCCCGAACAGATCGACCGGGATGATCGCCTTCGGCTTCAGCCGGCCTTCGGCCTTCACCATGCTGATCGCCGCCTCGAGGCTGGCGATGTCGATGTTGTAGCTGTCCGCTTCGACGTCGACGAACACCGGCTCGGCCTTGGCCAGCGCCACGACTTCCGCCGTCGCGGCAAAGGTGAAGCTCGGCACGAACACCGCGTCTCCCGGCCCGATGCCGGACGCATAGAGCGGCAGGAGCAGTGCGTCCGTGCCGTTGGCGCAGGCGATGCAATGCTTGCTTCCGACATAGACCGCGAGCTTCTGCTCGAACTCGCCGACCTCGGGCCCCAGAATATAGCGCCCGCTCTCCACGACCCGGTCGATCGCGGCCTTAAGCCGGTCGCCCATCCGCTCGCGCTGCGCGCCAAGGTCGATGAATTGCATGCCCGCCCCGAAAAGATGCTTCGATATCAGCACGCTGATAGCAGAGATGATTCCGCCTCGAAAGCAGCCGGCGGCGGCCGTATCACGGCCCCAGTTCGCGGCGCGTTACTTCCGGCTGTGCTGGAGCTGCGGCGAAATTGTGAGCGAATTCAGCAGCTTGCCGGAGCGACAGGAATCACTTCGCAAGCCGGCAAATATTCCTAAAACATAAAGTGATCGTGGCTGCCGGGGACAACCTGCGCCGCTACAGCTCCTCCTTCCACGGCGGGTTGGCACCCGCCCGCGACACAGTCACCGCCGCGGCTCGCGCGCCGAGCTCCAGCGCAGCCCGGATCGCCGCCTCCGAAAGCTCCGCCACCGCAGCCTTGGACAGCGCGCCCTGCTCGTGCAGCGAGGCGAGGATGCCGGCGTTGAACGTGTCGCCGGCGCCGACCGTGTCGACCACCGTGACTGGCCGCGGCGTCACGCTCACTTTGTGATTCCTCGAATAGGCCGTCGCGCCCTTCGCCCCTTGCGTCACCACGATCAGCCTCGGCCCGCGTTCCAGCCAGCGTGCGATCACCTCCTCGGCCGCGCCGGCTTCGCCGAACCAGTCGAGGTCCTGGTCCGAAAGCTTGACGATGTCGGCCATCCGCATCATGCGCTGGATGCGTGCCAGGTGTTTTTCGCGGTCGGGGATGAAGTCGGGCCGGATGTTGGGATCGAGCATCGTCACCCGCCGCCCCGCCTCGCGCCGCATCAGCGCCTCGTAGGCCGATCCGCACGGCTCCGGGATGAGGCTGATCGCCCCGAACAGCATCGCCTCGACATCGTTGCCAAGCGCCGGCAAGTCGGCTTCGGAAAGCATCCGTCCGGCCGTGCCCTCGTCATAAAAGACATAGGTCGCGTGGCCATCGACCAGGCTGACGAAGGCAAGTGTCGTCGGCCGTGCCGACAGATGGGCATAGCGCGAGCCGACCCGGCTTGCGGCAAGCGTTGCCCTGAGCTGCTCGCCGAACAGGTCGAAGGAGAGACCGGAAAAAAACTCCACCGGCACGCCGAGCCGGCCGAGCGCGATCGCGGTGTTGAAGACGGCGCCCCCGGAGTAGGGGGCGAAGGCCGGCTCGTTCGCCGTCGACGTGCGCGGCAGCATGTCGATCAGCGCTTCGCCGCAGCACACGATCATGTGGTCACCCTTGCGGATAGATGACGCCCTTGCGGACGATGAAGTTGGCGTAAAGCCTGGGCTCGCTGGTCGCCACCACGGCATAGGCGCGCTTCACCCGCTCATAGAACGCCGGGCCGGCAAGGGCAACGAGCTGCCGTCCCGGCGCGCGCCTTGTGCACACTGCCGCCATCTCCTCATGCACCGGGTCGCTCAGCGCCGGATCGCCTTTTTTCGAGGCGCGAAACAGCGCGTCCGGCACGAAGTCGTCGACAGGGAGCACCGTCAGCACTGCGTCCATGACTTCGATCACGCCATGGCCGTCGGCGCGCACCAGTCGCTTCCCGTCCGTCGCTGCCGGATAGTTGCCGTCGACGATCGCCAGCTCGTCGCCATGTCCCATCGCGCGCAGGATGGCCAAAAATTCCGGTCCAAGCAGCGCCGGTATCCCGATCAGCATGATTCAGCCGCCGGCCGAGGGCGCCGCAGCGCCGATCAGGAACCGCTCCGACAATGGCAGGCTTGCTCCGCCGAGCGCCCGTGCGTGGATGCCGACGGTGCCTTCGCGCACCGCCGGGATTTTCAGTCCCTCGACATCGATCCTTTCCAATGCCGCCTGCACCGCCCCGACCAGGCGCTGCCGCACCGAGGCCGGCATCCAGCCGTCGATGATCGCCGCCTCGAAGTCGATGACCGACGACGCGGCGACGATCGCATAGGCAAGCGCGTCGCCTGCCGCCGCGAACCACGCCTCGAAGTCGGCGCCTTCCCCGGTCCAGTCCTCCGGCGCGGTCCACAGATGCGAGGCGTCGATGCCGCGCGCGTTCAGCGCTTTTTCGAGGATGGCAAGCGAGGCGACGTCGATCAGCTGCGTGGGGCGGCCGTCGGCGCCGGGCACCGGCATCGAGCCCAGCGCGCCGGCATTGCCGGTCGGACCGCTGTAGAGCCGGCCGTTGAGCACGATGCCGCCGCCGGCGAAGGCGCCGATGTAGAAATAGATGAAGTCGCGCAAATTGCCGATCTGGCCGAACACCAGCTCCGCGCCACAGGCGGCGGTCGCATCGTTCTGCAGATAGACGGGAAAACTGCACAGCGCCTGGATGTCGGCGCGGATGTCGCGATGCCGCCACTGGTCCATTACCTCGCGCGGCGCGCCTGCCGTATCGGCCCAGTTCCACAGCTCGAAGGGCATCGCGATGCCCAACCCCGCGATGCGCCTGTCCTGCGTACTGTCGAGGGTAGCACGCATCTTCGCAATCCCCGACCGTACGAATTCCACGGTCTCGCGCGGCGCCGGATAGCGATGCGAGTTCTGCAGCATGGCACGCACATTGCCGAGGAAATCGATCAGCACCAGTTCGGCGCTGCGCCGGCCGATCTTCAGTCCGATGAAATAGGCGCCGTCGGGATTGAGCGACATCGGGATGGACGGCTGCCCGACCTTGCCGCGCACCGGCGCCTCGCGCACCAGCAGCCCTTCCTCCTCGAGCTCGCGCATGATCACGGAAACGGTCTGCGCCGACAGGCGCGTCATGCGCGCTATGTCGGTCTTGGCGAGGCTGCCGTGCTGGCGGACGAGCGAGAGCACGAGCCGCTCATTGTGGTCGCGCATGCCGCTCTGGTTGGTGCCACGGTGAAAGTGGCTGGCCCTGGCTTCCGGCGTTCCGCCCTTGAGACTGCCGGCCTCCACCGCAAAATCTCCCGCGTTTCCTTTGGTTTTTCTCTTCAGAATGCGGTTGTGGAAGCTTTATGTCAATAATAAATAAGAGTGATTTAATTATTGACAGGCCATGGCGATTGGTGTTCCCTGATGGGCGAGGCGCTCGGCTGGGAAGAGCTTTACGGGCGCCCCTTTGCGATACCGGCTGGCCGGCATCGCGGTTTTTCCATTGGGAGGAGCGCATGGGTAAATTCAGTAAGCTTAAAGTCTCGCTCGCAGGCGCCGCCGCGCTTGCGCTGATGTCGGTTGTCTCGGCTCAGGCGGCCGACATCGTCGGTCTCATCACCAAGACCGAAACCAACCCGTTCTTCGTCAAGATGCGCGAAGGCGCCGAAGCCAAGGCCAAGGAACTCGGCCTCGACCTTCGCACCGCCGCCGGCAAGTACGACGGCGACAATGACGGCCAGGTGGCTGCCATCGAAAACATGATCGCTGCCGGCGCCAAGGGCTTCGCCATCGTGCCGTCCGACTCCAAGGCCATCGTGCCGACCATCAAGAAGGCGCGCGACGCCGGCCTCATGGTCATCGTGCTCGACACGCCGCTCGACCCGATGGACGCCGCCACCGCGACCTTCGCCACCGACAACCGCAAGGCCGGCAAGCTGATCGGCCAATGGGCCAAGGGCACGCTGGGCGACAAGGCCAAGGATGCCAGCATCGTCTTCCTCGATCTCGCCACCAACCAGCCGACCGTCGACTTCCTGCGCGACCAAGGCTTCATGGAAGGCTTCGGCATCGACGTGAAGGATCCGAACCGTTACGGCGACGAGGACGACAAGCGTATCTGCACGCACGAGATCTCCGAGGGCGACCAGGCCAAGGGCCGCACCGCCATGGAGAACGCGCTGCAGAAGTGCCCGGATGTGAGCGTGGTCTACACGATCAACGAGCCGGCCGCGGCCGGCGCATGGGAAGCGCTGAAGGGCGCCGGCAAGGATGACGGCTCCGTGCTGATCGTCTCCATCGACGGCGGTTGCCCGGGCGTGAAGAACGTCGAGGCCGGCGTGATCGGCGCCACTTCGCAGCAATACCCGCACAAGATGGCCTCGATGGCGCTCGAGGCGATTGCCAGCGGCAAGCTGCCCGACATCGATCCTGCCATCGGCTTCCTCGACACGGGCGCTACCCTGATCACCGCGAAGCCGGTCGACGGCGTGCCGTCGATCTCGGTCAAGGAAGGCCTGGACCTCTGCTGGGGCTAGTTCCCTTTCTGGTGAAGTCCACCTAGATTGACAAAAGCATTGGAGGGCAACCGGCAACGGTTGCCCTCTCCAAATCTGGCTCGCGACGGGGAGGAGCGGGGAAGGAAATGGACACTGCGACCGAATCCGCGGCGCGCGCGGCGGCTGCCGACTACGAGAAAGTCCTCGTCGACGCCCAGCGGGACGCGGCGGTCTTCGAGGAAGAACACCGCAGCCTGCTCGGCCGGGTCCAGCACTTTCTCCACGCCTATCCGACGATGGTGCCGTTCCTGGTCCTTCTGATCGGCATCGCCGCCTTCACCATTCCGCTGCCGCGCCTGGTCGAGGTGGAGATACCCTCCACCGTCGAAGGGCAGGCGCCTACGCTGGAAACGCAGCTGCAGTTCGTCGCGCTCGCCGGCAACCGTTTCTTCCAGCCCTTCAATCTGTCGCTGATCGTCCAGCAGGTGACCATCATCGCCATCCTGGGCATTGCGCAGACGCTCGTCATCCTGACGGCGGGCATCGACCTCTCGGTCGGCGTCATCATGATCCTGTGCTCGGTCGTGATGGGCCACACGGTGCTCATGTACGGCCTGCCGCTCTGGGTTGCATTTCCGCTGGGATTCATCGTGGGCCTGCTGTGCGGCACGCTCAACGGCATCATCATCACCAGGCTGAGATTGCCGCCCTTCATCGTCACGCTCGGCACCTGGAGCATCTTTGGCGCGCTGAACATTTTCTATTCGCGCAGCGAGACGCTGCGTCAGCAGGACATCGAGGCGCAGGCGCCGCTGCTGCAGTGGACCGGCACCGTCATCAAGCCCTACGATCTGTTTCTCAATACCTTCAACCTCACCGTTCCCTGGCTCAAGGGATCTGTCGTCACCTACGGCTCGATCCTGGCTTTCGTGCTGGCCGGACTGGTCTGGTACCTGCTCAGCCGCACCGCGTTCGGCCGCCATCTTTATGCAACGGGCGACGATCCGGATTCCGCCATGCTGGCCGGCATCAACACCAACCGGACTCTGGTGGCGACCTATGGGCTCGCCGGACTGATTTGCGCCATCGCCGCCTGGGTTCTCATCGGGCGCATCGGCGGCGTCAGCCCGCAGGCCGGGCAGACGGCAAATCTCGACTCTATCACCGCCGTGGTGATCGGCGGCACCAGCCTGTTCGGCGGCCGCGGCTCGATCATCGGCACGCTGATCGGCGCGCTGATCGTCGGCGTCTTCCGCAATGGTCTCGCTCTGTCCGGCCTCGACGTGCTGTGGCAGGAATTTGCCGTCGGCGTGCTGATCATCGTTGCCGTGGCGCTCGATCAATGGATCAGGAGGGTGTCGGGATGAGCGCCGTTCAGCCGATTCTCGCGGCGCGCGGCCTGGTCAAGCGCTACGGCCGGGTGACTGCCCTCGACAATGCCGATTTCGACCTGATGCCGAACGAGATCCTCGGCGTCATCGGCGACAATGGCGCGGGCAAGTCCACGCTGATCAAGGCACTCTGTGGCGCCGTGGTGCCCGATCATGGCGAGATAATGCTCGAGGGCAAGCCGGTGCATTTTCGCTCGCCGATGGAAGCGAGGCTTGCCGGCATCGAGACGGTCTATCAGAACCTGGCCCTGTCCCCGGCGCTGTCGATCGCCGACAACATGTTCCTGGGGCGGGAAATCAGGAAGCCGGGCTGGGTCGGCCAATATCTTCGCCGGCTCGACCGCTCGGCCATGCAGAGGATGGCCCGGCAGAAGCTCTCCGAGCTCGGCCTGATGACCATCCAGAACATCAACCAGGCCGTCGAAACGCTGTCGGGCGGTCAGCGGCAGGGTGTTGCGGTCGCGCGGGCGGCGGCCTTCGGCTCCAAGGTGATCATCATGGACGAGCCGACGGCAGCACTTGGCGTCAAGGAGTCGCGCCGCGTGCTCGAGCTCATCCTCGACGTGAAGCGGCGCGGGCTGCCTATCGTCCTGATCTCGCACAACATGCCGCATGTCTTCGAGGTGGCCGACCGCATCCATATCCACCGGCTCGGGCGTCGTCTGACTGTCATCAACCCGAAGGACTATACGATGTCCGACGCCGTCGCCTTCATGACCGGCGCCAAGCCGCCGCCGGAGGCCCTGGTCGCGGCCTGACCTGATCGGCGACGACAAATTGTCTTGACAGTGCTCTAATCGATTGAGATTGGCCCAAAAGAGGTTAGCATTCGCGACGGTAGGATTGCTGGGAGCCTGCCCGCCGCGACGCTAATCAAATAGCAGACATTGAAGAGGCGACATGACGCTCATATCCGAACTCCCGCAGCCGGTTCTGGAAAATTCCGATCCCGAGACGCTTGCCCCCGAAATCGTGAAGGCCCTGAAATACCGCGTCGGCAAGGACGCGACCGTCGCCACGCCTTATGACTGGCTGACGGCCTCGATCAAGGTGGTGCGCGACCGCATCATCGACCACTGGATCGAATCGACCAAGGACGCCTACGACAACCAGGAAAAGCGCGTCTACTACCTGTCGCTGGAATTCCTGATCGGGCGGCTGATGCGCGATGCATTCTCCAACCTCGGCGTTCTGGATTCCATGCGCAAGGCGCTGGCCTCGCTCGGGGTCGACCTCGACATCATTTCCGCCCTTGAGCCGGACGCCGCCCTTGGCAATGGCGGCCTTGGCCGGCTCGCCGCCTGCTTCATGGAAAGCATGGCCAGCGTGGGCGTGCCTGCCCACGGCTACGGCATTCGCTATGCCAACGGCATGTTCCGTCAGGAGATTTCCGACGGCTGGCAGGTCGAGCTGCCGGAAACCTGGCTGGAGCACGGCAATCCCTGGGAGTTCGAGCGCCGCGAGCGCTCCTTCGAGGTCGGCTTCGGCGGTCATGTCGAATCGGTCACCTCCAAGCAGGGGCGGCTGGAGCGGCATATCTGGAAACCGACCGAGCGCATCCTGGCGGTTGCCTACGACACGCCGGTGGTCGGCTGGCGCGGAAACCGCGTCAATACGCTGCGGCTCTGGTCGGCGATGGCAATCGATCCGATCCTGCTCGAGGCGTTCAACGCAGGCGACCACATCGGTGCGCTGCGCGAGAGCAACAAGGCCGATGCGCTTGCCCGCGTGCTCTACCCCGCGGATTCGCACCAGGCCGGACAGGAGCTCCGGCTCCGGCAAGAGTACTTCTTCTCCACCGCCTCGCTGCAGGACATCATCCAACGGCATTTCAGCCAGTTCGGCGAGCTGCTGTCGCTGCCCCAGAAGGCGGCGATCCATCTCAACGACACGCATCCTGCGATTGCGGTGGCCGAGCTGATGCGGCTCTTGATGGACGTCCACGGCATCGACTTCGACCAAGCCTGGGATATCTGCAAAGGGACCTTCGCCTACACCAACCACACGCTGCTCCCCGAGGCGCTGGAAAGCTGGCCGGTGCCGCTGTTCGAGCGGCTGTTGCCGCGGCACATGCAGATCATCTACGCCATCAACGCCCAGGTGCTGCTGGAGGCCCGCGCCAGCGGCAAGTTCAGCGGCGAGCAGATCGGCCGCATCTCGCTCATCCAGGAAGGCGGCGAGCGCCGGGTGCGCATGGGCAACCTTGCCTTCGTGGGCTCGCATTCGATCAACGGCGTCTCGGCGCTGCACACCGAGCTGATGAAGCAGACGGTGTTCGCCGACTTACACAGGCTCTATCCGAACCGCATCAACAACAAGACCAACGGCATCACGCCGCGGCGCTGGCTCATCCAATGCAATTCCGGGCTGACGGGCCTGGTGCGCGAGGCGATCGGTGACCGCTTCCTCGATGACATCAACCGCTTGAAGGAACTGGATTCCTTCGCCGCCGACGCTTCCTTCAGGGAAAAGTTCGCCGCCGTGAAGCGCGCGAACAAGGAGCGGCTTTCCAACCTTGTCCTGACGCGGCTTGGCGTGAAGCTCGACCCGTCGGCCATGTTCGACATCCAGGTCAAGCGCATTCACGAATACAAGCGCCAACTGCTGAACATCATCGAGGCGGTGGCGCTCTACGACCAGATCCGCTCGCATCCCGAGCGCGAGTGGATGCCGCGCGTAAAATTCTTCGGCGGCAAGGCGGCGCCGAGCTATCACAACGCCAAGCTGATCATCAAACTCGCCAATGACGTCGCCAAGGTGATCAACCGCGATCCGGCGGTCCGCGGCCTGCTCAAGGTCGTGTTCGTGCCGAACTACAATGTCAGCCTTGCCGAAGTGCTGATGCCGGCGGCCGACCTGTCCGAGCAGATCTCGACTGCAGGCATGGAGGCTTCCGGCACCGGCAATATGAAGTTCGCGCTCAACGGCGCGCTTACCATCGGCACGCTCGACGGTGCCAATGTCGAGATCAAGGAGCATGTCGGGGACGACAATATCTTCATCTTCGGCCTGACTACGGCTGAGGTGGAGGAGCGGCGGATGAACGGCTACGATCCGCGCGCCGTCATCGAAGCCTCATTCGAGCTGTCGCAGGCCTTATCGGCGATCTCGTCCGGCGTGTTCTCTCCGGACGATCCGGACCGCTATCGCGGGCTTATGGACGCGCTCTATCGCAACGACTGGTTCATGGTGGCAGCCGATTTCGACGCCTATGCCGCCATGCAGCGCCAGGTCGACCAGGTATGGCGCGACAGCCCGGCCTGGAACGCCAAGGCGATCCGCAACGTTGCCAATGTCGGGTGGTTCTCGTCCGATCGCACGATTCGCCAATATGCGAATGAAATCTGGAACGTTCCCCTGTGATGTGATTGCATGAGCCATCCGCGGCACGAAGCGCGGCGGGCGTCGAGGAGAGGCGTCGAGGGATGAAGAAGCCGCGGGCGACTGCCGCGACGGGGAAGCTGCGCTGGCAGGCGGCCGACAGCGACGTCGAGGCAATCGTTTCCGCCGCGCATGGCGATCCTTTTTCGGTGCTCGGTGTCCAGCAGGCGGGCGAAGGCTTGGTGGCCCGCTGTTTCGTGCCCTACGCCGACGCCGTCACGGCCTTTACCTTGAAGGGCAAGAAGGCGGGCGAGCTCACCCGCCGCCACCCTGCCGGCTTTTTTGAAGGCAAGCTGAAGATCCGCAAGCGCAAGCCGCTGCGCTATCTGGCGAGCAACGAAGGCGGCGAGTGGTGGCTCACCGATCCATATTCCTTTGGGCCGGTGCTCGGTCCGATGGACGACTACTACATCGCGGAAGGCTCGCATCTCAGGCTCTTCGACAAGCTCGGTGCTCACCAGATCGACCATGAGGGCGCGACCGGCTTCAACTTCGCGGTCTGGGCGCCCAACGCGAAACGGGTTTCCGTCGTCGGCGACTTCAATGATTGGGACGGCCGGCGCCACTCCATGCGGCATCGCCAGGACACCGGCATCTGGGAAGTCTTCATCCCGGATATCGGTCCGGGGCGCGCCTACAAATACGAGATCGTCGGCGCCCAGGGTGTCGTTCCGCTGAAGGCCGATCCATACGCGACGCGCTCGGAGCTCAGGCCCGCCACCGCTTCGCTCACCGCCGCGCCGCTTGCGCATGAATGGGGCGATGAGGCTCACCGCGCCTTCTGGCGGAGCGCGGACCAGCGCCGCGAGCCGATCTCGATCCTGGAGGTTCACGCCGGCTCATGGATGCGCCGCGACGATGGGGGCTTTCTGAGCTGGGACGAGCTGGCCGACCGGCTGATCCCCTATGCGGTCGAGACTGGCTTCACCCACATCGAGTTCCTGCCCATCTCAGAGCATCCTTTCGACCCGTCCTGGGGCTACCAGACGACCGGGCTCTATGCGCCGACGGCCCGTTTCGGCGAGCCGGAAGGTTTTGCCAGGTTCGTCGACGGAGCGCATCGGGCGGGCATCGGCGTGATCCTGGATTGGGTTCCGGCGCATTTTCCGGTCGACACGCATGGGCTGATCCTCTTCGACGGCACCGCGCTCTACGAGCACGCTGACCCGCGCAAGGGCTTCCATCCAGACTGGAACACCGCGATCTACAATTTCGGCCGCCGCGAGGTGATCGCCTTCCTGATCAACAACGCGCTCTACTGGGCCGAGAAATACCACATCGACGGCCTGCGGGTGGATGCGGTCGCCTCGATGCTCTACCTCGACTATTCGCGCAAGGCGGGCGAGTGGATCCCCAACGAGCGCGGCGGGCGCGAGAACCTCGAGGCCGTCAGCTTCCTGCAGAAGATGAACATCGCCGTCTACGGCCACCATCCCGGCGTGATCACGATCGCCGAGGAATCGACGTCGTGGCCGAAGGTGTCGCAGCCGGTCTACGAGGGTGGGCTGGGCTTCGGGTTCAAGTGGAACATGGGCTTCATGCACGACACGCTGAAGTACTTCGCGCGCGAGCCGGTCTACCGCAAGCACCACCACAACGAACTCACCTTCGGCCTGCTCTACGCCTTCAGCGAGAATTTCGTGCTGCCGCTGAGCCACGACGAGGTCGTGCACGGCAAGGGCACGCTGCTCCACAAGATGGCCGGCGACGACTGGCAGAAATTCGCGAATCTGCGCGCCTACTACGCTTTCATGTGGGGCTATCCCGGCAAGAAGCTGCTGTTCATGGGCCAGGAATTCGCGCAGCGCCGCGAATGGAGCGAGGAGAGGGAACTGGACTGGCACCTGCTCGAATTCGCGCCGCACCAGGGCGTGCGCAAGCTCGTCCGCGATCTCAACTATCTCTACCGCTCTCGCCCGGCCCTGCATGATCGCGACTGCGAGCCCGAGGGTTTTTCCTGGCTGATCGTCGACGACAAGGAGAACTCCGTTTTTGCCTGGCTGCGCTCGGCTCCGGGCGGCAATCCGATCGCGGTCGTGTCGAACTTCACGCCGGTGCCGCGCGTGAACTACCGCGTGCCGCTGCCCAGCGCGGGACGCTGGCGCGAAATATTGAACACGGATGCGACCGATTACGGCGGCTCCGGCAAGGGCAATGGCGGTGCGGTCGAGGCAGCGGCGGGCGAGCAAGGCAAGGTGTCCGCGACGATGCTTCTGCCGCCTTTGTCGACCCTGATGCTCGAGCTTCACGATTTGACTGACCTGGGAGGGTGATATGGAGGTCAAGAGGACTCAGCCGCTGGCACGTGACGCAATGGCCTATGTGCTTGCTGGCGGACGCGGCAGCCGGCTCAAGGAACTGACCGATCGGCGGGCCAAGCCCGCCGTTTATTTTGGCGGCAAGACCCGCATCATCGACTTTGCCCTCTCGAACGCGCTGAATTCCGGCATCCGCCGGCTTGGCGTGGCGACCCAGTACAAGGCGCATTCGCTGATCCGGCATCTGCAGCGGGGCTGGAATTTCCTGCGCCCCGAACGAAACGAGAGCTTTGACATCCTCCCAGCCAGCCAGCGCGTCTCCGAGACCCAGTGGTACGAAGGCACCGCCGACGCGGTCTATCAGAACATCGACATCATCGAGGCCTACAATCCTGAATTCATGGTCGTCCTGGCCGGCGACCACATCTACAAGATGGACTACGAGCTGATGCTTCGGCAGCATGTCGACGCCGGCGCGGACGTCACCGTCGGCTGCCTCGAAGTGCCGCGCATGGAGGCCACCGGTTTCGGCGTGATGCATGTCGACGCCAAGGACACCATCATCTCCTTCATCGAGAAGCCGGCCGATCCGCCCGGGATCCCCGACAAGCCGGACTTCGCATTGGCCTCGATGGGCATCTATGTCTTCAAGACGAAATTCCTGATGGACCAACTGCGCCGCGACGCCAGGCAGGACGGCTCGACCCGCGACTTCGGCAAGGACATCATCCCCTACATCGTCGAGCACGGTAAGGCGGTCGCGCACCGCTTCGCCAAGTCCTGCGTGCGTGCGAGCTCCGAGAGCGAAGCCTATTGGCGCGATGTCGGGACGATCGATGCCTATTGGGAGGCAAATATCGACCTCACCGACGTCACGCCCGAGCTCGACCTCTACGATCGCGACTGGCCGATCTGGACCTATGCCGAATTGAAGCCGCCGGCAAAGTTCGTCCACGATGAAGCGGGGCGCCGCGGCATGGCCGTATCGTCGCTGATTTCGGGCGATTGCATCGTGTCCGGCGCGTCGCTGAAACGCAGCCTTATCTTCACCGGGGCGCGCATCAATTCCTATTCGACGCTCGAGGACGTGGTCATGCTTCCGGATGTCCATGTCGGCCGCAAGGCGCGGCTGAAGCGCGTCGTCATCGACCACGGCGTGCGCATCCCGGAAGGCCTCGTCGTCGGCGAGGATCCCAAGCTCGACGCCAAGCGCTTCCGCGTCTCGGAAAAGGGCATCTGCCTGATCACCCAGGAAATGCTCGACAAGCTGGCCTAGCCGGGAAATCTCGCATGCAGGTGCTAGCGGTAACGTCGGAAATCTTCCCGCTGATCAAGACCGGCGGCCTGGCCGATGTGACCGGCGCCTTGCCGATTGCGCTCGCCGGCCAAGGCGTGACGACCCGCACCCTGGTCCCCGGCTATCCAGTCGTGATGAAGGCCTTCAAGAAGAAGAAGCCGGTGCAGGAATATGCCGCGCTTCAGGGCGGCAGCGCGTCGCTCTACGAAACTGCTGTCGCCGGGCTGAACCTGTTTGTGCTCGACGCCCCGCATCTCTTCGATCGCCCCGGCGGCCCCTATGGGAACGCCGGCGGCGTGGATTGGCCCGACAACTGGCGCCGCTTCGCGGCGTTCAGCCAGGTCGGCGCCGACATAGCGGCCGGCGCGGTCCCCGGCTACACGCCGGACATCGTGCATGCGCATGACTGGCAGTCGGCGATGACGCTTGCCTATATGCGCTATGGCCCGGCCATCGGCGTGCCGTCGGTGATCACCGTCCACAACCTCGCTTTCCAGGGCCAGTTCGGGGCCGGCATTTTTGGCGAGCTTGGCCTGCCGGCGATCGCCATGGGGCTCGACGGCGTCGAATATTACGGGGGCGTCGGTTACCTCAAGGCAGGGCTGCAGGCTGCCTGGACGATCACCACGGTCAGCCCGACCTACGCCCAGGAGATCAGGACGCCGCAGTTCGGCATGGGGCTCGACGGGCTGGTCAACGTGCGCTCCGCCGACCTCGTCGGCATCGTCAACGGCATCGACGTCGATATCTGGAATCCCGAGACGGACAAGCTCCTGGGGGGCAAGTACTCACGAAAATCGCTGAAGGGCCGCAGGGTAAACAAGCGGATCGTCGAGGAGCGTTTCGCGCTCGAGCATGACGACAGTCCGATTCTTGCCGTCATCAGCCGCCTGACCTGGCAGAAGGGCATCGACATTCTCGCGGCCACGCTCGACGGGGTGGTCGCCTCGGGCGCCCGTCTTGCGGTACTGGGCGCCGGCGACTCGGCGCTCGAGGGGGCGCTGCTTGCGGGCGCGGCACGCCATCGCGGCCGCGTCGGCGTGGTGGTCGGCTACGACGAAGGCCTGTCGCATCTGATGCAGGGCGGCTGCGACGCCATCCTCATTCCCTCGCGCTTCGAGCCGTGCGGGCTGACCCAGCTCTACGGCCTGCGCTACGCCTGCGTGCCTGTCGTGGCGCGCACCGGCGGCCTTGCCGACACCGTCATCGATGCCAACGAGGCGGCGGTGTCCGCGGGCGTCGCCACCGGCTTCCAGTTCGAGCCGGCCAGTGCCGATTCCTTCCTCTACGGCGTGCGCCGCACCGTGGCGGCCTATGCGCAAGCGAGCGTCTGGACCTCGCTGCAGCAGCAGGGCATGAAGTCCGACGTGTCCTGGAACAAGAGCGCGAAGAAATATGTCGACCTCTACCGGTCGCTGATAGCGAGAAGGCCTGGCTGACGATGATCAAGACGGTCGAAACCACGCCCTATGCCGACCAGAAGCCCGGTACCTCTGGACTGCGCAAAAAGGTCCCGGTCTTCCAGCAGAAGAACTATGCCGAGAACTTTATCCAGTCGGTGTTCGATTCCCTCGAAGGCATTGAGGGCAAGACGCTGGTGCTCGGCGGCGACGGCCGCTACTTCAACCGCGAGGTCATCCAGATCGCCATCCGCATGGCCGCGGCCAACGGCTTCGGCAAGGTCATGGTCGGGCAGGGCGGCATCCTGTCGACGCCCGCCGCCTCCAACATCATCCGCAAGTACAAGGCTTTTGGCGGCATCATCCTGTCGGCGAGCCATAATCCAGGCGGCCCGCACGAGGATTTCGGCATCAAGTACAATGCGTCCAACGGCGGTCCGGCGCCGGAAAAGCTCACCGATGCAATCTTTGCGCGCACCAAGGCAATCACAAGTTACAAGATAGCCGATCTCGGCCCGATCGATCTCGACAAGCTCGGCAGCGTCCGGGCCGGCGGCATGGAGATCGAGGTGATCGACCCGGTGGCCGACTATGCCCAGCTGATGGAGAGCCTCTTCGACTTCGGCGCGATCCGCAGCAAGTTCAAATCGGGCTTCCGCATGGCCTTCGACGCCATGCACGCGGTCACGGGACCCTATGCGGTCGAAATTCTAGAGAAAAGGCTGGGCGCCCCGGCCGGCACCGCGCGCAACTTCGTGCCGCTCCCCGACTTCGGCGGGCACCACCCCGACCCCAACCTCGTCTACGCCAAGGACCTCTACGACGAGATGATGAGCCCCGCCGCGCCCGACTTCGGCGCCGCCTCCGACGGCGACGGCGACCGCAACCTGGTCATCGGCAAGGGCATCTTCATCACGCCTTCCGACTCGGTGGCGATGCTCGCCGCCAATGCGCATCTCGCTCCCGGCTACAAGGCGGGGCTGAAGGGCATCGCCCGCTCCATGCCGACCAGCGGCGCGGCCGACCGGGTCGCCGAAAAGCTCGGCATCGGCATGTACGAGACCCCGACCGGCTGGAAGTTCTTCGGCAACCTGCTCGACGCCGGCCTGGCGACGATCTGCGGCGAGGAAAGTGCCGGCACCGGCTCCGACCACGTCCGCGAGAAGGACGGGCTGTGGGCAGTTCTGCTGTGGCTGAACATCCTCGCCGTGCGCGGCGAGAGCGCGCTTGACATCGTGCGCAAGCACTGGGCCACGTATGGCCGCAACTACTATTCGCGCCACGATTACGAGGAGGTCGAGACCGAGCGCGCCAACACGCTGATCGACGGTCTGCGCCAAAAGCTCGCCTCGCTGCCCGGAACCTCCGTGCGCGGCATGAAGATCGCCGCGGCGGACGACTTCGCCTATCACGATCCGGTCGACGGCTCGGTCAGCAGGAACCAGGGCATCCGCATCCTCTTCGAGGGCGGCTCGCGCGTCGTTTTCCGCCTGTCCGGCACCGGCACCTCAGGCGCCACGATCCGGCTCTATGTCGAGCGCTACGAGCCCGACCCGGCCCGCCACGACCTCGACACGCAGTCAGCCCTCGCAGACCTGATTTCGGCGGCGGACGACCTCGCCGGGATCGTCAAACACACCGGCCGTGCCAAGCCCAGCGTGATCACCTGATGCAGCATGATCGGCCGGCTTCTCGGGGGCCGCGATTTGGGGGAATCGTCGAAGCGGACGCCGTCCGCTTCGCCGTCTGGTCGGGCGCGGCCAGGCGGGTCTGGGTCTCTGTCTTCGACAGTGCGGATCATGAGATCGACCGTCGCGAGCTTGCGCCCGGCGGCGATGGCGTCTTTTCGCTGACTGTCCCCGGCCTCAGCGCCGGCACGCGCTACGGCTTCCGCGCCGATGGCGACTATTTTCCGGAGCGCGGCCTCTGGTTCGATCCGCAAAAGCTCCTGGTCGATCCTTACGCGGTCGAGCTTGACCGACCCTTTACCTACAGCAGCCTGCTTGCGGCGCACCGCGACCAGTCCGTCGACACCGCGCCGCTGATGCCCAAGGCGATCGTCCGCGAGCAGCCCCAGCCTGTCCCTTCGGCTCCGCCACTCTTTGCGCCAGGCGGCCTGATCTACGAACTGCCCGTCCGTGCCTTCTCGATCCGGCATCCCGATGTTCCGCCTGCCCAGCGCGGCACGATCGGCGCGCTGGCTCATCCGGCCATCATCGCTCACCTGAAGAAGCTCGGCGTCTCTGCCGTCGAGCTGATGCCGATCGCGGCCTGGATCGACGAGCGCCGTCTGCCGCCGCTCGGCCTTGCCAATGCCTGGGGTTACAATCCTGTCGCCTTCATGGCGCTCGATCCGCGGCTGGCGCCGGGCGGCCTGGCCGAGCTTCGCTCGGCTGTGGCGGCTCTGCACGAGGCCGGTATCGGCGTCATCCTGGATGTCGTCTTCAACCACACCGCCGAGAGCGACCAGCACGGCCCGACGCTGTCGCTGCGGGGCCTCGATGCGCGCGCCTACTACCGGCACACCTCCGGGCCGCCGCTGCGGCTGATCAACGATACCGGCACCGGCAACACGCTCGCCTGCAACGATCCGGTCGCAAAGGAACTCATCCTCCACTCGCTGCGCCATTTCGTGCTCTACGCAGGCGTCGACGGTTTTCGCTTCGACCTCGCGCCGGTGCTTGGCCGCGAAAGGCGCGAGTTCCATCCCGACGCGCCGCTGTTTGCGGCGATACGCAACGATCCGGTCCTCAATGACCGGGTCATGATCGCCGAGCCCTGGGACGTCGGCCCGGACGGCTACCAGCTCGGGAATTTTGCCGAAAATTTCCTGGAGTGGAACGACCGCTATCGCGACGACGTCAGGCGCTTCTGGCGCGGCGACCGCGGCACGATCGGAAGCCTGGCCACGCGCCTCGCCGGCTCGTCCGATGTGTTCGGCCGGAACGGCCAGACGCGGACGCGGAGCATCAACTTCATCGCCGCGCATGACGGCTTCACGCTTGCCGATCTCTCGCGCTACGAGCGCAAGCACAACGAGGCCAATGGCGAGCAGAACCGCGACGGCCATGGCGAGAATTTTTCCTGGAACAATGGCGTCGAAGGCGACAGCAACGACTCCAGAATTGTCGAACAGCGCCGGCGCGACAGCCGGGCGCTGCTTGCCACGCTTTTTGCCTCGCGCGGCACGATCATGCTGTCGGCGGGCGACGAGTTCGGCCGCAGCCAGGGCGGCAACAACAACGCCTATGCGCAGGACAACGCCACCACCTGGCTCGACTGGGCCGCACGCGATCTCGACCTGGAAGAGTTCGTGACGGCGCTGGCAGGCATGCGCCGTTCGGTGCCGGCGCTTCGCCGGGTCGGCTTCCTGACGGGGGATCTGCTGCCTGGCGCCGATTTTGCCGACGTGCAGTGGCTGAGCGAACGCGGCGCCCCGCTCACCGAAGCCGAATGGAACGAGCCGGAGCGGCATCGGCTGGCTATGGTGCTGAGCGATGGCGACAACGGTGGAGGCCGCTTCGCGGTGTTGGTCAACGGCGACCGGCGCGCGACCTCCTTCACGCTGCCCTGCATCCACTCATTTGCCTGGCGACCGGTGATCGGGGCGGACGAGATTGCGGGTGACACGGGCGCGCTGATGGTCGCCGGCCGCACCGTCGGCTTTGCCGTCGAGCGGCCCTTTACGACTGTGCCAGGCGAGGGGCAGCAATGAGCGCGGGCAGGGAATGGTGGCGCGGCTGCGTCATCTACCAGGTCTATCCGCGCTCGTTCCAGGATACGACCGGCAGCGGCACAGGCGATCTTGCCGGGATCGTCAAGCGCATCCCGTACATCGCCTCGCTCGGCGTCGACGCGATCTGGCTGTCGCCCTTCTTCAAGTCGCCGATGGCCGACATGGGCTACGATGTCTCCGATTATTGTGCGGTCGATCCGATGTTCGGCACGATGGCGGATTTCGACCGGCTGGTGAAAGTGGTTCACCGGCACGGGCTGAAGCTGATAGTCGACCAGGTGCTTTCCCACTCCTCGGACCGTCATCCCTGGTTCGTCGACAGCCGCGCCGACCGCCTCAACTCCAGGGCGGACTGGTATGTCTGGGCAGATCCGAAGCCGGACGGCTCGGCGCCCACCAACTGGCTGTCTGTCTTCGGCGGCCCGGCCTGGGAATGGGATGCGACGCGCCGGCAGTATTACCTGCACAATTTCCTCGCCTCGCAGCCGGACTTGAATTTCCACAATGCGGAGGTCCAGGACGCGCTGCTCGACACCGTGCGCTTCTGGCTGGAGCGCGGCGTCGACGGTTTCCGGCTGGACACGGTGAACTACTATTTCCACGACCGCTGGCTGCGCGACAACCCGCCCATTGCCGAAGCCGTCGCCGGCACGATCGCGGAGACCAACCCGTACCTTTACCAGCTGCATCTTTTCGACAAGACGCAACCCGAGAACCTTGATTTCCTTGCACGTTTCCGCGCCCTACTCGACGAATACGGCGAACGGGTCTCGGTCGGCGAGGTCGGCGACGAGACGCGCTCGCTGGACACTGTTGCCGCCTACACCGCCGGCGGCGATCGGCTGCATATGTGCTACACTTTCGACCTGCTCGGCCCGAAATTTTCGGCAAGCTTCGTCCGTGCCTGCGTCGAGCGCTTCGATGGCGCCGTCGCCGACGGCTGGGTGTGCTGGGCCTTTTCCAACCACGACGTGACGCGCCATGTCTCGCGCTGGGCGCGGGACGATCAGCCTGCCGAGGCGATCGCCAAGTTCGCCGTCACCCTGATTGCCTGCCTGCGCGGCTCAATCTGCCTCTACCAGGGCGAGGAGCTTGGGCTCGAGGAGGCCGAGCTCGCCTTCGAAGACCTGCGGGATCCTTACGGCATACGCTTCTGGCCGGGCTTCAAGGGTCGCGACGGCTGCCGCACGCCGATGGTCTGGGAGGCCGCAGCCGACCACGCCGGCTTCTCCAGCGCCAGGCCCTGGCTGCCCGTGCCGGACAATCATCGCCTGCGCGCGCCCGACGCGCAGGAGGGCGATGCAGGGTCAGTACTGGCCCATTACCGCACGATCCTGGCTTTGCGGAAGCGCCACCCCGCGCTGGTCGCCGGCTCGATTGCCTTCCTCGAAGCTCCCGACGATGTACTTGCCTTCGTCAGGGAGACCGAAGACGAACGCGTGCTCTGCGTGTTCAACTTCGGCGAGAAGCCGGCAACGTTTGCTCGGCCTCGGAGCGGCATTGAAAGCATCTTTGCCGCCAACAGCGACGACCCGTTGACGGATCTGCCGCCGCTCGGCGCGGTCATTGCCCGGCTCTACGACTAGCTTATTTCTTCCGCCAAGCGGAAAGCCATGCTTGGCCGGGCTGTGTTGCGCCCTACCTCTAGGTCAGGCAGGTACTGTGTTGAATTTGCAAGTACACCTGTCTAGTGTTTGCTGCATGGCTGGCGTGAGGGAACTCGCCAGTTCGCTCAACGAAGCCGGAAGATTCCGGCGCTCGGGCGTCAACATGTCTAGACGCGTGTCCTGAGCGACACGCAAACAGGGAGAAATCACCATGCTGAAAAGGCTTCTCAGCGCGACAGTGCTCGCGTCGAGCATCATGCTTGCGGGCGGCGCCTACGTATCGCCGGCCCTGGCCGAAGTCGTGTACAATCGCGGCAATTCGGCTGATCCGGAGTCTGTCGACCCGCACAAGACCTCGACGACCTACGAGGCTCACATCCTGCGCGATCTCTTCCAGGGCCTGGTGATGCAGGACCAGAAGGCGGAGCTGATCCCCGGCGCCGCCGAGAGCTGGACCGTTTCGGACGACGGTCTCGTCTACACCTTCAAGCTGCGCAAGGACGGCGTCTGGTCCGATGGCAGCCCGGTCACGGCTGACGACTTCGTCTACTCTTTCCGTCGGCTCGAAAACCCGGAAACCGGCGCTGAATACGCTTCGATGCTCTATGTCATCAAGGGCGGCGAAGAAGTGAACACCGGCAAGGGCAAGCCTGAGGACATGGGCGTGAAGGCGGTCGACCCGCTCACCCTGGAAATCACGCTGAAGTCCCCGACGCCTTATTTCCTCGAGATGCTGACGCACCAGTCGGCCTATCCGGTCAGCAAGGCGGCCATCGACAAGCTCGGCGCCGACTGGATCAAGCCCGGCAATCTCGTCTCCAACGGTGCCTACACGCTCGCCGAGTTCGTCCCGAACGATCACATCAAGCTGGTCAAGAACCCGAAGTTCTGGGACGCTGGCTCCGTCAAGATCGACGTGGTCAACTACATCCCGACGGAAGATCGCTCCACGGCCATGAAGCGCTTCGAGGCCGGCGAGATCGATACCAATGACGACATCCCGACCGAGCAGCTCGCCGATCTCAAGGCGAAGTTCGGCGATCAGCTGCGTATCGGCCCGTATCTCGGCACCTATTACTACACGATCAAGACCGATAAGGCGCCGTGGGACAATGTCGAGCTGCGCAACGCCGTGTCCATGGCAATCGACCGCGACTTCCTGGCTGAGAAGGTCTGGAACAACTCGATGCTGCCTGGCTATTCGATGGTGCCTCCGGGCGTCGCCGGCTACACCTCGGCAATGGCGAAGTTCGCCGACATGTCGCAGATCGATCGCGAGGATGCCGCCAAGGCCATCCTGGAGAAGCTCGGCTACACGCCGGAGCATCCGCTGAAGATGGAAATCCGCTACAACACATCGGAAAACCACAAGAACACGGCCGTCGCCATCCAGGAGCAGCTGAAGCCGCTGGGCATCGAGATCACGCTGCTCAACACCGACACCAAGACCCACTACGGGTTCCTGGAGCAGAAGGGCGACTATGACGTGGCCCGCGCCGGCTGGATCGCCGACTACAAGGATCCGGAAACCTTCCTCGGCATCTCGCGCAAGGCGAGCGGCAACAACTACTCCAACTTCAACAACCCGAAGTTCGAGGAGTTGATGGACAAGGCGGCCGCCGACGGCGGCAAGCCGGAAGAGCGCATGAAGGATCTTGCCGAGGCCGAACGCGTCCTCATCGACGAAGTCGGCAATATCCCGTTGCTCTACTACAGCTACAAGAACCTCGTTTCGCCGAAGATCCACGGGTTCGACGAGAACGTCATGGACGTTCACCCGACCCGCTTCATCAGCAAGGACTGACCTGACGCCTGGGCCGCCGCCTTCCACATGGAGGGCGGCGGTTTCACATAAGCAGGCGAAGGCGGGCTACCATGCTCCTTTATGTCGTTCGGCGACTGCTGACTGCCATACCGACGCTTTTCGTCATTGTGACGTTGGCGTTCTTTCTGATCCGCGTCGCGCCGGGCGGACCATTCAATCAGGAGCGCGGGCTTAGTCCCGAGATCAAGGCCAACCTGGAGGCCCAGTTCGGGTTGAGCGATCCGCTCTGGCTGCAATATGTCCACTATCTGAACAACCTGCTCCACGGCAATTTCGGCCCAAGCTACAATCTGCCGGACTTCACGGTCACAGAACTCTTCGCCAATGGCCTGCCGATCTCGGTGCAGCTGGGCACTTCGGCACTCATTCTGGCCCTCATCGTTGGCGGCGCGCTCGGGGTCGTCGCGGCGTTGAACCAGAACCGGGCCGGCGACTATGCGGTCATTGCAACGGCGACCGCCGGCAGCACCATCCCGACCTTCGTTATCGCCCCGGTCATCCAGCTGCTGTTCGGGCTGACCTGGAACCTGCTGCCGATCGGGGGCTGGAACGATGGCGCGCTCATCAACAAGATCGGCCCAATCATCACGCTGTCGCTGCCGCAGATCGCTATCGTCGCCCGCTTGATGCGCGGCTCGATGATCGAATCCCTGCGGGCGCACCACATACGCACCGCCCGTGCCCTGGGCCTGTCGCAGTTTTCCGTCGTCGTGAAGCACGCTTTGCGCGGAGCCGTGCTGCCGATCGTGTCCTACGCAGGCCCCGCCGCCGCGGCGTTGCTGACCGGCTCGGTGATCGTCGAGACGATCTTCGCCATTCCCGGTGTAGGCCGCTACTTCGTCGATGCCGCACTCAACCGCGACTACACGCTGGTCATGGGGACCGTCGTCGTCGTGGCGATATTCACCATCGTCTTCAACCTGATCGTCGACGTGCTTTACGCGGCTGTCGATCCGAGGGTTCGCTATGACTGACGCAACAGCGAACGATGCCGCAGCCGTCGCGCCTGTCGCTGGGCGCTCTTTCTGGGGCGACGCCTGGGCTCGTCTGAAGGCGAACCGCGCTGCGATGGTCAGCCTCTACTATCTCATGCTGATGGCGCTGGTCTGCATCGTCGGTCCGTATTTCGTGCCACACCTCTATACCACCATCTACGCCGACTATGTGCGCACGCCGCCGAGCTTCTCATCTTATCCCAAGCCCGAGATGATCGAGACGGCCTTGAATGATGTGATCAAGCGGATGCGCGTCGATCTGAAGGAATGGCATCAGGATGGCGAGCGGATCTTCGTCACCGTGACCTCCTCGAAGAAAGTCGATGAGCGCAATATCCGCTACATCGATCGCTCCGATACTTTCGACGATGCCCGCGTCGAAAGAAGATCCGCAGACGGACTCGAGATGGTCATGAGCGCCGCCGTCAAACAGCAATACTTCCTGTTCGGCACCGACAACACTGGCCGGGACCTGCTGTCGCGTACCTTGATGGCCGGCCGCGTCTCGCTCTCGATCGGCCTTCTGGCCGGCATCGTGGCCGTGGCGATCGGCGTGGTCTATGGGGCGACTGCAGGCTTCATCGGCGGCAAGACCGACGAAGTCATGATGCGCATCGTCGACGTGCTCTATTCGTTGCCCTTCATCTTTTTCGTCATCATGCTTGTCGTGTTTTTCGGCCGAAATTTCGTGCTGATGTTCCTGGCCGTCGGCGCCGTGCAGTGGCTCGACATGGCGCGCATCGTGCGTGGCCAGGCGCTGTCGATCCGCCGGCAGGAATACGTCCAGGCCGCCGAGGCGCTCGGTGTAACCCGCCGCGGCATACTGCAGCGCCACATCGTGCCCAATCTGCTTGGCGTGGTCGTGATCTACATGACGCTGCTCGTGCCTCAGGTCATCCTGCTTGAAAGCTTCCTGTCGTTCCTCGGCTTGGGCGTGCAGGAACCGATGACGAGCTGGGGCGTGCTGATCTCGGCTGGCGCCAAGAACATCGGGACGGCAAACTGGCTGCTGCTCTTTCCGGCCGCGTTCCTGGTTTCCACCTTGTTTGCGCTGAACTTCGTCGGCGATGGCCTGCGCGACGCGCTTGATCCGAAGGATCGCTGATCGATGAGCACATCCGAGACCATACTCTCGGTGAAGAACTTGCGGGTTCAATTCACAACCCTGGATGGCACCGTCGATGCCGTCAAAGGCATCAACCTGCATGTCGACGCCGGCGAGACCGTCGCAATCGTGGGCGAGTCAGGTTCAGGCAAGAGCCAGACCATGATGGCGGCCATGAGCTTGCTGGCTTCCAACGGCAAGGCAACCGGCCATGTCGACTATCGCGGCAGGAACCTGCTTACCCTCGACAAGTCGGAGCTGAACAAGGTCCGCGGCGCCAAGATCACCATGATCTTCCAGGAGCCGATGACCTCGCTCGATCCGCTCTACACGATCGGCAACCAGCTGATCGAGCCGATCAGGCGCCACCGCAAGCTCGGCGCCGCCGAAGCGCGCAAGGAAGCTTTGCGGCTGCTGCAGCTCGTCAGGATCCCAGATCCGGAGCGCCGTCTCAAATCCTACCCGTACGAGATGTCGGGCGGCCAGCGGCAGCGCGTCATGATCGCGATGGCGCTGGCCAACGATCCCGACATCCTGATCGCCGACGAGCCCACGACAGCGCTCGACGTCACCGTCCAGGCGCAGATCCTGGAGCTGCTGGCCGACCTGCAGCGCCGCCTGCACATGGCGATCGTCTTCATCACCCACGATCTCGGCATCGTTCGGCGGCTTGCCGACCGCGTCTATGTGATGCGCTCCGGCGAAGTCATGGAGGAAGGTGTCACCGAGGCGTTGTTTACGCAGCCGCAGCACCCCTACACGAAAATGCTGCTTGCGGCAGAGCCCACGGGACGTAAAGCCGCGCCGCCGTCGACGGCACCGGTCCTGCTCGAAGGCAAGGACGTCGAGGTGACTTTCAAGATCGGTGGCGGCTTCCTGCAGGGAGCGCCGATGACGCTTCGCGCCGTGGACCGGATTTCGCTCGCCTTGAAGAAAGGCCAGACGATCGGCATTGTTGGCGAGTCGGGATCGGGCAAGTCCACGCTCGGCCGCGCGCTGCTTCGCCTGCTGCCAAGCAAGGGCGCAATCCGCTTCGGCAATCGTGACATATCCGAGACCGATCGTGAGCAGATGCGGCCGCTGCGGCGTGAAATGCAGCTGGTTTTCCAGGATCCGTTCGGCTCCCTGTCGCCGCGCATGACCATCGGCCAGGTGATCACCGAGGGGCTGCTGGTCCATGAGCCGTCACTCTCCTACAAGGAGCGCGACCGGCGCGCAGTCGAGGCGCTGCGCGAGGTCGGGCTCGATCCCGGTATGCGCAACCGCTATCCGCATGAATTTTCCGGCGGCCAGCGCCAGCGCATCGCCATTGCGCGCGCCATCATCCTGAAGCCGCGCGTGGTCGTGCTGGACGAACCGACATCGGCGCTCGATCGCTCCGTGCAGAAGCAGATCGTCGATCTGCTGCGCGACCTGCAGAAGGCGCACGAGCTGTCCTACCTGTTCATCAGCCACGACCTCGCGGTGGTGCGGGCAATGGCCGACTACATCATCGTCATGCAGCAGGGAAAGATCGTCGAGGAAGGCCCGACCGAGGAGATTTTCGATCACCCTCGGCAAACCTACACGCAAACGCTGATGGCAGCAGCGATCGACTCCACCAAGTTCCGGCAGGTCGCGGGTTAACGACCCCCAGCGTCTACCGTTGCACGCAGCCGCGCATTCTCGGATTCCAGCGCAGCGAGCCGATCGCGCAGCGGTGAGACCGCCCGCTCGATCTCGGCTTCCGTGAAGCGCGGCGTGATGTGCTGCGGACAGTTCCAGTCGAAGGCTTCAAGCCTGAAGACCAGCGCCCGTTCCACCACGCCACGGTACTCGGGCAGGGCCGTCCGCTGCAGCATCTCGCGGTCCTCCGTGATGCTGCTATGGGCGAATATCTTCAGGCGCCGCCGTACCGGATAGTCCACCAGGATCAGCGACGCCCGGTCATCCGCGGCGAGGTTGCCCACCGACAGATATTGGCGGTTGCCGCGAAAATCCGCGCAGGCCAGCGTCCGCTCGTCGATCACCTTCAGGAACCCTGCCGGCCCGCCGCGATGCTGGACATAGGGCCAGCCGCTCTCGGAGACGGTGGCCATGTAGAAACTGTCGCGCCGGGCGACGAAGGCAGCCTCGTTCTCGGTCAGGCGGTCGAATGCGCGGTCGCCCTTAAAGTTCGTCCAGTAGTCTTCGCTGCCATTGCGATGCCGCGCGCGTTCCACGGACGGCGTCGTCGCTATGTCGAGAAAGCCGTAGGCCATTGCCGATCCTTCCGCTCCAGGGTGTCTGCCACTCGATGGCGTCCTCGAGACCGGCGTGAATCTACGGCCTTCTTCTGGTCAAGATAATGCGCTACTCTGAAAACAGTTTATTGCAGATTCCGGAAGAGTGATGGATCGCCTGGAAGCGATGTCCGTCCTGGTCGCTGCGGTCGACACGGGCAGCCTTACCGCGGCGAGCCGCAGGCTCGGCATGGCTTTGCCGAGCGTCAGCCGCAAGCTCGCCGACCTCGAGGCGCATCTCGGCACGCGGCTCCTGGCACGAACGACGCGACGGCTCGAACCGACGGAGGCAGGCATCGCCTTCGTCCAGTCGTGCCGCCGCGTGCTTGGCGAGGTCGAGGAAGCGGAGCGCCGCGCGGCCGGCGAACAGAGCGTGCCGAGAGGCGAGTTGCTGGCAACGGCGCCGATCGTGTTCGGCCGGCTGCATGTGCTTCCCGTGGTGAACGAGTTTCTCGGCCTTTACCCGGAGATCGATATCCGGCTCGTCCTGTCGGACCGCAATATCTCGCTGATCGAAGACCACATCGATCTTGCCGTGCGCATCGGCGGGCTGTCGGACAGTTCGCTGGTCGCGGCGCGGGTCGGCGAAGTGCGCCGGGTGGTCTGCGCCAGCCCCGCATTTCTGGACCGGCACGGGATCCCCGCCAAGCCAGGCGACCTTGCCGGGCTTGCGGCGGTGATCTTCGAAGGACCAGGCGCAACGCCGGCCTGGCAATTCGGAAACGGCAAAGGCGGCAGGGTGGCGGTGCATCCCAGGCTTTCGGTCAATACGGCCGAAGCAGCCCTCGATGCGGCAATCGCCGGCGTCGGGCTGACGCGGGTTCTTTCCTATCAGGCCGAGGAGCCGGTGCGGCGCGGGCTCTTGAGACTGGTGCTGGAAGCCTTCGAGCCGGCGCCGCAGCCGGTCTCGATCGTTCACCAGGGGCAAGGTCCGGTCCCCGCCAGGCTCAGGACATTCCTCGACTTCGCCGCCTCGCGGCTGCGTCAGCGGCTAGCCGCGTCTCGCGACTAAAGGCGTGGCGGACCGGTCAGACTGCGCGGGTACGCAGAGTGCTGCAACCACGCCCGCGCCGGCCTTTTTCATCGAGATATTGTGGATTTTTCTGGTCGGAGTGGCAGGATTTGAACCTGCGACCCCATCGTCCCGAACGATGTGCGCTACCAGACTGCGCTACACTCCGCAAACCAGACGCGGGCTTATAGCCGCCGCCGGTGGTTCCTGCAAGCGCCAATAGCCCTCGAAGATGGTGTGATTTTTCTGCCCCCTTCGGCCGATCCACCGGAAGCGTTCTTGGCGTGTCCGGCCCTTGCCCAAGGCCGCCAGATCGGCTTAATGCGGCGCTAAGCGGGCTGGGTCTAAAATGAACTATCCGATTCCCTCCTAGCCGGAGCCGCCTCTTGCCGTTTACCATCGTCGAAGACGCCAGGCCCAACAGCTTCGCCTTCGAAACCAGCGCATTGATCAAGCCGAGCGGCTTTCGCGAATATGATGCGCGCTGGTGGTTTGGGCATCCCGGCTCGGACCGCGAGCCGGACCTCAATCTCGTCGGCGTGCTGGCGCTGGGCATGGGGCTGGGCACGCTGATCCGCCGCCTCGGCGCCGGTCCCGACATCGTCACCGGCCACGACTTCCGCAGCTACTCGCTGGCGATCAAGCTGGCGCTGGTGTCAGGCCTGATGGCCGCCGGCGCACGGGTGAGGGATGTCGGGCTGGCGCTGTCGCCCATGGCCTATTTCGCCCAGTTCGCGCTGGACGCGCAGTCGGTCGCCATGGTCACCGCCTCGCACAACGAGAATGGCTGGACCGGCGTGAAGATGGGCGCGGCGCGGCCGCTGACCTTCGGGCCGGACGAGATGACGGCGCTGAAAGAGATCGTGCTAGCCGGCGATTTCGACCTCGTCGGCGGCGGCTGCTATGAATTCGTGGCCGGCTTTCGCAAGGCCTATGTGGACGATCTGACCGTAGGCAAGACAACCTCCCGCAGACTTCGCGTCGTCGCCGCCTGCGGCAACGGCACGGCCGGCGCTTTCGCGCCGGAAGCGCTGGAGCGCATCGGCTGCGAGGTGATCCCGCTCGACGTCGAGCTCGACCACAGCTTTCCACGCTACAATCCCAACCCCGAAGACATGCAGATGCTGCACGCCATCCGTGACAAGGTGCTGGAGACCGGCGCCGATGTGGGGCTCGGGTTCGACGGCGACGGCGACCGCTGCGGCGTCGTCGACAATGAGGGCCAGGAAATATTTGCCGACAAGGTCGGCGTCATGCTCGCGCGTGATATCTCCGCGCGCCATCCAAGGTCGACCTTCGTGGTGGATGTAAAGTCGACCGGCCTGTTCATGACCGATCCGGTGCTGCAGAAGAACGGCGCCACGACCGACTACTGGAAGACCGGCCACTCCTACATCAAGCGCCGGGTCGCCGAGCTCGGCGCCATCGCCGGCTTCGAGAAGTCCGGCCACTTCTTCTTCAACCCGCCGATCGGCCGCGGCTATGACGACGGCCTTGTGACCGCGATTGCCGTGTGCCAGATGCTCGACCGCAATCCGGGAAGGACGATGGCCGAGCTTTTCCGCGCGCTGCCTCAGACGTTCGGCACGCCAACCATGTCGCCGCATTGCGACGATCATCTGAAATACCGCGTGGTCGACCGCGTGCTGCAGGACTTCCAGGCGATGAAGGCTGCGGACCAGACCTTTGCCGGCCAGAAGATCGTCGACCTCGTCACCGTGAACGGGGTACGCGTGGTGGCGGAGGACGGGACGTGGGGGCTGATCCGCGCCTCGTCCAACAAGCCGGAGATGGTGGTCGTGGTGGAAAGCCCCGTGTCGTCCGAGCGCCGCCGCGAAATGTTCGAAGGCGTCGATGCGGTGTTGCGCAAGAGCCCCGAAGTCGGCGCCTACAACCAGACCTTCTGATGCCCAAAGCACGAGCCAAGCAAGCATGAGCGAACGGATCGTCAGCTTCGTCATGAGCGGCGGCGTCGGCTCGCGCCTGTGGCCGCTGTCCCGGGAGGACAATCCGAAGCAGTTCCATGATCTCGCCGGCGACGGCTCGATGCTGGTGAAGACGCTGCGGCGGCTGAAGGCGCGCCAGGAAGGCCACACGCCGATCTACCTGATCGCGGCGGAACGCCACGCCGAGCGGGTTCACGCCGACCTCACGGCGATCGACCTTGCCGGCGGCGGCGCCATCTTCGAGCCGGTGGGTCGCAACACCGCGGCCGCCGTGGCGATGGCCGCCCTGGAAACCCTGTCCGCCTTCGGCGACGGCATTGCGTTGGTCGTCCCCTCCGACCACGAGATTTCGACCGAGCGGCAGTTCTGGCAGACGATCGAGACGGGCGTCGCGCCCGCCAAGGCGGGGCGGCTGGTGGTGTTCGGCATCAAGCCCACCCAGCCGGAAACCGGCTACGGCTATATCGAGGTGGCGGCAGGCGGCGCTGAGGTCTTCGATGTCTCGCGCTTCGTCGAGAAACCCGATCTCGAAACGGCGCAGCGCTATTTCGCCGACGGCGGCTTCTTCTGGAACACCGGCATATTCCTCTTCCGGGCGAGCACCATGCGCGCGGCCTTCGAGAAATTCCGCCCCGATATCTGGCAGGCGGCCGAGGCTGCGCACAAGGCCGCGACCAGGGACCTCTCCGGCCTCTACATGGCGCTCGATCTGTACGAGGAGATCCCGTCCACCTCCATCGACTACGCGATCATGGAGCGGGCGGAAGGCATCGCCATGGTTCCGGCGAGCTTCCGCTGGAGCGATCTCGGCTCATGGCAGTCGCTGCTCGACGTCAGCCCCTCGGACGGCAACGGCAACGTCATCGTCGGCGACGTCGTCGCCATCGATTGCGAGAACTCGTACTTGCGCAGCGAGGGGCGGCTGCTGTCGGCGATCGGCCTCAAGGACGTGGCGATCGTCTCGACGCCGGACGCGACCTTCGTCGCGCCGGTCAGCCACAGCCAGAACGTCAAGAAGATCGTCGAGCAGCTCGAAAAGAGCGGCCGGCTGGAGACGAAGTTCACGCCGGCGCATGACCGCGTGCTGGTCAGCGGCGTGTGGCGGCAGCGCGTGCATCACTGGCTCTTTCAGGAGACCCTGCCGCTTTGGTCGACCGTCGGCGTCGACGAGCGGCATGGCGGCTTTTTCGAGGCGCTGGGCTTCGACAGCGCGCCGCTGATGAAGCCCAAGCGCATGCGCACTATGGCGCGCCAGGTCTATGCCTTTGCCGTCGCCAAGATGCGCGGCTGGGACGGCCCGGCCGACGCGCTGATCGCGCACGGGCTGGACTTCATGCTGAAGCACGGTCGCACCGACCGCGGCGGCTGGGTGCGCACGCTGAACGTCGACGGCAGCGTCGCCGATGCGGCTGAGGACGCCTACGACCACTCCTTCGTGCTGCTGGCGCTGGCGCATGCGCATCTCTGCGGCAACCCGGACGCCTTGCGGCTCGGCGAGGAGACTTTCGGCTTCCTCGATGTCCACCTCGAGGATCGCCGGCTGACCGGCTTCATGGAGACCTCGACCGGCGAGGGGCAGCGCCGCTCCAACCCGCACATGCATCTGCTCGAGGCCTTCCTGGCCTGGCACCAGGCGACCGGCGACCGCAGCTATCTCAGGCGGGCCGCGCGCATCGTCGATCTGTTCAAGGGACATTTCTTCGACGCCGACACCTGGACGCTGGGCGAATATTTCGACGACTCCTGGAAGCCCGAGGCCGGCGAGAAGGGCATGTGGACCGAGCCCGGCCATCATTTCGAATGGGCCTCTCTGCTCGTCGATTTCTCGAGGCAGAGCGGCCAGACGGAGCTTACGACCTACGCCCGGAAGCTCTATGCCTCGGCCGTCGCCAACGGCCTGAACCGGGCGACCGGCCTGGCCTATGGCGCGGTGTCGCGGCAGGGCATTCCGCTCGACAAGGTGTCGCGCAGCTGGCCGCAGACCGAGGCAGTCAAGGCTGCGATCGCGCTCGACGGCAGCGGCGGCCCCGACCTCAAGCCGGAGATCGAGGCGCGCGTCGGCCGCCTGTTCCGCTGGCACATCGACCCTGCGCCGCTCGGGCTGTGGATCGACCAGATCGACGAGCGCGGCCGCTCGCTGGCGAGCGAAGTGCCCGCCAGCATCTTCTACCACCTCGTCTGCGCGCTGACGCAGTATCTCGATGGGACGGAGGAGGTGGGCAGTAAGGCCTGATCCGTCCGGCATCTGCCCCCGCGCAGCCCTATCGGTCCGAAACCTGCCAGCGCGGGTTGATCCACGGCTCCTGGTTCGACGGCGCCAGCGGCGCGCGGCCAAGTATATGGTCGGCGGCCTTCTCGCCGGTCATGATCGACGGCGCGTTGAGGTTGCCGTTGGTCACGCGCGGGAAGATCGAGGAATCTGCAACGCGCAGGCCTTCGACGCCGATCACCCGGCAGTGCTGGTCGACGACGCTCGAGATATCGTCCGGCCTGCCCATCCGGCAGGTACCGCAGGGGTGATAGGCGCTTTCGGCATGGGCGCGGATGAAGTCGTCGAGCTCGTCGTCGCTCTGCTTGTCGCTTCCGGGCGAGATCTCGCGGCCGCGATAGGGGGCAAAGGCAGGCTGGCCGAAAATCTCCCGCGTCAGGCGGATGCAATGGCGGAAGTCCGACCAGTCGTCGGGGTGCGACATGTAGTTGAAGCGGATCTCCGGCTTTACCCATGGGTCGGCCGAGCGCAGCGCGACCGTGCCGCGCGACTTGGAGCGCATCGGCCCGACATGCGCCTGGAAGCCATGCGACTTCGCCGCCGCCTTGCCGTCATAGCGCACCGCGGCCGGGATGAAATGATATTGGATGTCGGGATAGTCGACGCCGGCTGCCGAGCGCACGAAGGCCGCCGCCTCGAAATGATTGGTCGCGCCCAGTCCGGTCTTGAAGAACAGCCATTCCGCGCCGATCAGCGCCTTGGAGAATGGGTTGAGCACGGAATAGAGCGTGATCGGCTGCGTCGATTCCTGCTGGATGTAGAGTTCCAGGTGGTCCTGCAGGTTCTTGCCGACGCCGGGCCGGTCGGCGACGACGGCGATGCCGTGGCGTTGCAGCTGCTCGCCCGGCCCGATGCCCGACAGCATCAGGAGTTTCGGCGAGTTGATCGCCGACGCCGAGACGATCACCTCGCGTCGCGCCTTGATCACCTGGATCTGTCTGCGGGCTTCGACCTCCACCCCCGTCGCGCGCTGATTCTCGATCTTGATACGCCGCGCGAAGCCATTGATGAGCCTGACATTCCTGCGCTTCAGCGCCGGCCGCAGATAGGCATTGGCGGTCGACCAGCGAATACCCTTGTGGATGGTCTGCTCCATCGGCCCGAAGCCTTCCTGCTTCGCGCCGTTATAGTCGTCGGTAAGCTCGAAGCCGGCCTGTCGGCCGGCTTCGATGAAGGCTGCGTAAAGCGCTTTCCAGCACAGTGGGATCCGAAGCTTGGAATTCACGTGACTTGAAGTCGCGGC
>JADMIO011101897.1_pt1 | contig 75216 bp, 65 predicted proteins | sample 8958161 | NCBI WGS metagenome assembly JADMIO01 (sample SAMN16585339, study PRJNA669376) | soil metagenome | isolation source: Crop rotation soil | place: USA: Cullars Rotation, Alabama | collected 2011 | reverse complement strand
GGCTAACGACTATAGACTATACTACTCTCCTTGAACTTCTCCTGTTTCTTTCCTCGTGTTTTGTGTTTAGCTCCATCCATCTTCACAATTCTGGGCGTAAACTTCCCGACAATATCCACCAGCGCCTTCTGTGAACGCATCACCGACTCAATATCCTTGTAAGCAAACGGGGCTTCATCCAGCCCGCCACCGATCAATTTTACGCCCTGCCTTTTCAATTCGTCTTTCAATGCCTCGTGCGTGATCGACTTTATTGCTGCAGTCCGGCTCATTTTTCTTCCTGCACCATGAGCTGCAGAGTTGATAGCCGCGGATTCTCCCTTACCTTTTACAATAAATCCTGCTGCCGTCATAGATCCCGGAATGATACCCAGCACATCTCTTGCCGCCGGTGTTGCTCCTTTACGGTGAACGATCAGCTCCCTTCCTTCCCAGCTTTCTTTCCAGGCAAAATTGTGATGGTTCTCTACCATCTTCAGTGGTTTTCGTCCCAGTTGCTTTGCTATCTTTTGGTGAATAATATGATGATTGGCGGATGCATAATCACCGGCCAGGCTCATTGCCATCCAGTATTCGATACCCTCCGCTTCGTCGAGATTCAACCAGGCCAGGTTATTGGCTTCGCCCGGAAGTCGCCTTTTTTGTTTAGCGATCTTCGTATAATGATTGGCGATGTTTGCCCCCAACGCTCTTGAACCCGAATGCGACAACAACCCAAGGTAAGATCCGGCATCGATACCCAGAATGTTATCTCTTTCATTGATCTCAACTACTCCAAACTCCACAAAATGATTTCCCGAACCCGATGATCCAAGTTGTTTCCAGGCCCTTCCCTGCAAACCCTTCAGCAAAGGAATTTCATCAAATTCCGCTCTTTCCATTACTTCATGATCGGCGGCTTGCTGAAACTGGGCACCACTTCCAAACAGAGTAGCTTCATTCAATTCGCGGCCGAAATAGTCTTCCCTTTGAATTAATTCTGCCGGATCGATATCAAAAACGCTCAGGCACATACGGCAACCAATATCCACGCCTACTCCATACGGAATAACTGCGTTCTCAGTAGCCAACACTCCTCCAATAGGCAATCCATAGCCAGAATGTGCATCGGGCATCAATGCTCCAGCCACTGCTACAGGTAATTTCGCTGCCGTGTACATTTGATGCATGGCGCCTTCTTCGATGTATTCGCTTCCGAATACGTTGAACTGAATGCCATTGTTGTTCAGGGAAATTGTTGCTCCATCAGTTTCCGGTTTTGGTAGAAGCGCTTTGGCGATATTTCCCAATACCGGGTCACCGGCATATTCATTCGGGCCTTGGAGAATTGAACTTAAGATCTCCATTGCATCTGCGTGTGCCAGGTGTTTAAAATTCTTTTCCATTACATTCATGGCAATACTGATTACCGGTCCTTCGGGATAACCGATGGAGCGAAGTTCTTTGCCATGTATTTTAAGTTTGCTCATTTGCTTTAAAATTTAACTGCCAGTTTTGTTGTCTTCAATAATTTAGCCCGTCGGCACTATCTCTCGCCGGAAACCGATCACCTCCATCCTGTTGGGCTTTTGTCCCTTTTCATGTTGGTTGGCGATCTCGGCAATGGTCATCGGCCTGTCAATAATGGTATCAAATCCAAAATGATCGCTTAGTTGCTGGGCCTTTCCTATTCCCAATTTACCAAATTCATATGCCGCGATCAATCTTCCTTTTCGCGTCAAAGCGCTGTCGACCGTGGCAATTGAAGTGTTGAAGGTGCATACCAGTTGTACATTCAAAAAGTCCGCCAGCAAGCCATCAGAGATGTTCAAAAGATTGGATACAGATGATCGGCTACTTTGACGCCTGTCCATTATGATATTTTCTGCATCTTCTATGATCAATACCGTATTTGGATTGCTGATCAACAACTCAATGAACTCGGGATTCATGAGATCATCAGCTACGGATGGCGATACGATCAGCACCCTCTTCTTAATCTTGCCGACGAGGTAGCGCAGGTAAGTGGTCTTACCGGTACCCGGCAGCCCATGCAGCAACACTATTCCCTTATCATTCTTCGCACCCAATCTTTTCCTGATGATCTCGTCGGTTTCTTTAAAATCATCTTCATAAAATAGGTCCAGGTTTAATTTGGTGCGTTTGGTTTCCATTGCTTTCAACTCGAGCCTGTTTCTTGCCTGCACGATCAGGTTGATCTCGAGAGGTTGGCGCCTTTGCCTTTCCCTGAACCGAAGCGCCGTATCTGCTATTGATTTTACAAACTCCGGGCTCAGTCCATCATGCAGTATCTCGCACCAGTCGGCATCCAATTCGAGGACACAGTTATTGTCCATGATGATAACGGTGTTGTCGAACTCGAATCCTTTCTTCTTTTTATACCATTTGCGCTGATGTATATTTTTGATGTTTCCCGCAAACCCCTCCTTGATTGCTTCAAAGGCTTTCTCCGCATCGATATCATCCATGAAGTTGACACTGGGAAGCTTGTTAAAGCTATAGAGGTAAAGCATTTTGATGTCAAGGAAGTCATCATTGAAAACATCGTTTGCATTGATCACTTTTTGGTTGAATAAATTTTCCATCTTTTTAATAATTAAACCGTTCATTAGTATTTGGAAAAGCGTCCCGCCGCATGGCGGGAACGCTTATTTCCCTCCTCTGCACATTATATCTTCATCTGGTATTGAATTCTGCCGGGTGAATGATCTGCTGATTTCCGTCAGGCACATCATTCCTCACAGGTTTTCTTTTGCCAGTGATCAATTCTGCTACAAAACGGATCGCCAATACCATCATAATAAATTTCATAACTACCTCCTTTATCATCTATGCTCCTTCCAAATTTTTTACATAAAAAAACCCGGTCGAATATCACGACCGGGTTTCCCACTAAAGTATTTACATACTTATTGAAAGGAATAACATGGTCGTTTATCAGCACTATTATTTTCTGCTATCCGGACAATACTCACCTGCACAGGGCGATAACCCAATGGCGATAGCACTCTACTGCGTCTTGTAAATCGTTTATATTTTATTTGCTTCGGCATTAATTTTTTTCTTTCGTTATAGATTCAATTTGTTTTTGTTTACATAAATACTTCCGAAATAAAATTTAGTTCCCCTTCCACAAACAAAAAACCCCGCAATCTCTTGCGGGGCCTGTATTTCATTGAGTTCGTTATATCACGATATTCAGCGCCCCGCAAACTGTATAGTCATCTACGTGACTAAACCCGTTCACTGATTCAATATGTAACTGTTGTTTGCGGAGCATTTAATTTGTTTTGCGGATGCAAAGATGAAAATAATTTTTCGATAGTGCCAAATATTATCGAAATAAATTTTAAAATATTTATCACGGGATCTCTGAAACTGAGTGAAAGAACCAAGAGACAAGAACCAAATAAATTTCAAATTAAAATACTTAACAGAGCCCTGGAATTATTTTCGGGTTTAGAATTTCGTGTTTAGGCCTTTTTTGGTTCTTGGATCATGGATCTTGGTTCTTGGTCCCGATAGCTATCGGGATGGTTCTTGCTTGCCACGAAGTGCATACACGGAAAATTAAATTTTCAATGCAAATAATTCTATCCCTGCTTTTTTTCCTTTCAGATCGATTAATCCCAGGCTCTCGCTTTGCCAGTCTTTAAGGTCCAGGCTATCTATCACATCTTTTGATACAATGAATTTCTGGTTGAGTTCGCTGCAGGCGCTGCGGATACGGGCGGTCGTATTCATGGTGTCACCGCTCATGGCCAGGTCCTTTTTCAGAATGCCGATCTCACCAACCGTGACTTCGCCAATATGAATACCTACCCTGAAATCGGGTACAATATCAAACTCCCGCCTGAAGTTTTCGCCATTTTGCTGTATCAGCTTCCTTGTTTCGATCAATGAATCCAGGCAATGCTTTGCATTTTTCGTATTGTATATCCAGGAAACAACTATTTCATCACCCACATATTGATAAATCCGTCCGTGGTATCGCATCAGCGCCGTGGAGACTACTTCAATAAACTGTCGTATGAATTTAAAATATTCAACATGCCCCAGCTTTTCAGCGATGGGAGTGGAATCTTTGAGATCGATAAACATTACGATGCGTTTTTCGACCTGCGGATGCCGGTATCTTCCCAACAATACATCAAGAAAAATACCTGGGGAATATTTTTTAATCACTTCTACCAGGATCTGGAGCAAGGAAAAAGTCAGTAGCCAGCCAGGTAATTTTTTTATTAGCCAGGTGGTATGAAAGCCGTAGTAGACAAAGTTCCTGAAACTCTGCACCGGGTCCCTGTGCAAAAACAGGATAGCATGTAAATAATAAAGGAAAAAATTCATCAGGAAGGCGATCACAACCAGCAGACCAGTCTTTAACACGAAATTCATAGCCAGTGGCAACTCGATCGTATTCCGGTGAGCCTGGTAAAATAATGCAAACCCCATCGATCCGCTGAAAATGAAAACTGTGACCTCTCGAAATATTACCACCCCCCAACTTCCATAATTGAAAAGATCGCGGTCGGGTGAAATTCCCGGCAGGCTGACACGAACAAAAAGATAAACGAGGTCCACCAATGTCCAGCCTAGTGCAAGCCACAGGACTACCCTGGCTCTGTATTTAGCAGCAACAGGTATTCGCCTCCATTTTAAATTCACCGCTTTCATACCTGTTGTTACAATTTTTAAATCAAGATTACAAAGGCATGGCTGTGGAGTTGGTGGCGCCGCCGCTCCTGTTCAAGATCACAGCCAGGCTAAATGCTAATACTGCTATAATTATGCCTACCATGAAAATGACGTAAGCCAGCCGCAATAGCCGGTATTTTTTCCCCAACACCACCCCGAGATAATAAATGTCCTTTACCAGCGTGCTATAAAGATATCCCTGGTCTTTCATCATCTCCTGCATACCCCATTCATATTCCTGGAGGGTTGCTTTGTGAAAATTGCCAAAGAAAAGAAGGTTTGTCTTTTTATTCAGGATGTCTTCCTTGCTAAAATGACCGCTGCTTACTTTGGGCCGGGTTGCCATGATCGCAATAACGATCGTGACCAGCGAAAAAAGCAGGAAGAAAACCGTTGGGAATACAAGGTAGGTATCTACTTCCAGTCTCCGGAGCAATACCGTCAAAATAACCGAAATAATAATTGCATTTACAGAGATGAGGATATTTGCCTTTCCATCGGCCAGGCTGCTCAACCGCAGGTGGTTTTCGGAAGTAAGCCGGAGCATTGTCTGAATACCTTTATTCAACAGGCTGGTTTTTTGCTTCAGCTCTTCCTTACTTAGTTTTTTGTCTGCATCAGGATTACCCTCATTAACCACCTTCATTTCATTTTTTATGGTCTTTTCCCGCAGCTTCTCGATATTTTTTTGCTTTCCTTCTTCCAGCAACCCGATACAATAATTGGTATAATACCGGTGAGATTCTAGGAACTCCAGCGATTTTTTATTCCAATTGGTATTGGGGGCGATCAAATGCCGGAGGATGTATTCCTTTTTCAGTCTTTTGTTGGTATCCTTAAATTCCTTCGTACCGAGATGATAGGTATCGGCATCGGCAATGATCTGTTCGGGAATAGTTTTCGGAGTATTATTCCTATGTGTAGCCATGATACACTTCTCGATCGCCGGCACTAACTGCTCCTGTTCTTCTTTTGTCGCTTCGTTGGCAAAGAAGGCCTTCATCAGTTCAATGCCCTTTATTTCGTGCATGGCGGGCTCGACAAACAAATGACCCGTGTCATGAAACCATGCCGCTATATAAAGGATGGCCTGGTCCTTTTCGGACAGGTCATACTGCCCTGCAATCTCCCTGGCCCTCGCCACAACGTTGCGGGTATGTTCCAGGTTATGATACAATAAGGATTCCTGCTGGTTTTTTTCAAACAGCGTTGTTACGAAATATTCCGCTTTATAAGTGGTACTAGTGTATTCCATAGAGAATTATTAAAAACTAATATTAACTCTTGCTCCTGTTGATACATTTATCATGTGTCCTTCATCGGAAAAAGCGATAGTAGCCGAAATGAGCATCATATTAAAAGGGATAAAATAAATACCACCTCCAACTGAATTGTGCCAGCCGCCGGGTGTTTCATGTTTCATCCATATACGACCAATATCATCGAAGGCTATCACACCGAGATCTCCAGGCAACAGGTACCAGCTGGAAGTAAACAGTTTTATCCTTGCTTCCAGATTACCATATGCAATTGCCGATCCGGTAAACCTGTTTTTCCTGAATCCCCTGAGATAATTGTTCGACCCGAGGTCATAACCCTGGAAATAATCAAAATTATTGCCATAGAGATGCCCGCCTCCTAAACGCAATACCCCTACCACTCTTGCAGGTGAGTTAAAGCTGGCATACACCGTCATGTCCGATGTAAGCTTGGTAACCGAATGTGCATTTGCCGACAGTCCTCCTAAGAATGACAGATCAGTTGTCCAACTTATTCCTCTCGTGGGGAATAATTCGTTGTTGAGATTATTAATATCTATCACCAGCTTGGCTCCCAGGTATGTTTTATTATCATAGATCCCGCCAGAATCAAGCGAAAGCAACGAAGGATATTGAAGGATCTTACCCTTATTGCTTTCGGGTTTAAACCAGTATTGGTAAAAATAGGGCCCGATCAATATGCTCGCCTTGTCATAGAATCTTTTTCTTACCATTGTCGCCAGCTCCGCGTATTTATAATGGGCCTCGTAATAGCTGATGTTCTTGCTTTCATCAATCACTGTATTGTTCCCAAAACCAAAAAAATTGTTTAGGGTAGGATTGACATATTTTCCTGTCACCACGAGGTCATTGCCCATAATGACCTGGTTGAACTCGCCCTGGTAATCTATTTTGTACGCTTTTTTAAATGCATAGGTGAACCTTACCTGGTTCCGCGTCGAAAACGGATTTTTCCTGAAGCCATAGGATTGCCGCCAGTAACCAACACTCATAAAGACGCCATCGTCGGTATTGTATAGCGGACGAAAGCGCGGATACCGCCTGGTCGTGTACTCGTTCTCTGTCCGATAGAAATTGTTTATTTCGGGATTTTTGGAAAAATTGATCTTTGCGTGGCTTTTAGCTGCAACCAAATTCGCTGATGAATCAATATCATAGAGTATAGTTCGAACATTGCCCCTGATATTAAATGTATCATTTCCTCTGCCGCCAATGATCCTAATTTTAATTTTTGAACTTACATCAGGATCCATGACGAAAAGATCATTGCCATTCAAACCATACAATCTTAGCTCCTTTGTATCGGCATGATCAAATACCCGCTGATAGAGTCGATAGGCCGTATCCATATTGTCTTTCCGTTCATACACGGCCACTTTCACCTTGCCTTCGGGTTCACTGCTAATGCGAAAATATTCCCGTTTATTGCTGCCTACCACATTTACATACTGAGAAAGAAAATGGTAGTATTTCATTCCCGCCTGCATCATCAGCCCGCGCCTGCTTTTTAATTTATCGGCAATTACCTTTCCATCCAGGTCGTATATCAATGATGGAAAACGGTGCACTGCTTTTTCTATCACACTATCAGTAACGGAAGACTGAAACTTTTCGATAGTTTCTTTCCATTGTTTTTTGTCAAGTTGATTCAGGAATGCCCGGTCAAAATCCCTTGCCATCCAGTTAAGCCATTTCACCTTCGGAATATCTTTCCGGAATCCTTTGAGGAATGGGAGTGTATTGTTTGAAGCCACTTTGACAAGGACTCCATCTGAATAGGCCAGGGCCTGGTCGCGATCCTTGGGTATAGGATAAAACACCTTACCTCTTCCCGTATCCCTGGTACCCCATTTCCATTGATCGAAGTGGCGATCCCAGTCGGCAACCAGCATATCCAGGAGCCGGGCTCTCAGCACTGCGTTTTGATCTGCCCGCTGGTCATTGTCTTCGACCATCTTTTGCAACAGTTTGCCGGTGCTTTTTGAATCGGTGGCGTCCACAGTCGGGTTATCGTTCTCAAGCACACAAACCTTATTGGCAAAAAGAGGCCGGTATACCCCAAGCGCAGGATCATCCGGTACAAAGAAATACTGGGGATTGGCGACAGATACATTAATGGATGCCGCCAGGTCAGGAATGACAAGGGGAGCGTAAGGATGCGCTGCCGAACTAAGATCTCTTATCGCTTTATCCCCGATAGTGCTTCGGTAATTTTCGGGAATGGCTCTTGCCTGGTCTTTATCAATGGTGCGAAGGGTCCATTCACCACCTTTTGGATCGGTCACTTTCAGCGACCTGGCATTTCTTCCTCCGCCCAGCCCGGTTATCCGGAGCCCTCCTTTTTCTTCCCGCAAATGAAACACTCGCGTAGTGATCAGTGTGGCCCATTCCTCGCGATAATTATTACCGATCACCCATGATTGTATGGCGTTTGGCTCGATGTATTTTTCGCTGGCAGCTATATTTACGGTGTCTTTGAATGTGGCATCTTCTCTTTTCACCACTGGCTCCTCATTCTCTTCAGGCACCTTTGAAAAGTTTAAAATATTTTCGGAAAAAGGTTCCCTGAGGGAATCGGTAACGGTGTAAAAGGAAGCCCTGACATTTTTATTTGTTGAAATTTCAAGTGTAGCAAATCCAGTTTTTTCGGCTACAAAAAGACTTCTCTTACTCTTGCTCACTCTCGACGTTTTTGAGCCGGCGCCGGAAACAACAAAATAGTTGCTGGTGTCCTTTAACAGTTGCAGGGTATGTTCATGCCCGGCGACAAAGATCACATTTGGATGACTCTTGGTAACAGATTCAATATCGTGAACCATATTGGTATAATCGGGATGTTTAAGGTCTTGCGGAGTGCCAAACACGCCGCGGGCTATGGGATAGATTGAACCGATAACGGGGAGTGGGATGTACAGGTTCTTTACCATGTCGGTAAATGGAAAAAGATGTTGTTTCCATCCAAAGAAACCACCATGAACGCCATTGCTTCGAAAAGGATGATGCGTGGCAATGATCACCAGTTTTTTATAATTCCTTGCCAGTATATCCTGCAATTGCGTGACAACTTCATCCTTGGTTTTATAGGGACAGTCAGATTCAATACCGGGTTTATCATAAGGATGCAACCACCATTGAGAATCGATGACAACGAGCACCACATCATCATTGATCGGCACTTCAACAGGCCCGGGACAACCGCCTTCCGGGTAGAACCTTACATTGTCAAGCCCAAGCTGTGATACATATGTCTGCTCCCTCAGGATGGTCTGGATACCATTGACCGACCCATTATTCCAGTCATGGTTGCCAGGTATCATGTAAAGCCGTGCTTTTGTATTTGCAACGATAGAGATCTGCGAGTCGAGCACGTTATGCGCAAGGGCATAGGTAATCACCTGGTCATCTGGCAAACCGACTTTATAAACATTGTCGCCTAAAAAAATGACGACCGTCTTGTTATCCAACGGAACCGATTTCCTGATTGCTTCTGATACCGGGTGTATGCCGCCGGTAAATTGCCCTCCATCCCCGATCAACACGATTCGTGCCGACAGGCTGTCCTGTGCGGATATTTCATGAGAGGCAATAAGTAGTAACGCCATCCAAATAAAAATCCTTTTCATCGGTTCGATTGAGCTTTATTGTATTTAAATACCATGATATCAGCGGCACCTGTACCTGCAGATTCATTGGAAATGATCAGGTGGCCTTCGGGACTAAAGGTCAGGCCTTCGGGTTGCTTGTAGAGTCCAGGGTTTACTTTGTACACTTTTTCCGGTACTCCATTTTTGTCAGCAATGACCAAAACCTTATTTAAGGATGAAATTATATACAATTGACCGGTTACGGGGTGAATACCTGCTGCTGAGGGTTTGAACTTAACCTTCTTTTCCTGCATAAGGTCTTCAATCTTCCGAACATCTATGACATACACGGGATCTTTTGAAAAACTTTGTGAAGCAATATCAAATGCCCAGGCGCTGAGCGAATTTTTATCGTCGGCTTCACAATCCTTGCACAACATGATCAGCCTGTTTTGCTCTTTATCCAGGTAAAGTATCTCAAATTCGTTCTTTCCCTCGAGATCGAGCTTGTATTCATTCATTGTTATGGAATCGGGCGAAACGAATTTCAGGCTGATGATGTTTCCTTTACTTTGTAATAGATAAAATGTGCTGTCTGCAAGTACGATATCTTCATAATCGGCCTTATCTGCCAGTTTCCATTTCTGTATCGTCAGATTACCTCCAATAAAGATCTTAAACAGCCAGGGCTTCTCGTCACTGACGGCAAACACAGACTTATCTTTCGGATAATAAGCCAAACCGGAAACTTCATCGAGAAGACCAGGAAGTTTGACAGTCGTCGGCCTGTTCAAAGAATATTCAGGAGGTGAGATAAAAGTCTCAGATTTATTTTTACAGGCTGTAAAAAGGCAAACTACCGGAATAAGTAAAAAACTCAGATAAGAGATCAACAGATCTTTAATGAAATGGTGCCGCATTCTTGCATAATATATATGTAATCAGTTCTCTACATTAAAGTTACAAAATCTATGCCGCCTGACTGCAGGACGGCGGCCACCGGTGCAACAGCTATAGCTATGCAAAGAGCAGGCGGCAGACCGGATCGATGCGTTTAATGGCGTGGAAATGCGGGGCAAATTTTCCGCAGTTTACAAGGTAACATCGTTATTCGCCTCAGGCAAAAGGGCATCAGCCTTTTATTTTTTCTTTCTAACTGCCCGAATGGTAAACCCGATCTTAAGCTGGATTGTAAAAAAAGCGTCGTTGTCTTTTGGATCACCTCGTTGATTGTTGATCACGGTAGAGATTCTACGGTCGGCTAACTGTTGAGCGATAAGAGCATCATGAGGAGAAAGGTAGCTGGAGAAAAGAGCTGGGTTTACATAGTCTTTGTTACTGGCGTCATCGAGGTAATCGGTAAAAAGAATGCGGTATGCAAATTCCAAACGCGCATTCATCCCCGAAGAGACCTCATATCTTACCCCTACACCCAGCGGGATATTTACCTGGCTGAGGGAATAGGTCTTGCGGTCAGGGTATTCGGCAAAACCCTGCCCTTCGGTTCGCAGGGGGTGCAGATAATACCATTGGTCATTTAACCGCGCCTGCGGATTAAAAACAAAATAACCAATACCGGCCGACACATAAGGCGACCAGTGAGGCGCCTTTCCTTCATCATAGATTTTAAAGTATAAAGGATGCACTTCTGCTACGAGTTGAAAATCCCTGATCGTACTTCTGAAACTGAGATTACGTTCATATCTTCCAAAAGTAGACGGTCCTACTTTTTTGAGAATGCTGTCATAGGATTGCAAATTGCCAAAGGTTGCTTCCAAGCGAACTCCCAAATATTCGCGATAGGTCGCTATAGCGTACAAACCGAAACTGGGTTTGGTCATTTTCCAGTTCAGATCCTTGATAAATTTCTTCCCGATTCCTTTGTTGCCTCCGATGTCTGTAAGTGCATTCATGATTCCCAACGTGCCGCCAAGCTCGACCACCCAATCACCACCATAGTATTTATCGTTGTAGTAATAGTATTGTGCATGAGCAGGACAGGTTCGCAAAATGCACAGGCACGCCAGCAGGACTACATAAAACCTTGTCATCAGGATTGGCTTTTGAGATTGCTAAGACCAGGATGGGACGGATGGCAGTTGTGCAAGGCGGATAATAATTAAATGTAAGCGAACACAGATTATCTTCAAAAAAATTAAACTCGTGTTTGTGGAAAAATAAATTGTTTTTTTCCCAACAGTGCATGTTGTTCTCATCAATGATTCTTGTTTTTAGAACCGTAGAGTTATCGCTGATGAAGAGATGGTTTAACCTTTGTGTTATAATAATGACAGACAGGTCTGATCCCGCATTGTTCACACTTAGGAGATCTTGCTACGCAGATATAACGCCCATGCAGAATGAGCCAGTGGTGTGCTTTATGGATTAGTTCAACCGGGAAGTTCCTGACCAGTTCTGTTTCTACTGCATATGGAGTCGAAGCGGATTGGGGAACGAGCCCGATCCTTTTGCTAACCCTGAAAACATGTGTATCTACCGCCATATTGGGTTGCCGGTCTATTACGGAAGTGATAACATTAGCAGTCTTTCTTCCCACGCCAGGCAGCTGCATCAGTTCTTCCACCGTCATGGGTATATTACCATGGAACTTGTCCATGACCATCTTTGCCATCCCGATCAGGTGTTTCGTTTTATTGTTCGGGTAACTGATGCTTTTTATAAAAGGAAATACTTCTTCAAACGTGGCTTTGCTCAGCGATTCAACTGTAGGATATTTCCTGAACAGCGCCGGTGTCGTTTCATTGACCCGCTTGTCAGTGCACTGGGCAGACAGTATCACATCTACAAGCAACTCGTAGGGATTATCATAAATCAGTTCTGTTTCGGCTTCGGGGCTATGTTCCTGGAAATAATTAATGACGAACTGGTAGCGTTCTTTACGGGTCATAGTTTGCAAAGCTAAGGACCGTCCTATGATTTCACGCAGTCCGCCAATGGGAGGGACAGGGACGCAATGCCCCGAACTGATAATTGCAGGGCGTTTCTTACGGCGGTTCTGACGTTGTCTTAAAAAGCAATGGAAATAAAAAAGCATCGCGCCAGGGGCACGATGCCAAATAGATGATTCGAAGAGGATGTTTAAACCTGTTCGGTTGACTCTTGCCGGGCCTTATTTAGTACACTCAGTACTATTTCAGTACGGGGAGCCACAACCAATTTGTCCAGTCTTTGCATTGAGGTCTTCAAAACAGCCAGTTTTTCGCGGAGCGCCCAATCCTTCGATAAAGCCTCCTCGATTTCAGCAGTTTGTCGCAAAGAGGTCTCTTTGTACAGGTACAGTAAAAGATCCTCAGGTGTAAAATTTGTCATGAGCAAACCATTGATGTCCAATAAAATAAATGTCCAGTTTGAGAATGTCAGATATAAAACGGGATGGCCGTATCCTTATTGTGCAAAAAACTTTAATTCTTGGTCTCAGGGGAATTTTCAGGGATAATATACAGGTCCTCATTATCGCGTTTCATCAGGTATTTTTCCCGGGCGTATTTTTCCAAAGTGCCGGGGTTGGTCTTCATGTTATCCAGTACGGCCTGTTCCGCCGCTATCTGGCTTATCAGGTATTCTTTGCTTTTGACCAATTCCCGTAACTGCCTGTCGCGGTCCATGCGGGTAAACAAATCATTTTTATCCAAAAACAGCATGATGGCCGCAAAGACTGCGGTAGCGATGAAGAATTTGTTGGTGATCCAGGCGGGAATGTTGGTTAGCAATTTCATATTGACTACACAATAAAGTTAATCATTTTCACTTTCGGCAATCAATTGCATCAATTTTTCTTTTACACATTTCCAATCATCGTCGATAATACCATAAATAACGGTGTCCTTGATCTCGCCATCGTTGCGGTAGCCATGTTTCCGTAATACGCCTTCACGGGTGCCGCCAATCTTTTCAATGGCTTTCTGAGAACGGATATTCTGGCCCACCGCTCTCAGCTCGGTCCGGTTAAAAGCAAGGGTCTCGAAAATATACCGGAGAAGTAAAAACTTGGATTCCTTGTTGTATACTTTACCCCAGACCGACGGAGTATACCAGGTATAGCCGATCATGGCGTGTTTGTCTTTTGAATTGATCTCGTAAAGGCGGGTCATTCCTATGATTGAATTGTCCTTTACTTTCCGCATCACAAAGGTCTGCTGTCCGCCCATCTGTTTTTTATTCAGAGCCGTATCGAAATAGGCATTATACATCCTGTCGTAGTTCTCGTCGATCAGCAGCATCTTGTTAAATTCCCATATGCGCTCATCTTTTGCGATCACCCGAATCGGCTCACGATGTGATTCCGAAAGTAGCTCGAGGAAAACATGACTGCCTTTCAATTTAGAGAGATCTATATCCATTGCTCAATGCTTACCGGTGAAATTAAGATATCCAGTACTAAAACAATTCTGCGGCACTCCGTAGTGATAAAGGGGCCGCAGAGAATACAATAGAGCCGCCAAAATCGAGGAAAAATCTGCGGCTCTCTGTATAAAAACCTCCGTGGCGCTCTGCGTATAATCAATTCCCACGGAGGATCGATGACGTTATTGGTAAGTGAAAAACTTACCTCCCAAACTTTATTTTTCCCTTTGGATAAACGGCTGAATCTCCCAGCAGTTCTTCAATACGAAGCAACTGGTTGTATTTAGCCATACGATCGGTCCTGGACGCAGAACCGGTTTTTATCTGGCCGCAATTCAACGCAACAGCCAGGTCGGCAATGGTAGTATCCTCCGTCTCGCCGCTACGATGACTCATGATGGTATTGTAACCGTTGTGTTGCGCAAGCGTAACCGCATTAATGGTCTCCGTTACGGTGCCGATCTGGTTTACTTTTACCAGCAGGGCATTGGCAATCCCTTTATCAATTCCCTGTTGTATTCTCTGTTCGTTCGTTACAAACAGGTCATCGCCCACCAGCTGGCATTTGCTGCCGACCGTATTGGACAGATTTTTCCAACCGTCCCAATCGTCTTCCGCCATACCATCTTCAATGGAAGCAATGGGATATTGTTTAACCCAGTTGGCCCAATATTTTACCAGTTGGTCGCTGCTCATTTCCTTTCCACTGCTTTTATGAAACACATATTTCTTCTTTTTCGAATCCCACAGCTCGGTGTTGGCAGCATCCATCGCGATCATTATTTGAGAACCGGTTTTGTAGCCTGCCGCTTCGATAGCAGTCAGCACCGTTTCGATCGCTTCTTCATTGCTCTGGATATTAGGAGCAAACCCTCCCTCATCGCCTACATTGGTACTGAACCCTTTTTTCTTCAACACACTTTTTAAAGCATGAAAGATCTCAACTCCCCATCTCAGGCCGTCGCTGAAACTGGTAGCGCCCACAGGCATCACCATGAACTCCTGGAAATCTATCTTGTTGTCGGCATGGGCTCCGCCATTGAGGATATTCATCATTGGTATAGGTAGCGTCTTGGCATTGGTGCCGCCCACATATCGATAGAGCGGCAGGTTTGCTTCTTCCGCCGCTGCTTTCGCTGCAGCCATACTCACGGCAAGTATCGCGTTGGCACCCAACTTTGCTTTGTTAGGAGTGCCATCCAGTTGTATCATCAGTTCGTCGATACCTGTTTGATCAGCCACATCATACCCGGTTATTTCCGGGGCGATCAGGTCATTGACATTGGATACTGCTTTCAATACTCCTTTGCCGAGGAATTTTTTCTTGTCGCCATCCCTTAACTCCACCGCCTCATGGGCACCCGTGCTGGCGCCGCTGGGTACAGCAGCTCTGCCCAATGCACCCTCGTCGGTTAACACGTCTACTTCTACAGTAGGATTGCCACGGCTGTCCAGTATTTGTCTTGCAAAGATTTGGGAAATGTAACTCATGTTCGATTGAAGATTTTAAGATTGATGATTAGATTGCAATGGCAGCAGGCGTTGATAATTATCAAAGGATCACATTCGTGCTGCAAAGAAAAAGAAATCCCAAGACTTTAAATTCGAATTTACAGAAATAACAGGCCTATTACGACCAATTGGCTTTTAACACCGCTCTTCCCTAAAATTTAGTGCATCAATAAATCCGCGAATGTTCGTTTGAGGAAAGCACTACCTTTAATCAAACTGATTATTATGAGATACACCATCCTCTTTGTCTCTTTCAGCCTTCTTTTATTGAGCTCTAAAAACAGTATGGCACAATCAACGCCAAAATTAGTGACAACGGTTGAGGGTATTAAAGAATACGAACTGGATAACGGCCTGCGTATCCTTCTTATTCCCGACGGTTCGCAAACAAATATAGCCATCAATATAGTTTACAAGGTCGGCTCCCGCCACGAAGGATATGGTGAAACGGGGATGGCCCACCTGATCGAGCATATGTTGTTCAAACAATGCGAAAAATTCACTGACATCAAAAAAGCAATCGCCGATAAAGGGGCATCTGCAAATGGAACGACCTGGTATGACCGCACGAATTATTATGAAATATTGTCGGCATCAGACGAAAACCTGAGCTGGGCGATAGATATGGAAGCCGATCGAATGATACATTCCAAGATATTGGCGGAAGAACTGGCTAAGGAGTTCAGCGTTGTCCGCAATGAATTTGAAATTGGAGAAAACTATCCCAGCAATGTGCTGAATGAACGGATACTCTCTACCATGTATCTCTGGCATAACTATGGCAAATCCACTATTGGCAGTAAAGAAGATATTGAACGTGTGAAGGCTGATAACCTCAGGGCATTTTATAAAAAATATTATCAACCTGACAACGCGGTCCTGATCATCGCCGGAAAATTTGATGAAAAGAAAGCACTGGACTATGTCAAACAGTTCTTTGGACCAATCCCCAGGCCTACCCGCGTATTGCAACCTACTTATACGGTAGAGCCTCCCCAGGATGGCGAAAGAAATGTGGAACTTCGCAGGGCTGGCGATATTCAATACATCGGTATGGCCTACCACACACCCTCGGTTGCTGATAAGGATTATGCGGCTAACGATGCACTGGTGGAAATCCTGACCAACGATCCTTCAGGTGTATTTTATAAAAAGCTGGTGGAGACAAAACTGGCTTCGAAGCTTTTTGGCTATTCACAAACGCTGCATGATCCCGGCTACACGTATTTCCAGGTGGAAGTGCCGAAGGACAAAAGTCTTGACAGTGCCAAATGGGTATTGCTTCATGCAGCGGATGAAATACCTGTTATGAATATTACCGATGAAGATCTTGCCCGCGCAAAGAACAGCCGGATCAAATTTTTGGAAAATACAATAAACAGGACGATGGACCTGGCCATCGCTCTTACCGAAGCTATTGGTGCGGGCGATTGGAGGTTATGGTTCTGGTACCGTGACCAGTTGGAGAAACTGACGGTTGCCGATGTCAAAGAGGCGGCGAAAAGGTATTATAAAACCACTAATCGCACCTACGGTGTTTTCATACCGGAAACCAATACGCCTGAACGTACACGGGTGGATGAAACACCCGATATCGCCAAATTGCTGGATGGGTATAAGGGCAAAGCAGTAGCGGCACAAAAAGCAGATTTTGAAAACAGCATTGAAAATATCCGGAAGAACGCGGTATATGGCAAGCTTCCCAATGGTGGTAAATATGTATTGCTGGAAAAGCCTACCAAAGGAGATAAAATAAATGCCAGGATCTCTCTTCGGATGGGTGATGAGAACAGCCTGCTATATAAAAATGAGATAGCGCAGGTAACAGCCGCCATGCTTAAAACCGGGACCACTTCCCGTACAAAAAAACAGATCAGCGACGAGTTGGACCGTCTTAAAACGGATATTTCCATTTACGGGAATTCTACCGGAATAGTTATTGCCTTGAGCACGGACAAGCAAAATCTTGGCGCCGCGATCGCCTTGCTGGATGATATCCTGCACCATCCCAAATTTGATGCAGCGGAGTTTGAAAAAGTTGTTTTAGATACTAAAGCGAATTATGAGGCAAACAGGAATGAACCGTTCAATGCGGCCGTTACCAAGCTCCAAAAACTTACTACAAAATATCCAAAGGGCCATCCGCTCTATGCTTCCGATGTTGATGAAAGCCTTCAGGACCTGAAAAAAATTAAGCTGGAAGATGTAAAGAAATTCTATTCAGATTTTTACGGCGCTAACAATTCCCTTTCTTCATTTGTAGGTGAGATCGATAAGAAACAGGTAACTGATTTTTTGCAAAACTCATTTGGCAAATGGAACAGCAAGATGCCATACAAGGCTGTTGAACCTAAATATTTTGATGTACCGGCGACAATTGAATCCGTCGCTACTCCGGATAAAACGAATGCAGCCCTGATAGGAAATATTAACCTGAATATCTCGGAAAAACATGCCGACTATCCTGCCTTATTCATGGCCAACGAATTGTTGGGTGGCGGCGCATTTCTTTCTTCAAGAATACCGCAACGGCTGAGGGAAAATGAAGGTATGAGCTATGGGGCCGGGACCTTTATTAATTCGGAGTATAAATATGATGTTACAAGCTGGGGTCTCTATGCTGCTTACAATCCGATTTACAAAGGAAGGCTCGATTCAGCCTTGCGGCAGGAGATTGACAAGGCTATTGGAGGTGGTTTCACAGAAGACGAGTTAAATAATTCGGTAAAAGCCTGGCTTGAGCAAAACAAAACTTCTTTGGGGGATAATTCTTACCTCGCCGATCTGCTACGTGTCTATTTACGGGATGATCGCAACCTGGATGATTACACAGGTTTTGAAGCCCGGGTTAAAGCGTTAAACCTTGCGACTGTCAACGCAGCGATGCGAAAGTATTTTGATAAATCAAAACTGGTATTGATTTTCTCAGGTGATTTCCAGAAAAAGGCTTTTTAAACAGATAGTGTATTAAAGAAGAAAATCCGAAATTGTTAAAATATGAAATCCGAACAGGCGGCTCTCAGGAAGCTTTTCGGGTTTCGTCCCGATAGCTATCGGGATTCTTTCTTCGGATTTAAGCCGTTAGGCTTCTGAACACGTCTTCCAGATTGGTTGTTTCGCTTTGCAATGAAACTATATTCAGGTTATTTTGAAGCGTGAGTTGCAGTATTTCTTTCTTTAGTTTTTCCGGGTCACTCGTATCAAATCTCCATGAATTGGGGTTGATACGGCTAACACTGTTTCCGAAAACAGAACTCATTACTTCTTCGTCAACGATTTCCTTTAATTCCAATATAACTCTTGCCTGCCCCGTCGAATTTTTGCGGAGATTGGTCAGTTTATCATCGGCAACCAACTGGCCTTTGTTGATGATGATCACGCGATCGCACATAGCTTCTACTTCCTGTAAGATATGGGAGGAGAACAGCACCGTTTTATCCTTTCCCTGTTGCCTGATCACTTCCCTTATTTCTATGATCTGGTTGGGGTCGAGACCTGAGGTGGGTTCATCCAGGATCAACACTTCCGGATCGTGGATCAGTGCAGCAGCTAATCCTACTCTCTGCTTGTAGCCTTTGGACAACTGCCCGAGTTTCTTTTTTGCCTCCACATTCAATTTCACGGTTTCTATCGCGTTGTCGATTGCGCGTTTCTTGTTGCTTATTTTATGTACCTCCGCAACAAATCCGAGATATTCCCTGACATACATATCATAGTACAGTGCATTGGATTCCGGCAGGTAACCGATCTTCTTCTTGGTTTGCAGGGGTTCTTCATTTACATTGATCCCGGAAACAAACGCTTCACCGGCGGTTTGTTGGAGATACCCGGTAATGATCTTCATAGTGGTTGACTTTCCGGCACCATTCGGTCCCAGGAAACCAACGATCTCCCCTTTTTCAACTTTAAAAGAAATATTGTCGACGGCCTTTTGTTCGCCGTATTCTTTCAAAAGGTTCTTTACTTCAATTGACATAATGCGAAATTAATACTATTGCTTTACTGCCACCGCGATCTTTGAGTCGGCTGTACCGTAGTACAGGAACCATTTACTTTTATATTTAACGAGACCCTCGATAAAACAGACATTGTTCACCTGCCCGTTTATTTCATATGGTTTATCAGGCTTCATAAACGGTGTATCCATGCGATGAAGTATTTTTCGCGGATCGTTTTTATCGAAAAGAGCCTGGCCGGCGGCATAAGTCCCTTCGGGTAGTGTTGTATCTCCTTTTGAGCGAACATTGCGGCTATTATATAAAAGCAGGATCCCACTATCGGTAATCATTGCAGGCGGACCGGGTTCAACAAGATCGCTGTCGAACTTACCCGGTCTGGGAGGAAGGAAAGATACAGGCCCGCTTTGCAATATTACCTGAATCGCCCAGTGCTTAAGATCATCGGATTCTGCAAGAAAAATATGTGTGTCTCCCCAATACATCCAGTACTTGCCATTGATGCGGGTGGCAACAGGAGTCCCGTTTTTATAGCTGCAGACAATTGAGCCCGATTTGCTCCAGCCCGATTCAATCGCTCCCGGGTTAACTGCCAACCCGTGTTTCTGCCAGTGAAAAAGATCATTAGAAGAAGCAATCATTAACCTTGCCTTATCGCCATCGTATGCCGTGTAGGTCATGAAATAAGTCCCGTTTTCATCTTCGACAACTCTTGGATCCTCGCAGCCCCCTTCCCATTCATATTTTTTCTGGGAATCGTTGCCGGGATATAAAACCGGAACGGGATGCCTGGTAAAATGTAAACCATCTGTGCTCCAGGCGAGGCCAATCCTGGAAGTGCCGGCAAATTTTCCAACTTTGTCTTCAGCGCGATATAAAAGAAAAATGGTATCGTGCCGTACCACGGCTGCCGGATTGAAAACATCCTTGGCTTCCCATTTTACATTACCAGTTATGGGACAGTTGAAAGTTGTGGTGGAGTCGGGAGTTAAGACAGGGTTGACTTCGTCCGCTTTTACAAAAGGAACAAGTCTCCATTCTCCCGTTTCTTCTTTTGCAGAAGGGTTATTACAGCCGGCAAAAAATGATGCAATAAAGATGAAAGGGAGTAAACGCATAAAGCGGAATTCTTTTTGGAGATTATCTATAAAGTTTTTTTGCCCCGGAAGAATTGCATCAGGTGTCAGCTGCCGGTTGTCTGTTGTCAGGTCGCAGATGTAGGGATCAGCTTCATATCAATTCATACCCGGCACCTGACATCTGGCAACTGGCACCCGCCATCCGTGCATCCGTAGCAATCACTACAAATCATCGTATTCATACAAAGGATCGATATGTGTGCCGGCATTCATTTCGCAAACAGGTTTGATCAATCCATCCTTTAGTCCATATACCCAGCCATGCAGGTGCGGCCGCTGCTCGTTCTTCCATGCCCGTTGAACGATAGATGTTTTGGCCAGGTTAAATATCTGTTCCTGCACATTCAGTTCAACCAGGCGATCTGCTTTCCTTTCCTCGCTGTCAATACTATCCAGTTCTGCACGATGTATCCGGTAAACATCCTTGATACTTCTCAGCCACATGTTCAGTACCGCTTTAAAATCATGGTTGGTCAATGCGGATTTAATACCGCCACATCCATAATGCCCGCATACGATCACGTGTTTTACCCTGAGGTGGTTGACCGCATAGTCCAGCACGCTCAGCAGGTTGACATCGTTATTGATCACGAGATTGGCCACATTGCGGTGAACAAATATTTCACCTGGCTGTGTACCGGTAATTTCGTTGGCTGGAACACGACTATCGCTGCAGCCGATCCATAAGAATTCCGGTGTTTGCAAATGCTCCAGTCTTTGGAAGTAATGGGGATCGTCCTTTACTTTACCATTGGCCCATTTTTTATTTTCAACCAGCAATTTTTCATATGCTTTCATACTGCCCGGTTTAGACTGGCAGCAAGATAAATTAAAAAACATCGCCTGAGCATATCTTTCGATATGTCAAACGATGTTGAGGGCACGGAAACCACCAAAACTACAGACAGGGTTATGCAGCGAGCTCCTGCTCGTTCATCGGCATGGCTTTTTGTTCTTTTTTTAGCCAGCGATATGCGATCGCGAAAATGACAATGGCTGATACAACAGCCGGCATAAAGCCGAATAAGGGGACCATAGCTGCCGTATAGACCATTAATGCGATATGGAATTTACCCATGCCTAATACTTCTTTTATCTCTCTTAGTTTCACCATCCCGGTTGCGACATACAGAAGTATTCCGCCAATGCACGCCATGGGCACCTGTTCAAGATAAATAGCCAGGAAAGCAGCCAGTCCAAGTTTGAAAGCGAACTTGGCAATACCCGCCAGCGGTGATACGGCACCAAGACGGATATTTACTGCTGTTCTCGCTAACGCCCCGGTATGAGGAAATCCATTAAGAAGTGGGGTAAAAATATTTACCATGCCCTGTCCCCATAATTCCTTGTTGGGATTGAACGGGATGCCCTTGTTATTGGCAAGACGGTCTGCCATGCGGGAACATAACAGGCTTTCAATAGCTGATACTGTATAAATGGCAAATGCGAAATACAAAAGATCGAATACAATCGCACCGGTCCATACCTCGGGCAACACAGGTGGTGTGATCTTTGAAAAATCGGTAGGGATACTCCCAAATTTATCTGCGATTACGATAAGCCCTTTATCTGCCCAGAATGTCTGGCCGGCTATAAAACCGAATGCCAGTGCGATCAACGGGCCCGGGATAAAGCTTGATACCTTCAGGAATATTTTGCATAGTATAAAAGTTATCACTGCTATGAGCACCGCGAAAAGATTTGCTTCGCCAATATGGGAAATGACAAAACTCACCTGGTCAATTAGTCCATAGCCGATCTTTTCTTTGAATCCCAGTACTTCGCCGATTTGCGAAAATGCTATCACAATAGCAATACCGATTGTAAATCCGACAACGATGGAATGCGGGACTTTTTCTACGATACGGCCAAATCGAAACAGCCCCGACAACAAAAGCAGCACACCTGCAACTAATGCCGCAAGCACCAGGAACCCGTGACTGTAAACAGCCATAAGCCCGGCGATGACCGGGATAAACGCGGCGGTTGGTCCATAGACCTGGTATTTGGAACCGCCGAATAAAGCGCCGAACAATCCGGCCACTGCGCCGCCGACAATCCCTTGTTCAGGTCGTAACCCGCTTGCCATGGCAAAACCCATCGCCAGGGGAATTGCCACTGCGGCTACGATCAGCCCGGCTGTCATGTCTTTAGCAATATTTTTTGCGAGGCTTCCTTTTTTCAGGTCCTCGTAGCGTCCATCATTGGGGGTAAAATAAAATTTCAACCTCTGTATTAATGTTTCCTGTTTCATTATAAATAATTTGATTTTGAAAATTGTTGGTCTTAACCTTTTTCATGTTGTGGATCGATTTGATCCCAGCAAATGTTTAAGCCGTTCGCCGCCCGTTTTGCAGTTGCGGTTCAGCAAACATTTTTTTGATAAAATGAGCCCGGCCATTTTCGATACTATACATGCCGCCTGCGATCCCGATCTTTCCTTCGCGCAACAGGGAACGCAGGATAGAGCTTCTTTCCAGGATCTCTTCTATGCTGTGAAGCACATTCACTGATGCTACTTTTTCAATATCCGGCCTGGCATCTTCCGGATCGGTATGGTGTTTTGTTTTTTCAATAGAAGGTTTTATTTTTTCCAACAGCCCGGTAAGGTTTCCCATCTCAACGCTGTCACAGGCACCGGTGATCGCGCCGCATTTGGTATGCCCCAAGACAACGATCAGCTTGGAACCCGCGACCTGGCAGGCATATTCCATGCTGCCCACGATATCGTCGTTGACAATATTGCCGGCCACGCGAATACTGAAAATATCTCCCAATCCCTGGTCAAAGATGAGTTCGACAGAAGTGCGGCTATCCATGCAGCTCAATGCCACGGCAAAAGGATACTGGCCATGCTGGGTGTCGATTAATTGCTGCTGGAGATTGCGGTTTACTTTCAGGTTATTGATAAATCTTTTATTGCCTTCAACCAATACTTCAAAGGCTTGTTCAGGAGTCATGTGCTCCTGGAATTCTTTTGTATGTGTTTTCATCCTTGTTCAATTAAGAGTTGTAAAAAATTATAGACTTTTAATACCCTCTTTGGGCCACATACTTCAACGAGGCATATGAAATAATGCAGGGTTCAATCGCTGGATTGAACAGTGATCTTGAGTCGGCCGTAAGAGGATCAGGAAAGGATGAAATTGGGAGGGGGTGTCAATAATTCGCCGTGGAAAGCAACATAAACATCTGCGTCGTGAGAACTTTTATGTTTATTCAAGGTACCGGTGGGATGAACCAATTCGTGCATATGATGGAGGTACTCGGATATGCTGTTGGATCCCGATTCGGCTTTTTCTTCAGTGGTATTGCCGAAAGGATTGGTTTCATCAGGAGGAGATTCTTCGTCGGCGGCCATATTGCTGGCGCAGGTTTGCTGTTGTTGTTGAGCTGCGAAAACAAACGGTGTGCTAACGGTAAGCCATAGAAGTGTAAACGCCATGAAAATGGCGGTTGCTTTATGTTCCGGGAGGAATATTTGTTTATTACGCCTCATTAGAGGCCGTAAAAATAGACTAAAAAGGCGAGCTATGGAAATGACTGGTCAGGCCACTAAAGTGGCCTGACCGCTCGAAAGTTACTGGCTATCAAAGTCCTTCGAATTTTCAGGGAGCTTGCTGTATTCTCCTCTCAGAGCAAACCAGCCAAATATCATCAACCCAATGGCGATAGGAGTAAATATAGCCAGGATGATGATCCATATCACGGGGTCGTTGATCTGGTCTTTTTTCTTTGAATCAATGTGCTCGATAGCACTGCTAAGCAGGAAATAGATCACTGTGGGAGCCAGCAGGATCCAAAGAATGCCTAAATATTTTTTTACCTGTTTCATTGTATGATTTTAAATGACCTTTTAATCGGTCACGTCTTTGTCAATTTTATTATTAAGATAAATGGCGCCTATGATAAAGCATAAGGCAGCTACGCCGATTGGATACCAAAGGCCAACAAGCGGATCTGTTTTGTACATTGTAGTTAATAATACGCCGATGAATGGAACCAATCCACCGAATACTCCATTGCCAATATGATATGGAAGCGACATCGACGTATACCGGATCTTTGTCGGGAACATTTCCACCAGGAATGCGGCGATTGGTCCATAAACCATCGTAACGTACAATATCAACAGAAAAACTATGCCTATAAACTTCCAGTATGTTCCCGGTGAAAGATGCTTATTAACGAAACTGGTTTTAGCCGTAGCAATGGCCTTTGAATGATCATCAAAAATTGTATCTCTGTCTATTTTGGTAAAACTTGTGCCGTCCGATAATTTATAAATCACGGATGTCGTGAGAGTGGAGTCAGGTTTGTTTTTTACTTTTTCCTTGTTGATAACGGGTGCGTTTCCAGAGATCGTAGAATCTTTTTGCCATTTCTCTATGCTGGTATCTTCCAGGAAGATATTAAAGAATGGCCGGTAGGTCAAAATTCCCAGCAGCATTCCAATCATCATGATCCATTTTCTTCCGACCTTATCACTCAGCCACCCAAAAAACAAAAAGAATGGAGTGGCAAAGACAATGGCCCAGAGAATGATCGTGCGGCTTTGCTCAAATTCAATATTGCATTTGGTCTCTAAAAAACTTTGTGCGTAGAACTGGCCGGTGTACCATATCACGCCCTGACCCATCACCGCGCCGAACAGGGCCAGCAACACCATTTTAAAATTTGCTTTGTGACTAAAACTTTCCTTCAAGGGATTGGAAGATGTCTTTCCTTCGGATTTCAACCTGGCAAACAAAGGCGATTCTTTCATCTTTAACCGGATATACACCGATATGATGACTAAGATAATAGAGATCCAGAACGGATATCTCCAGCCGCCCCATTCGGCATTGAATTTTGATTCGGGCATATTTAGTCTCACCAGCATGATCACTCCAAGAGCAATAAACAAACCCAGAGTGGCGGTGGTCTGGATCCAACTGGTGTAATAGCCTCTTTTACCGGCGGGGGCATGCTCGGCAACGTAGGTGGCAGCGCCTCCATATTCACCTCCCAGTGCAAGACCCTGTATCAACCGGAGTGCCAGTACAAGCAAAGGAGCGGCAATTCCAATCGATTTATAGCTTGGTACAAGGCCAATCAGGAAAGTGGAACCTCCCATTAACACCAGAGTTAGCAGGAAAGTATATTTTCTGCCGATCAGGTCACCCAGACGTCCGAACACCAATGCGCCAAATGGCCGGACAATAAATCCTGCTGCAAAGACAGCCAATGTGCTCAGCAGTGCAGCCGTCGGGTTCGTATCAGGAAAGAACTGGGTGGAAATGGTTTTGGCAAGCATTCCGAAAATATAGAAATCGTACCATTCGATCATCGTTCCTACAGATGAAGCAGCGATGACCTTGCGAATATTAAAGGTGTCATTCATGCAATTAAAATACGAATAACTTTGAAATCACAAGAAGCAAATCCCAAGAACCAAATAAATTCGAATTATTATTATTCCAATAGCTATGGGGTGAAAATCAAAAAAACAATATCCAATTATTCGGGAACTGTTTAAATTCTCCTTCTTTTCCCGATGTATCCATTTTCGGATTTCTTCCCGATAGCCATCGGGATCTTATTTCGGATTTTTTTGGTTCTTGCTTCTTGGATCTTGGAATTTGGTTCTCGGTTCACGTAATTTCGTCCCAAAAGAATCTTAGTATGTCATATCCTTTCCAGATCCGAAGTATGGAGCAATATGAAAAGGCTTACAAGGCTGGCGTAGATGAACCTGAGGCATTCTGGGCATCGGTTGCAGAGAATTTCAAATGGAGAAAAAAATGGAACAATGTACTTGAATGGAATTTTAAGGAGCCGAAAATTGAATGGTTCAAAGGTGGCAAACTGAATATTACAGAGAATTGTATTGATCGCCACCTTGAAACATTGGGCGATAAGCCAGCTTTCATCTGGGAACCTAATAACCCCGACGACCGTGTAAGAGTGGTTACTTACAACCGCCTGCATAAAAGGGTTTGCCAGTTTGCACAGGTATTAAAGAACAATGGTGTAAAGAAAGGCGACCGTGTTTGTATCTATATGGGCATGATACCCGAGTTGGCTTATGCCGTATTGGGATGCGCACGAATAGGCGCTATCCACAGTGTTATTTTTGGCGGCTTCTCGGCACAAAGCATTGCCGACAGGCTGGACGATGCAAAGGCAGAATATATCGTAACCTGCGACGGTGCCTTTCGCGGCGGAAAGGATATTCCTTTGAAAAGTGTGATCGATGATGCATTGATCGGTAATAAAACAGTAAAACGGGTCATCGTTTATACCAGGACAAGAACGCCGGTATCCATGATCAAGGGAAGGGACGTATGGTGGGAAGACGAAATGGAATATGCGGAAACACAGGTGGAAAAGGAAGGGGTTGTTTCATTCCCTGCAGAAGAGATGGATGCGGAAGACCCCTTATTTATCTTATATACTTCCGGCAGCACGGGAAAACCGAAAGGAGTAGTACATACCTGTGCAGGGTATATGATTTGGACGACTTATACTTTTGTAAATGTTTTCCAGTATAACCCCGGTGACATTCATTTTTGCACCGCCGATATCGGTTGGATCACCGGACACAGTTATATCGTTTATGGACCTTTGAGTGCCGGTGCTACTTCGGTTATGTTCGAAGGAATACCTACCTGGCCCGATGCCGGGAGATTCTGGGATATCGTCGACAAGCACAAAGTGAATATTCTTTATACGGCTCCTACTGCTATCCGCAGCCTGATGGGCTTCGGACTCGAGCCGTTAAAGGGAAAGGATCTTTCCTCTTTAAAAATTTTAGGCACAGTTGGCGAGCCCATCAATGAAGAAGCCTGGCATTGGTATGATAAAAACGTCGGAAAGAAAAAATGCCCGGTCGTGGATACATGGTGGCAGACAGAAACCGGCGGTACACTGATCTCAAACCTGGCGGGAGTAACGCCATCCAAACCCAGTTGGGCCACGTTGCCGTTGCCGGGAGTACAGCCGTTACTTGTTGATGAAAACGGAAAAGAGGTTGTGCCTGCCCCTTCTGAAAATGGAACATTAATAGCTTCTGGTAATCTATGCATAAAATTTCCATGGCCCGGTATATTACGAACGACCTGGGGTGATCATGAACGGTGCAGACAAAATTATTTTGCAACATACCCGGGCCTGTACTTCACAGGTGATGGCGCTTTGAAAGATGAAAAAGGAAATTACCGGATCACGGGAAGGGTTGATGATGTCTTGAATGTAAGCGGCCATCGCATCGGAACAGCGGAAGTAGAAAATGCGATCAACATGCATGCAGGGGTGGTTGAAAGCGCTGTTGTTGGCTATCCCCACGATATAAAAGGACAGGGAATTTACGCTTACGTCGTTTTTGGACCGAAACATGGCGATGAAGAACTGACCCGGAAAGACATACTCCAAACGGTCAGCCGCGTGATTGGGCCCATTGCAAAACCGGACAAGGTCCAGTTTGTACCAGGCTTACCCAAGACAAGAAGCGGCAAGATCATGCGTCGTATATTAAGAAAGATAGCTGAAGGTGAGACCTCTAACCTTGGAGATACCACAACTCTACTCGACCCGGCGGTAGTGGAGGAGATTAAGAATGGAAGAATTTAAAAAATAAAGCAGCCGGATGAGCTGCTTTAAGAGGTTTTTCGAAATAATGTAGAACAATGCTTTGCTGCCACTAAAACCGCAAAGATTGTACCCAACCTTGTTTTTTTGTTTTTAAAGAGAAAAAAATTAAGCCGTTTGGCACGTAAAAATTATTTTTGATATGTACCCATTAAAAACTCCAACCAGATCTTATGCAGGTCACAAAAAAGAAAAGGCGATACCGGTCTGTGCTGAACTGGGCGTTGTGGGCCTTATTGGCGCAGTTCATGCTCATCAATATAAGCGCTTCCCTCCATGCATATAAACTAACTCATTTACGCAGTCCCGGCCCCGACACCTGGACGAAACCGGCTTCAAAAAATATTTTCGTGAGAACCTGGCGATTATTCTCCGGTGTCACATTATATCGACAGGCATTGACAGGGACACCCTCATTTCCTGTTTCGACGGTAGTCCTTACGACAAAAAACAATATTGCGGTCGAGGCCTGGTATAGCAAGGCAGACAGTGCGGCTAAAGGGACTGTCATATTATTTCATGGGTATATGGGTCATAAAGGTTTGATCGCGGATGAGGCCCAGGCTTTCAGGAATTTTGGATATAATGTACTGATGGTAGATGTACGTGACCACGGAAATAGCGGCGGGAATGTCACGACAATGGGATACAAAGAATCGGAGGAGGTGAAGCTGGCATACGACCATGTCCGTCAAACCAGGGAAAAAAACATTTTCCTTTGGGGAGCTTCACTGGGGGCTGTCGAGGTCATAAAAGCTGTCTCCGATTACCAGCTGAGCCCGTCAGGGATTATTGTTGAAATGCCGTTTCTCTCATTGCAGTCGCACCTGGAGGGCAGGGCCCGTGCGATGGGCTTTCCCGGCCAGCCCTTTGGATTTCTGACCAGCTTCTGGATTGGCGTCGAACAGGGATTTTCCGGATGGAGTTTCAGGACAGCTGACTATGCAAAGAATGTCCATTGCCCCGTCTTAATGCAATATGGCAACAGGGATCAACTGGTATTGCAGTATGAAACAAATAAGATCTATAAAGCGATTGGATCTAACAATAAAAAATTAGTGACCTATGATGGTGCCGGGCATGCCTCTTTTTTGAGACATGATCCTGCCGCCTGGAATATGCAGGTAAAAGCTTTTTTAAATGATTGAAGGAGTTATTTGCGGATCGTAACCTTTGTACCTATAGGAGTGAAGTTGTATATTTCTTCTACATCACTGCATTTCATCGACACACAACCCATCGTCCAGTTTTGGTATTTGTCTACGACAAAATCTTCATGCGGCCAGGTACCATGAATACCTATTGCGCCGCCGATACTTGCATTTTGAGGTATTTCGCCTCGCTGTTTACGTTGTTTGAACTTATCCCAGCTTTCTGCCGTAGGATAATCAATACCCATATAGCGATCCCATTTATCGTGTACGCGTTTATTGAGAATGCGGAAGCTGCCCTCTGGCGTATTTTTATCGCCTGCTACTTTTTTGTCATCAAGGCTATTGTTACCAAATACTACTGGGTAAGTGGCATACCAGCCCTTACTGTCATATACGCTTAGTTCGTAATCTGATTTGTCGATCACGATCGAAACATTGCCCGCCGGGCTTTCGCCTGAATTAAATCTTTTAGAAACTCTTTTCATCCCGGTTTTAGAAGAGGGGGATGAAGTATTAAGCACCAGGAGTCCGCTTCCCAGCAGAATGGTAGTGAGTACGACTGCGTGTTTCATAGTTGTTTGTTATCCGTCCGGATTCAAAACGGGCTACTACAGTTTTTTATTTTTAAGCGGAAACTGTTTTAACGATGACTTTACAATTTTACAAAATTGACGTCAATGCCGCAAAGCAAAATCCCGTTGAAAATTTCAACGGGATGTGGAAAACTAAAATACTGTTATGGAGATATTAAAGGAATTTTTACCATGTGCTGAGTCGGAAACCTACGGTATAAGGTGTTTGATCCAGCCCTTTTTCCCACATATTCTTAAAAGCATAGCTTCCATAGAATTTTACAGGTCCTAACAATATTTCACCTACATACGAGATTTTCCAACGCTCAATATCATAATCGCTATGCGTTTTGGAAACCTGTCCATCCATTTTTGTCTTCTGCCGTGCGCTATACAGGTAACCTGCGCTTACACCGACGCTAAAACCAAGTGTCCTTTGTCTTTTACCCGGGGTAAAATTGAAGTTCAGCATCAGGGGAACTGTCAGGTAGTCCGCAGCGAGCTTGTTCTTTTTTGCATGAGTAAGATTTGAATCCAGGACAACTGTTGTAGGGTTTTTTGTAAACCTGACTCTTACATCGTCATAGAAATAATTGTTACACTCAATACCTACGCCATATTTTAGATTTAAAACATGCTTCACCATGTTGAGCCGTTGCATAAAGACCCAGATATTTATATTGCGTGATTTCCCTGAAAGTAATTTTCCCCAGTCCGGGTTTTTTGCATAAGCTTCTCCTGCAAAAGCGATCGTACCCGGATCATGTGGATTGGTTTGGTCGTTCCAGTTGGAAAAGCCGAAATCAAAGATCCACCAGTTCGTGCTAATGTTGGATGGTCTGTCATTGTGCCTATGGGGTATATAAGCGTTTTTATGATGCTTTTCATTGGCAGGCTGGCTACCTTTTTCACGAATAATGGTCATGCTGCCTACTTGAATGGTGTCGGGTGCGGCTTTTGTTGAGTCCGTTTGAGCAAAACCCGTCATCAGTGTGCATATGCTTATGCACAGAGTAACTATCCTTTTCATCGTTTTAATTTTTAATAGTAATTTTTAATTCATTTTAATGGCCAGCCCTGCGATCAGCAAACGATCGTCATCGGTTGCTTTAATGTTGGTCCTCTTTTCGAATGTCCGCGTCACCTTACGTAAGAAACCACGGAGACCTTTGTTACCACTGTTTTCGCTGGCGAATTGGGCGTCAGGATTATCATTCTCTTTGGCTGCCCCATTTGTATTAATATACGTATCGGAAGGTCTATTTGTTACACCTGTTGTTTCTGGTTTTTCTTTGCCGGTTGGCAATGATGGTTGAGTAACACCCGCTGATGCTATAGAAGAACCTCTATCCGGATTTACATTTGGATTTTGATCCGGTTGGGTCAAATTATTAGTTGACTTTACGGTCTCGTCAATGCTTGCGATAACCCGTTCATTTTTTTCAACCTGGCTTCGTTCTTTTCTTTCTATCACTTTATCATTTTGCCTTCTGGCCATCGCACGGTTAACTGTATTTTCGGCATTTTTTATTTCGCTGTGGTCTGTCGAAGCAATTCCTTGGCCATTGGATGGGCCCCGTAACGCGTCATTTGAGACTGGAACACGCTTTTCCTGCGGTTGCCTGGGAATAATAGCAACCGATCCTCCTGCCGAACTATTGCTTTTATTATTCAGTAAAATGACCGCGGTAGTTCCTACTGCAAATAAAAGGATTGCCGCTGCAGCTATTCGCATCCACCGAACGGAAATGATTCTTGCTTTTTCTTCTTTGCGGTATAATGACTCTTTATCCGGGAAAACAATAGCTTCAGGTTGCAATATTGTTTGCTGTAAAAGATCCAATTCTTTTTGAGCAGAGGGATGGGTAGCAACGAATTTTTCTACATCACCTCTTTCTTCATCCGTCAATTCGTTATCAATATAGGAGATCAGTCTTTCTTCATAGTTGGCAAGGCTGATCGAAGAACTATCAAAACGTAATAATGAACCTTTATCCACGAAATTAATATCTGTGTCGGGAGTCAGTTTGCTATACAGCAGCAGGTCCAGTTCTGCCTTCAGATCCGGGTTTGCCTGTATAAAAGCATCCACCTCTCGGCGAGTTTCTTCGTCGAGTTCATTATCGAGGTAGAGGATAAAAAATTCTTCGTAATTATAGCGGTTGAGTTTCATTCTTACATCACGTTTTCGATTTTTACAAGATACTCTTTCAGTTGGACCCTGGCCCTGTGCAGGTACACTTTTACCTGGCTTTCACTGAGGCCTGTTATTTTACCTATTTCATCATAGCTATATCCTTCGTAGTCCTTTAATAATACTAATGATCGTTGCGTCTCACTTAACCTGGCCAGGGCTTCTTCCAATACTTTCTTTAAGTTATTGGCCGGCCTGTCCTGAACTTTAAGCTCGGCATTGAATTCTTCCTTCAGTTGCACCCGTTTTACCTTCCGAATATGATCGATCATCTGGTGATAGGCCACTGTAAAAAGATAGGACTTGCATTTTGTGGCATCTATCTCTTCCCGGTTGCGCCACATTTTTTCGAAGGCCGTCTGGACCACATCCCTTGAATCTTCCTCATGCCGGAGGTTTTTCAGGATAAAGCGGTATACATTGTCTGCATACGTCTTAACACATTCATTATATTCTCGTTCAGTCATAAACAGCCGGGAAAGGGCCTCCCAAAAGTACACACGAAGACCCAGATTTAAGGTTATACGATAAGTTATGGTGAAAAGTTACAAACAGGCTAAAATTCCTCCGCCGCGGAGGATCAGATAGAGGAGAAAAACTGCTGTGAAAGGCCTTCCCAGCCGGTTTTAACCGCTCCCCCCTGCTTTTTCTTACAGCATTGCTCCATAGATTCTTTGCAGGGCTTGTTTTTGCCTGTAGAAGCTGCGGAATTGAAAACGAGGAAGGCGCTGGTCAGCACGAAAGCCAGGATCGCAAGTCGTATGGTGTTCCTTCTTCTCATAGTTGATTTCTTTCATTTGACGCCATCAGCCGATCAAATGTTACAGTAAAGCTAATCCCGTTTTTTCCCGAAAAAAGAGGATAGTTGACCAAATGCCGTTTTCCGACGCCGAAATGCGTAAAAAGGAGTGCGGGCTGTACCGACCAGGATCGGTATGGCTCGTTTATATTTGCGCTCTAAATGCTGATATGAACGACAAACTTGTAAGCCGTATAGCCAAAGAAGTGGAGGAAATCCGGGTTTCGGGGCTCTATAAAACAGAAAGAATTATTGCAAGTCCGCAGGGAGCGGAAATAACGGTGGGAGGAAAAACAGTTTTGAATTTTTGCGCCAATAACTACCTGGGCCTATCCTCCCATCCTAAAGTGATCGAGGCAGCGGGAAAAGCCATTGACAATCGCGGGTATGGGATGAGCAGTGTACGATTCATCTGTGGCACCCAGGATATCCATAAAGAGTTGGAAAAAAAGATTTCTGCTTTTCTCGGAACAGAAGATACCATTTTGTACGCAGCCGCTTTTGATGCCAATGGCGGCGTATTCGAGCCTTTATTCAATGAAGAAGATGCCATTATTTCCGATGCGCTCAACCATGCTTCGATCATCGATGGGGTTCGACTGTGCAAAGCCCAGCGATTCCGTTATGAACATAATAACATGGCTGATCTTGAAGCCAAATTAAAAGAAGCATCGGGTTGCCGAAGCCGCATTATTGTTACAGATGGTTCATTCAGCATGGATGGAACGATTGCCCAGCTGGACAAGATCGTTGAGCTGGCTGAAAAATATGATGCGGCGGTCATGATCGATGAATGTCATTCATCGGGTTTTTTAGGAAAAAGCGGAAGGGGTACACATGAATATCGTGGTGTCATGGGAAAGATCGATATCATTACCGGCACATTGGGTAAGGCATTGGGCGGCGCATCGGGTGGATTTACTTCCGGTAGGAAAGAAGTAATCGATATGCTTCGTCAAAAATCAAGACCTTACTTATTCAGCAATACATTAGCTCCATCCATTGTTGGTGCTTCTATTGCAGTACTGGAAATGCTCACCGAAACAACAGAGCTAAGGGATAAACTGGAGTTCAACACAAAATATTTCCGCAAAAAAATGACTGAAGCGGGTTTTGATATAAAGCCAGGTGACCATCCTATCGTTCCGATCATGCTGTATGATGCAGTGCTGGCACAGAACTTCGCGTCCAAATTGCTCGAAGAGGGTATTTATGTGATTGGATTCTTTTTTCCCGTGGTACCGAAAGGGCAGGCAAGAATTAGGGTGCAGCTAAGTGCAGCGCATGAGCAAAAGCATTTGGATAAGGCTATCGCCGCTTTTACGAAAATCGGGAAGGAGCTGGGTGTATTGAAATAGATTTTCCTGTTAGGACTGGTGCCACTCATCAAAGAAACTTATATGAGGATTGGCTGATCTTTTAATATCGATCATTGCCTAAGTAAAAACTATTATCAATTTACTTTCAACGAAAGGCTGCCGGCTGCTTTTTTTACGAGTTCAGGCCCGGTTTTAATGCCCTCTACTTTTACCAGTAAGCGGTCGGTGGAGGGAAATAAAAGTGAATACCTGTTTTGTTTTGCCTGGTAGGTTGCTATTGCACGGACGCCTTCGAAATCGACTGGTTTTTGGTAATCCTGGCCGTCTTCGGACTGTGTATTTACAGCCGACAGATACATAATGTTGTATTTGCCGACACCTGCATCGCCTACACAATCAAAAATGGTCAGGTCGAGTTCCTGACCGTCTTCGGAGGTGTAAACAGCCTCTCCTACTTCATATCCTTCATCGTTAATTGCCCGGTACTCAGTTTGTTTCAGTCCCGCCAGTTCTCCGGGGAACAGGGCTTTTACCTGGACGGGGGAAAGACCCTGCAAGCCCTTCATATGATCTGTTTTCTTCTGATCATCATCCACTCCCGCTGCTTCTGTTTTTTTTCCTGTAGTATCGACGACTGAATTACCCGTTTTGTTGTTATTGCATGAGATTACCATGCAGATCATCACAGTGAAAAGAATAAAAAAATGTTTCATGATGCTTATGCAGTTGAGACGATAAATCTAAACAAATTCGTGTTTTTACGAGTAAAGGGAACTACATAGTAGTTTTCCGAAAACTCAAATAAAAAATAAGCGCAGATGTTTTGACAAGCAATTTAAGGTTATTACTTTCGTTTTCTCCTGTGATGGACTAACTCTACCGACGTTCCTTTGAATCTCCCCTAACAAATTTATTGAACCCGAAAAAACTGAGTAATGAAGAAGTTAATTCTTTGCTTCCTCGTGGGAGCGGTAGTAATGTTCATGTTGTCTTCCTGTGCTTCTGTAAAAAGAGATTGCCAGGGCAACAAACACTACAAACAAAAAGGTGGATTCTACCTGTAATGTCTGGCGACATTAAGAAATTTATTGATCCTCTCAGCAGAGAGGATTTTTTGTTTGTACCCGGTCATTGAATTTTAGGGATCATACCTCTTATACCCATATCCACCACGGACTCCCCCTTTCCCGGTTCCCATTTCCCGTCATTGACCTGCTCGATCCATTCAAAGCTTTTATTGACAGACAATGATACTTCCACAACAATGTCACTTGTTTCATTTCCGGTGATCGTTAACTTGCCCGGAGTAAAGGCGGCGGTTACCAGGCAGGAGCCTGCCGGTATAGGTGAAGTCGCAAATAAAGGATTTACTACCGTGGTAGCTCCTTCAGGCGCCTGGCCTGTGGCACTGTAAGGATAATTAGCTCCGCCAAAATTGATCACTGTCTCGAATCCCCAGTATCCCTGTTTTTTATTGGCATTGACTGCGATGTTCTGGTCCTTGATCTTATAATTTTTGATATAAGTATTAAAACCGATAAATGAAGCGACCGTTGCAGGAAACTCCTGCTGAACAGGAATGCCGCCTACAACCGTATCAATATAGTATTTGATGTTGTAGTTCTGATAAGCAAGTGATATGCGCAGCCACTCATAGTCGCCGGGAGTAATATCCTTGAGCGGAATGGAGAAGAATGTTTCATTATTGCCGGCAAACTTCGACTTATCAAAATCAATCGCGTTGTTGCCCCCGGCCGTAGTTTCCGGTGCCTTATACAGCACGGCGCCACCACCCAGTGCGGTAAAAGCTGTTGGCGTCAATTCCACGTAATGAGCACTCATCTTGTTGAAATCCGGGCTTTGTCCGGCATGTCCTGCAGGCATTGCTTCCGGTTGACCGGTATTGTTCAACCTGGCTTGTGCAGGATCAAATTTGAACTTCAAGACAAGGTTAGGCCCGTTGCTGCTGTTACTTTTTTCTTTTTTACAGGAAGAAATTAAAAACAGGGCCAGGAAAGCCGGGAAGATGAGGCGTATCATTAAGCTGGTTTCCCGAAAAAACGGAAAGTCATGTGAAAAATTGTTCCTTAGCGGTTAATGTTATTTGAAACCAATGCAGCGGCGGTTACCTTTGCCCAAAATTTTCCTTTTACATGAAATTTTGTTTTTCGGTCCTGGGCCTGGTTTTCCTGCTAACTTCCTGTTCACTGGATAATGTAGAGAAAGATAACAGTCTTAAAAAATACTTCGACGAGAATAACGTAGATGGGTGTTTTGCGCTGATGAATAATGGCACCGGCAAGATCACTGTCTATAACCTGCACCGGTATGCTGATAGCAGCTATTTACCGGCCTCTACATTCAAGATCGTTAACTCGCTGATCGGTTTGCAAACAGGTAAGATCACCAATGACAGCATGATCATCAAATGGGATGGAGTTAAACGAAACGTGGAAGAATGGAACCAGGATCTTACCATGTATAAGGCGTTCCGTGTCTCAGCCGTTCCCTATTTCCAGGAAGTAGCCAGGCGTATTGGCAAGGATACTATGGAATATTGGCTCGACACCCTGGGATATGCTGCCGGCCCAAAAGATACGGCTTACAAAATCCGATCGGCGATAGACAGTTTCTGGCTGGATAATTCAATGAAGGTCTCTCCGGCTGAACAACAGGGGCTGGTCAGGAAATTATACTTTGACGAACTGCCTTTTTTCAAGACATACCAGGATATGGTCAAAAGGGCGATGTTATTTGAAAATGAAACCACATATCGCTTATCCTACAAAACAGGCTGGGGTTTTACCGAACAGGGTCATGCATTGGGGTGGATCGTGGGTTGGATCGAAGAGAATAATCATCCTTATTTTTTTGTGTTGAACATAGAATCGCCCGATCACAACTATGACATGTCCACGGTGAGATTAAAAATGTTAAAAGATATATTAAAACATCTCGGATTCTTTGAAGCCAGGATGTAGGTAATAATACGAGGGGATAATTCATCCTTTTTGGTGCAATTGTTGAATGATGAACGATCAATAAATCTTACTTGAATACCCGTTTTCAACATATAGAATTTGCCTGGGGTTTTGTACTCATTCCCGTATGTATCGTGCTCTTTATTTTATTGCTTCGATGGAAGAGAAACGTGGTAAGAAAAATGGGTGATAAAAAGCTCGTAGATGAGCTGACAAATAATTTTTCACGGCGGCTGTTCAATTTGAAATTTATCCTCCTTTTACTGGCACTGGCAGCAGGAGTGATAACGATCATGAATTTGAGAAGACCTGCCGATTCAGACAGTCTATCCAGGAAGGGCATCGACGTGGTAATAGCGCTGGATGTGAGCAAGAGTATGCTGGCTACGGATTTGCAGCCCAGTCGCCTGGAAAGGGCCAAACAATTTATCATAAGGTTGATGAATGAGATGCCCAATGACAGGATCGCCCTCGTACTTTTTGCAGGTAAAGCTTATATGCAAATGCCACTGACAACGGATCACCGGGCCGCCCAATTGTTTATTTCTGCTGCCGGACCTGATGCTGTACCTCAGCAGGGAACAGTGATAAGTGAAGCTTTGAAGATGAGCGCCAAAGCATTTAACAATACCGACCGGAGATTTAAAGCTGTTGTCTTATTGTCCGATGGGGAAGATCATGACCCCGCTGCTGACAAAACCTCAAGTGATCTTGCTGAAGAAGGAATGATGATCAATACAATTGGTATAGGGTCTCCTGAAGGAGCAAACATTATTGACCCCGCTACAGGTGAAAATAAAAAAGATGAGCTGGGAAATGTAGTTGTTACCAGGCTCAATGAAGACGAGTTGCGATTGATCGCTGGTAATACGAATGGAGTTTATGTCCGTTTACAAAGCAGCGATGATGCCGTGGCCGCGATAAAGAAAAATTTATCCCAAATAGAGACCCGCGCATACGGCGATATATCCCTGATGAATTTCAAAACCTATTACTGGTGGTTTGCCGGGGCTATGTTGATCTTTTTGTTGATCGAGTATTTTATACCTGAACGAAAAAAAGTATTGGCTTGAAAAACAAGTTTATCATAACCTCGCTATTGGTTGTTGCAGTTGGCAAACCCGGATTGCAGGCACAACAGGTAAACGATATCATTAAAAAAGGGAACGACCTGTACCGGCAACAGCAATATGAACCGGCGAAAACCGCTTATGGTGAGGCATTGGCAAAGGACTCGGCCAATACAACGGCAAAGTTCAACCTGGCCAATACATCTTACCGTCTTTCAAAACCGGATGAAGCGATCAGATCCCTTGATGAACTTTCTGCGAAATATAAGACCGCGGGTGAAAAAGCAAAAACTTACTACAATAAAGGTGTCGTGCTAAGCAGCCAGAAACGGCTCGAGGAAAGCATTGAAGCCTATAAAGAAGCTTTGAGACAGGATCCTAACGATAAAGAAGCGAGAGAAAATCTTCAGAAAGCTTTACTTGAGTTAAAAAAAAGAACACCTCCTCCCCCAAAAAAGGAAAATCAAAAGAAAAAACAGGAAAAGAAACAACAGCCTAAAATGGACAAGAAAGAGGCTGAACAAAAGCTTAAGTTGCTTGAACAAAAAGAAAAACAGTTACAGCAAAAAATGCAGCAACAGAAGTTTAAAACTGGAGGCAACAGCCAGAAGGACTGGTAGCAACAAATAGGAACACGGATCATTATGATTCGAATGATTATTTAAGACCCTTACAATCACCGATCCATACCTGTCATCTCTCTGCAATAAGAATGCAGCTAATTATCATTGGGCTATAATATTAAGGTATCCCGATCATCCTCAAATCAGTGTTCTTTCTTCGTTACCTTTGTGCATCAGCAATTCATCATGCAGTTTTATTGCGAATCTATCACCAGCTACAGGCGTCTTCTGACAAGAGAAGTAAAAATCGGGGATCTTTTATTAGGCAATCCTGGAAATGGCCGGGTCCATCCCGTTCGTTTGCAGACAATGACGACAACCGACACCATGGATACCCTGGCTACCGTGGAGCAAAGCATCCGTTGTATCCAGGCAGGCGCTGAGCTGGTGCGAATCACAGCTCCTTCCAAGCGTGAAGCTGAAAACCTCCTGAATATAAAAAACGAGTTGAAGAAACGAGGCTATAATACACCTCTTGTGGCTGATATTCATTTTACACCTAATGCGGCTGAAATTGCTGCCCGGATAGTTGAAAAGGTCCGCGTGAATCCGGGAAACTATGTAGATAAGAAAAAATTCGAGCTGATCGAATATTCCGATATTGATTATGCCGAGGAGATTGATCGGATACGGGAACGGTTTACTCCATTAGTAAAGATCTGCAAGGAATATGGCACCGCTATGCGCATTGGCACCAACCACGGTTCCTTAAGTGACCGTATTATGAGCCGGTACGGTGATACCCCGATGGGAATGGTAGAAAGCGCCATGGAGTTTTTGCGTATTGCAAGAGATGAATCGTATCACAATATTGTTCTCAGCATGAAGGCCAGCAATCCACAGGTGATGGTGCAGGCCTACCGGCTGTTGGTGAAGACCATGTTCGATGAATTCCGGGAATGTTATCCTCTTCATTTGGGTGTGACGGAAGCGGGAGATGGGGAAGATGGCAGGATAAAAAGCGCAGTCGGTATTGGAACCCTGATGGAAGACGGGCTTGGAGATACCATTCGCGTATCTCTTACCGAGGACCCTGAACTGGAAATTCCGGTTTGCAAGGATATTGTAAAAAGGTATGAAAATAATGATCAACCTGCTGCTGGTACAAAGCAGACAACTCATCCGGGAGTAATTTCTTATTCACCCTTTGAATACAAAAGAAGGGAAACATTTTCGATAGATAATATAGGTGGCAAACATGTGCCGGTAGTTATTTCCGATCTGAGTAAAATAAAAAAAATTACCCCGGCCGAACTGGTAAATGTTGGCTATACCTATGACGAAGCGACTGATAAATGGAACATAAGTGATGCTGCTGCCGATTATATTTTTACCGGGAAGCAATTACTGGATTTTGCCCTGCCCGGAACGCTGAAAGTGCTGGTTTACCCGGATGCCTGGCAGAATGCAACAGACAAAACAAAGTATTTTCCACTTTTTGATCGCACCACATTTTCACTGGCAAAAGAAAAAAGCTCTGAGCTGAATTTTGTAATGATCGATTGTAGTGCAGGAGATCAACACCTTCTTGACATGGCTTTCCTGAATGTCTATGCAAAGGGCGAGGATTTTAAAACGGTTGTTCTTTGCCTTAGCAGTACCGACCGGAACGCTATGCAATCCGTGCGACAAGTGTTTATAGAGTTGGCAGAGCAGAATATTAAAAACCCAGTCGTGCTAATAACCGACAGCAACAAGAATTCGATCGACGAACACCTGATCCATTTTGCGACTAAGACCGGCGCATTATTGCTGGATGGATTTGGGGATGGAATTTGCCTGGGAATGGTATCGGCTTCGTATGATTCCGTTAATAACCAGCAGGCGTCAATGAACGCTTCGGGAAGAAATTATTTGCAGAATCAAACTCCTGAACAATTCATCAACAATACCGCGTTTAGCATCCTGCAGGCTACAAGGACAAGGATCTCCAAAACAGAATATATCAGTTGCCCGAGTTGCGGTAGAACGCTATTTGATCTGCAGGAAACCACGGCCCGCATCCGCTCTGTAACAAACCATCTCAAGGGTGTGAAGATCGCTATCATGGGATGCATCGTAAATGGCCCTGGCGAGATGGCGGACGCGGATTTTGGTTATGTGGGCAGTGGTCCGGGGAAGATCACGCTGTATAAAGGAAAGGAGATCATGAAGAGAAACGTGAACAGTGATATTGCCGTCGATGAACTGATCAACTTGCTGAAGGAAAATGAAGCGTGGATAGAACCATCCAATTAAACTACTGCAATTGCGTAAACGGAACTGGATCATTTTATTTTCAATCATTCTTATTGCCAACATTGCAGGCGGGCTGCTGAAGGATCCATGGCTGGATTATATTTCAAAGCCGCTCATCGTAATTTCTATCGCGGGGTATTTTCTTTCACAAACAGCCGGTAGTTCAACAGCATTAAAAAAATGGGTACTCCTTGCACTGTTCTTTTCATGGGTGGGTGATATACTGTTAATGTTCCAGGCGACCGCCAAATTATTTTTTTTGCTTGGTCTATCTTCCTTCCTTCTTGCACACATCTTTTACATAATCTTTTTTCAAACTATTCGCGCCAGGGAAAAAACCGAGCCCAAAGTCTGGTTGCTATTGATCGTGCTTGTTTATTATACTCCGCTGATAAGTTTCCTGTCTCCGCATCTCCATGATATGAAACTGCCCGTGATCATCTATGGCGCCGTTATAAGTCTTATGCTATCGCTGGCAATGGATATGTTGTTTATCCCTGATAAACGGGCTGGCCGTTGGATGATGACAGGTGCGGTTTTATTTGTGCTGTCTGATTCGGTGCTTGCCATCAATCAATTTTATCAATCCTTCCAGCCGGCAGGTGTTATCATAATGTTGACTTATGGCCTGGCCCAGCTTTTTATTACAGAAGGGGCAATAAATTATATTACTTCAGTTGATAAGAAATAATTTTGCAGATGCAACAAACAGATTTTCTGGTAGTAGGATCGGGCATTGCCGGGTTGACCTATGCTTTGAAAGTAGCGCAGCAATATCCTGGCAAGAAAGTACTGGTGATGACGAAAGCTTCTGCCGACGAAACAAATACCAAGTATGCACAAGGAGGGGTAGCCGTGGTCAACGACCTGGAGAATGATAGTTTTGAAAAACATATCGAAGACACCTTGGTTGCCGGCGATGGGCTGTGCAACCGCAACGTGGTGGAAATAGTAGTGAAAGAAGGGCCAGACCGTGTAAGAGAACTGATTGAATGGGGCGCCCGCTTCGACAAAGAGGCCGATGGCGATTTTAAATTAGGGAGAGAAGGGGGGCATTCAGAATTCAGGATCATTCATCACAAGGATGTAACCGGCAAGGAGATGGAAAGGGCGCTGCTTGACGCCGTAAGCAGCCAAAAGAATATAACTATCATCAAGCATTGCTTTGTTATAGATATCATTACCCAACATCATTTGGGCTATCTCGTTACAAAGGCTACACCCGATATTGAATGTTACGGCGTGTATGTATTAAATTCAGAAACAAACAAAGTGGAGAAGATCCTGGCGAAGATCACATTGCTGGCAACAGGTGGTAATGGGCAGGTGTATCGCACAACCACCAACCCATCCATAGCTACCGGTGATGGAGTGGCCATGGTATACCGTGCGAAAGGCCGGATAGAGAACATGGAGTTCATCCAGTTTCATCCAACAGCCCTGTATGAACCGGGAATGAAGGGCCAGGCATTTTTGATCACAGAAGCAGTGCGGGGTGACGGTGGTATCCTTCGGAATAAAGAAGGCGAAGCATTCATGGAAAGATATGATAAGCGCAAGGATCTCGCTCCAAGAGATATTGTTGCACGAGCGATCGATAGTGAAATGAAAAGGACCGGTACCGAACATGTGTGGCTGGATTGCCGGCATTTTTATAAGGAAAAATTCGTTGAGCATTTCCCGAATATTTATGAGAAATGCCTGTCCATTGGTATTGACATCACGAAGAATATGATACCGGTGGCGCCTGCAGCTCATTACAGTTGTGGCGGTATAAAGACCGATGAGTGGGGCCGGAGCTCGATCAAGAACCTGTATGCCTGTGGTGAATGCGCGAGTACCGGTTTGCATGGTGCGAACCGTTTAGCCAGTAATTCGCTCCTGGAAGCAATGGTATTTGCACATCGTTGTTATGCGGATGCAATCAACCAGGTGGATTCCGTGTCTTTCAATGCCGACATCCCTGACTGGAATGCCAGGGGCACGGGTGAACCCAAGGAAATGATCCTTATCACGCAAAGCCTGAAAGAGCTTCAGCAGGTGATGAGCGACTATGTGGGTATCGTTCGAAATGATGTTCGCCTGCACCGTGCCATGCGCCGCCTTGATCTTTTATGGGAAGAAACACTCCAGTTATACGACACCACGACCCTGTCATTACCCCTGTTGGAGCTACGCAATCTTATTTCAGTAGGCTACCTGGTCGTTAAGGGGGCTGCATTCCGTAAGGAAAGTCGCGGTCTTCATTATAATACCGATTATCCTTTCAAGGGCAAACTCGTTCAAAACATCGTATTGTAGACTCTATCTTTGCACATCATGTATTATGTTGTTTATGGTCTTTTTTGGCTGATCTCATTATTGCCGCTACGGGTACTGTATTTACTTTCCGATCTTGTTTACGGAATTCTCTATTATATCGTCAAATACAGGCGTGATGTCGTCGCGAAAAACCTGGAGATCGTTTTTCCTGAAAAAACGCCCGAAGAGAAAGTAAGAATTGCCAAAAAATACTATCGTAACCTCACGGACACGTTCATCGAAACGATCAAAATGATCAGCGCTTCTGAAAAAACACTGAAGAAGCGGTTTACTGCCAATTGGGAAGTACTGGTTGACCTGGAAGCAACGAATCGGCCTATACAAGTGCACCTGGGACATAACTTCAACTGGGAGTGGGGTAATGCCGTGCTTCCTTATTATATCAATTATAAAATTCTCGCGGTATACATGCCCATCGCGAATAAGATATTTGAACGCCTGTTCTTGCAGCTGCGGCAACGAACCGGCACCAAGATGATCCGGGCTACGAAGATGGCAGAAGATTTTCTGCCCTACCGGAACACCAAGTATCTGCTGGGACTGGTCGCTGATCAGAACCCTGGTCACCCTTCGAATTCCATATGGTTTAATTTTTTTGGAAAGCCTACCCCATTTGTAAAAGGCCCTGCCAAAAATGCGATCCTTTACAATACATCGGTCGTCTTCGCTTTTATTCATAAGCCACGGCGCGGATATTATGAAGGCGTATTTACAGTAGCAGAAAAAAGTCCTGCTCATTTGACTGAAGCAGAACTTACGGGCCGGTTTGTGAAGTACCTCGAAGGTGTTATCCGCCAGTATCCCGACATGTGGCTATGGAGCCATCGAAGGTGGAAATGGGAGTGGAAGGAGGAGTTTGGGGAGGTGAACAATTAGAATTGTGAAGCTATCGTCGAAACTCAAATACTTCTGCGTTAAATACAATCCCGATATTGGCGTGAAAGCCCTGTAACTCGCGAACCGGGATGTTTTCTCTCTTGTTCAGAACGCCTCTGAAGTCGGCAAACACCTGCAGGCTGTTGATCTGGAAACCGATCTTAACGCCTGCCGTCCATATCTCATCAGTTAGTGTTTGACTACTCGACGATTTTGTATTTCTAATAACTAGTGCTTTGTAATCTGCGGTATCTTCATTTGGAATGTTTACCAATGAAATGAAGGGAATGGCAAAAAAGCTCAGGTTAATTCTTGTGCTGTCATTTAAATTGAGCTTACTATATCCAAAAGTGTATTTGACACCAGTCGTGTAGCTCAGGGCAGAAAACCGAAGTTTCTGGTTGTCAACACTTGAATCGCTTACAATTTTTTTAAAGGCAAATTCAAAAAACGGACTAAGAACATGCCCGGTCACGTCATCACGTTTCCAGAATTTGTCAAATTGAACGGTACCGGTAAAACAACTGCTACCAATCTCAGGGAATATCAATTTTTCGTAGATGATAGAATCATTATTGCTGGCATTTTTATTATAAGAAGCGTAAACGGTTATGGCATTATTCCTGAATTGCACAGGCCTTGCATAAAGCGATATCTTGCCGGAGGCATTTAATGAATTGAGTGACTCCTGGTTTATGTTCCCTATACCAGCGATCCCAAAGACAGGAAGATCTAACTGGATATTTTTGCGGTACTGTTTCTGGAAATCTCTTTTTTCCTTTCGGATATCGGATACGGTCTTCCTTACTTCGCGCATTTTATTATTTGACATGTACACGGAATCAATCCGGTGCTTATACTGTTTGAATATACTGTCGCTCCTGTATTTGTTGTTTACATCGTTTATGAAATTACTGGAGAAGCTTTGCTGGCTGAAACAACGGTTACCTATAAATAGGATCAGAATAAAAAGAATTTTTTTCATAACTCTGAGTTTTAGTTTTCCAAATTTTCAAAAAACTAAAAACCTTCAACAAGGAGGTAATAACTCCAAATAACACCGTGAAAACACCCCTGCATCAAGGTCAAATAACTGTTGAAAACTGAATTTTCAAATCTGACCTTCGGGTTGCAGTTTAATTTATTCTTTCACCTAAAAGCATTTTTATGAAATCGGGTCTTTATATTATACTATTATGCAGCTCACTGCAGTTTGTATTATTGGGTTGCAATAACCCTGAAAAGAAAAACAAACAATCAGCAGCCAACGACACTATGGTTACTGCACTTGAAGTTGATTGTTCTACAATTGGCAACTTTCTTGTCAGCAGAACGCTGGCTGATAAATGGATTAAAGGTTTCCAAACGATTTTCAATAGAAAAGGTCTTCCCAATGAAGTACCTGGATTGATCGATAGTTTTTGGGTAGATGCCTGTGTAATAAATAATTTCCAGCACTTTTTGCAGACTCATGAAGAAGAAAAATATGATGGCATCAGAATATTCTCAATAGTGAAAACCACTAGCGCAGACACATCCTCCGACATACTAATTGTTCCGACGACACAAGATGGCGCAGGTCATAACGATATGTGGACCACTACTGTGCCGACCTGCAATTCCACTTTTACTAACTACAACCTCGATCATAGAACTCAAGTTTCGCCTTGGCGTCAAAAATTTGGGCAAAGCTACCGGCAAGAACGGGTGCCAAATGATGTTAACTCGGCAATTAAAGACTCCTTGTCAAAATCCATATGGTTTAGTAGATGTGTGTTGGATGCGCTGGTCAACTATCTTAATAACGCAGAATATAGATTAGATGGTCTCCGGGTCTATTGCGGAGCTTATGATAAGATTTATCCGAACTCTCACCAATTCAAGACACTTCAAAGCACCTACATTTTGGCAGTCACGAGATCTGACGGCACAAACGGTCATGATACAGACTGGGACCTATTAAATAAATTACACGTTAATGATAACAAGTTTAGAGGCGGTGGGTATAATCATGGTGAACTTTGTCCAACGGTCTGCAACTAATGTTTCCGCTACCATTGCATATTTATTTTGAAGTGGGCGCGCTGCTGGTCAGCATGCTTTTCTCAAAGAGGATTTCGGCATCGCCCATTCGTTGGTTTCTACCTTATTTATCGGTTATTGTTATTGTCGAACTCCTGGGCCGTTATATTAAAAAGGATCTAGGAAGCGTAAACTCGTGGCTGTACAACATTTCGATTCCAATTGAATATGTATTCTACAGCCTCCTTTTTATACACTTTTATACAAACCCGAAGTTCAAAAAAATTTGCATATTCGCTTTAGCCCTGTTTCTGATATTTATTGTCATAAATATTAGCTTTATCGAAGGATTTTATGATTTCAATACCTATACTTTAAAAATTGGAAGTTTTTTAATGATTATTTTTTCCTGTATGTTTTTTATTGATCTGGTCCAGCGCGAAAAAGATTTTACACTAACAACTGAACCAATGTTCTGGATAGCTTCTGGTGTTTTACTTTTTAACACTGGTGAGTTCTTTTTTAATCTATCTCTGGACTATTTAATTAAAAATTTCCCGATAAGTACCGTAAAGATATTTGCATCCATAAACAACAAATTGATTTGGGTCTTGTATACTTGTATCATTATTGCAATATTATGCACACCGAAGAGACGTCAGAGACCATTAGACAGATAATCTATGAAGGAACGCTGGTCTTCCTTGTACTTGCAGGGTTTGTTATTTTTTTTATAGTTATGTATATGCGGAGAAAACAAAAGAATCTGATTGAGAAACAACAATTGAAGTCTCAGTACCAACAAGAACTTCTCCGAACCCAACTCGAAATCCAGGAACAAACCCTCCGCACCATCTCCCAGGAAATTCATGACAATATCGGCCAGGTGCTGAGCCTCGCCAAACTCAATCTGAACACGATGGAGATCGATAAGAAAGAAGAGCTGCAGGAAAAGATCGTTGATTCAAAAAAACTGGTGAGCAAGGCTATCCAGGACCTGCGAGACCTGTCAAAGAGCATGAATACAGATAATATCGAAGCTATCGGGTTTGTAAAAGCGATCGAATATGAACTGGAATTGATCCGCAAGACGGGTTTTAAAACGGAATTAAATGTTGAGGGGAATGTAATACGGCTTGAACCACAAAAAGAATTGATCCTGTTCCGCATTTTCCAGGAAGTGCTCAACAATATTATCAAACACGCCGAAGCTAACTCTATACTCTCGAAGATTCAATATGCCCCCCATCAAATAAGGATCAGCATAAAAGATAACGGGAAAGGCTTTGATCTTACACCGATGAACGACAACTCTCTTTCCTCTTACGGGCTGGGTATACGTAACATGCACAACCGGGCCCGGCTGATCAATTCCGATTTCACTATGAGCAGCACTACCGGCGAAGGCACTGAAGTAGTAATAACCGTTCCATTAAATAATCATAACTTGTAAATATGGCTAATAATCCTACCATCGCACTTGCCGACGATCATGTGCTGCTGAGAAAAGGGCTTGCCGACCTCGTTAGCAAACAGGGATATAATGTATTATTTCAGGCCGATAACGGCGAAGAATTTTTGGAAAAATTAAAAACAAGTCCTGAACCGGATGTCGTGTTGCTGGACATCAACATGCCCAAAAAAGACGGGTATGAAACCGCTCTCTGGCTGAAGCGAAATAAACCCGGGATTAAAGTACTTGCCCTAAGCATGTATGATGACGAAAAAGCGATCATCCGCATGTTAAAGAATGGGGCGAGAGGTTATATCCTGAAAGATGCGGAGCCTTCCGATCTGAAAGCTGCCATAGAATCTGTACTGACCCGTGGATTTCATTACTCTGAAATGGTCACAGGCAAACTAATACACTCGATCAACGCGATGTCGGAAGACGATAACGAAATCAAAAGCACATTAGGATTGAGTGAAAGAGAGATCACCTTCCTTAAACTGGCCGCTACTGAGCTCACTTATAAAGAGATTGCGGAACAAATGCACCTGAGCCCAAGAACGATTGACGGGTACAGGGATGAACTTTTTGAAAAGCTCGATCTCAAAAGCAGGGTTGGGCTGGTATTGTTTGCAATAAAAAATGGAATAGTCAATATTCAATGACTATTCCATTAACAAGCTAATTTATCTTAATTCAAAACGCTTTTCTCTTTAACGATCTCTACTTTTTCCTGTTCCTGGATCCTGTTCCAACCACCGAGCACATTGCGGATGTTGTGAAAGCCCTGGCGTTTTAATATAGAAGAAGCAATAACGCTACGATAACCGCCGGCACAATGCACATAGATGTTTTGATTTTCTTCCAGGTTGGCCATGCTGCCAGGATCAGTCATATCGTTCAATGGAAGACTGACAGCATCTTTCAAATGCCCTTCACCATATTCATTCGGTCTGCGTACATCGAGCACCACGAGGTTATTATCAAAAGGCATGTCCATCATTAATTCGTCGGGTTCTACATCGATGATCAAATCGATCTCTTCACCGCTGTTTTTCCACGCTTCAAAGCCACCCTCCAGGTAACCCTTCATTTTATCAAAGCCAACCCTTGCCAACCGGATAATGCTTTCCTTTTCTTTCCCTGTTTCGGTAACAAGTATGAAGGGTTTGTCAAATGGCAACAGGCTACCTGCCCATTCGGCAAACCGGCCCTCGAGACCGATACTGATCGATCCGGGTACAAAGCCCTGGGTGAAATCGGATGCACGCCGTGTATCTAAAACAATTACATTGTCATCCTTCGCCAGCTCCCTGAATTCAGCTACAGGAATTGGCTTCATTCCATTTGTGAGGACATTTTCCAGGCTGTCATACCCTTCTTTGTTAATCTTGGCATTGATTGGAAAATATTGGGGCGGTGGAGGAATTCCGTCTGTAACCGTTTTTATAAATTCTTCCCTGTTAGGCGCTTTCAAAGCATAATTGTATTCCTTCTCTTCCCCAATTGTACTGTAAGTATTTGGACCGAGATTTTTACCGCACGAACTTCCGGGTCCGTGAGCGGGATAAACGATCACGTCGTTATTGAGGGGGAATAATTTTTTGTGAAGACTATCATACATCATACCCGCGAGATCATTAGTGGTGAGATCATTACCCTTCTGAGCGAGATCGGGTCTTCCCACATCGCCGGCAAATAAAGTATCCCCTGTAAACACGCAATGATCTTTGCCGTCTTCATCTTTTAACAAGTAACAGCTCGATTCCAGCGTATGGCCGGGTGTATGCATTACTTCAACGGTGAGATCGCCTATTTTGAATTTCTCGCCGTCGGTTGCAATATGTACGGGAAAATTTGTCTCGGTTCCGGGACCATATATGATGGAAGCATCTGTGGCCTTGCTCAGGTCAATATGGCCACTTACAAAATCGGCATGGAAATGAGTTTCGAAGATGTATTTGATCTTTGCTTTTCGCTCACTGGCCAGCTCGAGGTAAACGTCTATATCTCGCAAAGGATCAACGATTGCCGCCTCCCCTTTGCTTTCAATATAGTAGGCTGCCTCACTGAGGCAGCCTGTATATAATTGCTTGATATACATAAAAAGGAATCTTGGGTCAAAATTACCTAATTATATATAGAGTAGGGGATATTTTGAGCCTGTTAGTTCAATAAAGACTCAACGAATTTGTTCAATTCTTCAATCCTTTCAGGATTAACGGTATAGTAAATGAATTTACCATCGCGTTCTGTCTTTACAAATCCTGCTTTCCGGAGAATAGCAAGATGTTGGGATGCTACTGACTGCTCAAGCCGCAATTTGACGTAGATCTCAGTGACAGTAATCTTTCCTTGTTCATCAATCAACTTAAGGATCTGTTGTCTAAGTTTATGATTGATTGCTCTAAGGATGAGAGACGCTTTTTTGACATTCAACAGATCCACTGTCAACGCCTCTCCGTTTTCCGGGGTAGTTGTATTTAATGTAAGCATATAGTTATTCATAGTATTGACTGATTAAAAAATTCTGAATTGCAAAAATAGTTCCATATGATAAATTGTCGAAATCAAAATTGTTAAGAAACTTTCTTTATATGGAAAAACTAATGTCCCGGCGAATAGAATTCTTTAACATAGAGGGGCTCGGTATATGCTAAATTGGCAAATCGTTTCTCTTTCCAGTATTTATTGGCGAGATGCGCTAAGTCTGCGGCAGTTGCAATGCTATCACTAAAGATTGCATTTTCATGACAGAGAACAGATTGTAATTTTTTTCGTCCGTTTCCGCAGAACAAAATACGGTTCGTTAAAAGCTCGTGAGAAAAGCTGTTTTCGGTCAATATTAACGCCGTTGGCTTAACAATCTCTTGCAGTAATTTGTTATAAACCGCCGCAAAAACTTCCATTCTCCGGGCATCGATTAGGGGGCAAATAAGATCAGTATTATTTTCTCGGGAGGCAAAAGCGATTACTTCTAAAGTCCCCACAGTGATGAGCGGAATACCCAGTGCATAGCATAAACCCTTGGCTGCAGACAAACCGATCCTCAGGCCCGTATACGATCCGGGCCCGATACTTACAGCTATCGCATTGAGCTGACCTGTATCAATCGATTGTGCTTTTAACAGGTCCCGGATGGCCATATGCAGCCATGCAGCATGATCCTTTTGCCTTTCATTAGCCATAAAACCAAACCGCTCTCCATTGCGCGATAAACATACCGATGCAGTATCTAATGCGGTGTCTATATTTAATATTACCGCCATTAGTTGTGTGCTTCTTGTTTAAGTAATGCTGCCGGCTGATACCTTTTTTCTTCCTCGCTCAAATGCTTCAGCAGGTTGTATATATTCTTTATCCCGATTTCCCGGCCCCATTCAAATGGACCATAAGGATAGTTGGTGCCCAGTTTCATCGCAGTATCTATTTCTTCTTTTGTACTCACCTGCTCCTCGAGAGCAAAATAAGCTTCGTTGATAATCGAGGCCACAATCCTCAATGACAAAAACCCGGGAATATCGGCAGTCCATTCGGCTTTTTTATTAAAAACGGAGAACAGGGCAGTTGCTTTTTCCCTTATCCCATCAGGGGCTGTCGCTTCTATCACAGTTCTTTTTAGAAATGTATTCCAGCCATTGATACGAACATATGGAAACACGGTCCCGGCTTCCGGTGCAGATACAGCATTTATTACTAACAGCGATGGATCGAGTTGTTGCCATTTACCCATGCGGTCCGGGGCGTCATCGAATAGAAGATCGATGCATATGTCATCGTTCATGATATTCTCCGGTATATCAGGTCCTGTTCGCCAGACCACATTGGAAGGAACAATGGGCTGCTGCGCCATTAATTCGTCTTTTTGCCTGGCATTGGCCAGCACAACGATCTTCATGGTACAATTTTTTGCAAAGAAAGTGCATAAAGCTATATTCGCTGTTCTGTTTTTAAAATGAAACATATGGACAGGAAAGTAATTATCACACCGGATGCACCTTCGCCGATCGGTCCGTATAACCAGGCTGTTCTGGCAGGCGATACGTTATACATTTCAGGGCAGATATGTATAGATCCAAAAACAGGAGATCTCCGTAAAAAGGATATACAGGAGGAAACTCACCAGGTCATGCGAAACCTGAAGGCTATCCTGGTGTCCGCTTACATGGGTTTTAATCACGTGGTAAAGACGACGATCTTTATCACCGACATGAATAAATTCTCCGAGATCAACGAAGTGTATGGGAAATACTTTGATGGCGATTTCCCGGCCAGGGAAACAGTGCAGGTGGCCGCATTACCCCGGTTCGTAAATGTTGAAATAAGCATGATCGCCGTAAAATAACCTTTAAGTCTAAAATAATTTCTTCCAACAAAAAGGACCCATCCGGGTCCTTTTGTTTAAAAAGCTTTTTTCCACTTATTATTGTCTCTGTTCCAGTCGGGCAATTTCTTATCGGGGTCAAGGATCACTTCTTTAATCTCGCTGGTCGTAGCGACTCCAAATGTATAGTCGGAACCGCGCTGCCAGATCTCAACCGGCAGATTGATTTTATGTTCTTTTCCATTTGCCTCTTTTATTAGTATGGTCACGGGCATCGGCATTTTTTCCATATTGGCCAGGGTAATTTCTGCCCCTTTTTCAGGAACATTGTCTACATATTTTACTCCTGTTACAGTCTGGTCAATCTTCCACGTGTTCAATACCCATCCTCTCCAGAACCAGCTCAGGTCTTCACCTCCAACATTTTCCATTGTATGAAAAAAGTCCCACGGTGTTGGATGCTTGAAAGCCCAGCGATTAATGTACTCCCGGAAAGCAGCGTCAAAACGGTCAGGCCCCAGTATTACATCGCGCAGCATATTCAGCATTACAGATGGTTTCTGGTAGGCTGCTATACCCAGGTTATCCTGTTGAATGGCATCGGGAATATTGTACAGTCCATCCATCTTATCACCAAAGACATATTTCACCATGAAGGTTGAAGTAGGGTCGTCAAAGAAACTCTGAGTGTTGAACTCTCCTTTGTTGAAAGCCTTGGTCGAAAGACCGTTGATAAATGTATTGAATCCTTCATCCATCCATGCGTATTTTCTTTCGTTGCTACCAACGATCATTGGGAACCAGGTATGCCCGAATTCATGATCGGTGACACCCCACAAACCTTCACCTACGGAAGTATAGCTACAGAAGACTATACCGGGATATTCCATCCCCGATACGTTGGTGGCAACATTGGTCGCAGCAGGATAGGGAAACTCGAACCATTTGTTGGAGTAATGTTCAATTGCTCCTTTTACCATCTCTGTCGAACGGCGATAATCATTCCCTTTCTTGTCCCTGGTACTTTCAACGGGATAGGCGCTGATTGCCATGCAGGGTTTTCCGCTTGGTAAATTGATGCGAGCGGCATCCAGTATAAATGCCTTGGAGGCCGACCAGGCTACATCTCTTGTATTCTGAATTTTAAATTTCCAGGTGATCGGGGATTTTGACGCCTGCGATGTTTTATCCATAACATCTTTTTCACTGCGTATCGTCACGGTCTTCTCACTGGTCTTCGCCTGCTTATATTTATTACTTTGTTCCGCGGTAAAACACTGTTCAGGATTTTGCAATTCACCGGAACCCACCACCACGATATTGCCAGGTGTAGTTACAGAATATTCAATGTCGCCATACTCGAGATAAAATTCACCGGCGCCCAGGTAGGGTAACACATTCCAGCCCTGGATATCGTCATACACACACATTCGCGGGAACCACTGGCCGACTGCATATATCCACCCGTTTTTCGTGCTCAGCCGTCCCATGCGGTCGGTTCCCCGTTCCGGAACTTCAAATCCGAACTGGATCGTCAATGTAATCTTACCACCGGAAGGTTTTACTGCGTTCTGCAACCAGACCTGCATACGTGTGTCAGAGACGGTGTATGTAGCTGAATACTTTGTTCCGTTATCATCGATCGTTACAGATTTTATTACATCTCCATTGGTGAATTTCGCATTGGCCCAGCGTCCGCCTGCCTCCGTAGTGGTGGCAGATGCCCGGGAATCTTTTTTATAGATATTCTGATCGAGTTGGAGCCAAAGAAATTTGAGATCATCGGGGCTGTTATTAGTATAAGTAAGTTCCACCTCACCATTCACCGAGTGGGACAGGGTGTCCAGCGTGCAGCTTATCTTATAATCAGCGCGGTTTTGCCAGTATTTTGGTCCTGGTTTGCCGCTGGCGCTTCGAAAATCGTTGCCGGGATAAGGGTAAAACTGGGGATTGAATGCTTCTTTCGGATCATAGGTGGATGTTGTTTGTGCAATCGCTACAACTGCCATTAAAAAACCCAACAAGCTTAAAACAAGTCTTTTCATGTCGTATTATTTAAAAAGAGGTGTAAAGTAACGGAAATCACAGGAAGCCATATAGCCGTGGAATGTGTATTTAAAAATATTTATGATAAATGGCAACGATTTCTTTCGTCAATCGAACATTGACTCAGCAACTGCAACACTTTCAGGCTTGCCCACATCTACCAGCCTGTCGCCGCTGTGATCGTAGCCCAGGATCAGGTGATCCCTGGCCAGTCCCAGGTATACGTCTACGAGGGAAAATTTACCGGTAAAAGGTATAAGATTGAAGATATCATATTCAAACACCACCACGCAGCTATAGGCTTTCTGGACCAGCACATCGCTGGCAACTTCAATTCTTTCCTCGGCTGTCTTCGTATTTCGCCAGCCGCAAAGCCGGTTGTTTTGATCAAATAAAAAATAACGCGATGTTTTTCTCCCGGTAACCCCAAAAGAGATCAGCGGTTTATTTTCTTCATGAAAGGCCAGCAGTTTGTTCAAGTCGAGATCAGTAAGAATATCTACGTTGCAGGTAATGAACTTTTCACCGGGAGTAAAAAGCTCGCGGGCCTTTAACAGGCCGCCTCCCGTTTCCAGCACTTCATTTTTTTCATCGCTAATAATGACATTGCTTCCCCATCCTTTGTTTTTTTCTACTGCATCCTTGATCTGATCCGCGAAATGATGAACGTTGACGATCACGTCTTTTATTCCATATTGACGGAGGTATTCGATATTACGTTGCAGCAAAGATTTGTCATTGACGGGTGCCAATGCTTTGGGATGCTTTTCTGTCCATGGTTTGAACCTTGTTCCCAATCCTGCAGAAAAAATCATTGCTTTCATGATTGCCGGAATTTAAAAATCTCCCATTAATTTAAGCCCCATTTACGCATCCCGAGAGAGGGTCGCGTGTGACAGGTAAAATAAAGTCTGCCTGCAACATATACGGTGTCAAGCCGTGTTCCAATATTTCTTTCATAATAGTTGCGCGACGTGAATGTCAAGTAACCAGTTAGCTGCTGACCTGCCTTGAATGACGGCGTTCTGTCAATGACAAGATTTTGAAATTTGCTTTTTACTTCAATCAAATCGTAAAACGCTGTATCGAAAAGATCGGTTTTATAAGGTTTCACATCGTCGGTATATGTTAAATAGCCAGATTCGAAATCTTTGTCGTGTAGTTTGATCCAGAAGCCATCACCTCCAAAGAACCCAATTACCATACTCACGTATAATGTATCCTTTTGGGTAGCACAAAAGCAAGGAAATGACAGTACAGAATCTCCCTTGTGCGGATTACCATTGGTATAGTATGTCATAAATGTGCGTGCTCTGTTATTTTTAAAATCTCTTTTGGTATCTGCAATGACGTCTTTATACTTCGGATTTGAAGAGACAAGACTGTCTGTGTATTTATCGTAGTCATTGAATGAACTGTCGATCTCTTCTTCATTTTTGCTAAGCTTCGAGAATTTATCGGCTGATGGAATTGAGCCGACGATGTATTCTTTATTAAAGGTCCGGCCATCATCTTTTTGTTGTTTGTGGCACGAGAGTATAGCAAAGGCGATAAGCAAAAGGATAAATGCAGGTCTCATTGTATGATCATTCGGCCATCGTCTTCCCTGGCAATGGGTTTGTCCAGTTCTTTTCGTCCTGTACGAAGTGCTTCAATTCTATTTTTACTTTGAACTTATTTCTTAAATGCCGTGCCAGCGCATCGGCTGCATATACGCTGCGATGCTGCCCACCCGTGCAGCCAAAGCTCACCATCAAACTTTCGAAGTCGCGTTTGATATAATCCTCTACGGTTTTATCAACCAGATCAAATACACTGTTGAGATAAGCAAGCATATGTGTTTGCTGTTCTAGGTAGTCTTTTACAGCTTTATCACGTCCGTGCTGGGTTTTGAATTCCTCGATGCGACCGGGATTTAAAATCCCCCGGCAATCAAAAACAAACCCGCCTCCATTACCCGATTCATCCTGCGGGATGCCTTTGCGATAAGAAAAGCTGCAGATCTTTACCACCAGCGGTGTTTTCTCAGTGGCCTGAGTAGGTGTGAATTGTTGTATGATCTCGTCAGTCACACAGAGATCCAAAACCTTCCTGAATTCGGGAAGCGATATTCCAATGCTCTGATTCGTGATAAATTCTTTCAGGTTTCGCAGTCCCAGTGGGATGGCGGTAAGGAATTGTGCCTTGCGCTCAAACAAACCCCGGAAACCATAGGCTCCCAACACCTGTAATAAACGGATCAATACATACCCGTTATACTGGCTACGGAAAACGACCTGGTCGATTGGCGCATCAATCAGCATCTCAAAAACATTCATGTAATCAGTCAACAGGTTCTCCTTCCAGTCATCAGGCAGGTTGGCTCTTGCCTGCCAGAGCAAACTGGCTACATCATATTGAGGCGCTCCTTTCATGCCACCCTGGTAGTCTATGAAATGAATGATATCTGTAGTTTTCAAACTACCGATATCAGTAATAAAAATATTCCTGCTCTGGAAATCGCGGAACATAAAATATTTGTATTCCGTATGTGTGAGATAATTGCTCAATGCTTCAAAATCCCTGATCAGTTTTTGTTTGTCATAAGGCTTACGCAGTGCATCGAGAAAATAATATTTGAAATAGAGCAGGTCGGCCATGATCGCTTCCTTACCAAATTCTTTGTTGGTCAGGCATTTTTTATAGTCTAGACCTTTGTGACCATTGATCTGCAAAGAAGCCAGCGCTGCCAGGCTTTTTTTGAAAAGATCATACACGGGTTGTGTAAAGCCGTCTTTCTCGAGACAGTTAAGCAATGATATATCGCCGAAATCCTGCTGCAGGTAATACATCCTGTCATCGCTCACCAAATATATCTCGGGAACAGCCAGGTTCTTTTTATAAAAATGCTGGGAAAAATAAATAAAGGATTCGTTCTCTTTTACATTGGCGCCATAGGTTCCGATTACTGAACCTTCTTTTCCGTACAGGCGGAAATAACGGCGTTCGCTGCCGGATATCGGCAATACATCTACTGATGAAGGATCATGGCCTTTCCACTGGACATACAGATTTTTAATGGCATCAATCAGGGTTTGCATGAAGCAAATGTATCAAAATAGTTTCAGCCATTCCCCCAGTACGGTCATTTCCCTTTCTTCCACCACGTTAATTTTTAGCAAAGCTTCGTAGGCATTGTACAGATTTTCTTTTACCGTATTACCGCTGATACTTTTACTTACTGCCTCCAGTGATTTTTCGGTATGGAGATACATTGGCACCTCGCTCTCAAAATCTTTAAAATAATCGTGCTCATTCCTTTTCTGAATGACAGTTGCGCCGGTAAATCCGAGCCGGTAATTGTGTTGCCAAAGAATGGGCTGGGCTATGATCCCGCGCAGGATATCTGTAAACCGGAAAGTAACAAACGATGGCAGGAATAACAGGGGGAATAATTCTTTTTGTATTGCTGTATTTTGGGAATTGAAAGGACAGACTGTCCCTTTTTCAAGTATCACGGGGTCCTTTTTTTGAAACGTACAGGGCTTATTGGAGGTGAGACGGTAAATGGCATCCACATCGGGATCATCGTCTGCCAGTCCCTGCCAGATACCTACACGATGGTTGAGTTTCCCGCTTTGCCATTGCAATTTGTCCCTCGCGTCATTAATATTTCTTAAAGGCAATCCTCTTGGCCATATCGGTTGATCGCTGAAATGATGATAAATATTTACCCAGCCCAGGTTTTCATTTGTGGTAACAAACTCTCCTTCAAAGGCAGGAAAGCTCCAATTGTCATAGGGAATATTATCATCGTCGGTATCGATGATAATATCGGCTCCTTGTTTCATCGCATATACATACCCGATCATCTTCCTGCCATAGTGATTAAACGGAATGACTGTTGCAAGGGAGGAAGCCAGGTCAACCTGCGCCGCTACGTTCAAAAAAGTACAGTTTTCATAATGCCAGTCAGCCGGTGTTTTTTTATCTCCTACAACGACGAGATGGTAATTTTCGTCCTGCATTGTGCGGGATGAAAATGCTTCGATAGCTTCCGTAGGTTTAAATATGCTGGTAATAACGATAAATTTTTTCAGAGATCGTTGTTCCATTTCGATAGTTTAACAGGGTGATAATATAATTGATCAGGCGGGAAATCTTTCACCAGCGATTTTAATGATTTATTGAATTTCTTTTCCACTTCCTCCACTTCGCCGGACGTCCACAAAGCTCTGCCTTTTAACCTGAGCTCTTTTTCCTGCATGATCTTTTCCGATGCCAGCAATAGTGCTGTAGGTATTGCCAGCTCGACAAACAAGCCGACGGCAGCCATGATACCACAATAGCGGCAAAAATCATAGATGCTTTCGCGGGTCACGATGAGCACATCGGAATAGGAGCCCGCCACCGGGTAAGGCAGCTCGATCTTTCCATTCTTGCGGTATGGTTTCCATTTAAAACGAAGATGGTATTGCCTGAATGCCCAGTATTCGAGCCATCCTTTGTTGGGTGGTGTCTGCGTGCCGAAAATATTCTCTGGCGTCAATGGTTTTACTTCCATCCCATGATGCCTGAATTTTGCAACAGCTTCTTCATACGAGGGTAATTCTTTTTTTACTTCCGCGCCTTTACGGTTATTAAAAAAATCCACCGCCTTATAGGTATGCCACCAGGGACGGCCCGAAAGCTTATGCAATTCCATAAAGCCGGAAATCAGTTCTGTATTCTCAGGCAGGCCTGTTTGATCCAAGAAATTATTTTCATTGATGTGAGGAGTCAAAAGGCAATCATCACCTGTGAAAATGTAGTGTGTGAACTCTTCTTTAAAAAAACGATGATATCCCTGTGCAAAAAAAGACTGGAAGAAATTGGAGCTTTCATATACAGGGATTACACGGGGATCAGTGCCATTATAAAAAGGCACCAGGAAATAAATATTAGAAAATCGTGGTCCATATATTTTTTCCAGTACCGGGATATTTTTGTCAAACCGGTGATTGAATACTATGATCAGGCATGCTTTGGCCATAAGGTGGCCAAAAGTAGTAAGAAGATCATTGACTAATAATTATTACTTAATGTAATCTCAAAATTATTTGAGGCGGTTTATTACCTGACAATAATGACTAGCGACAGCGTCGGGAATGTTCAAACAACAACATTTTCAATCGTTTTATTTAAACGGCTTCTTTCGGCAGCAAACGCCATGACATGACTTTCCACCGACACATCAATAGATGAGCTTAGCAAGGCCGGGTTGTTCTGGCCTACCGCCTGTACCCAGTCTTTTACCAGGGGATGATCACCTCCACCATGTGAATCCGTTTTCAGATTCCAGGTTAATGTCTTGCCGGTTTTGAATGAAGTGAGGACAAAGCTTTCCATATCACCCTGGATATCTCCCATTGAGCCCATGATCCGGGTGCGCCGGCCTTCATAGGAAACCAATGCCTCCATAGAAAAAGCAGCTGTAGCTCCGTTCTTAAATTGCATATTGACGATAAGATGATCAGGCTGGTCATTGTCCATCCGGTAGACACATCGTCCATAGTTTGAAGTCTTCAGGCCCTTCAGGATCGCTTTGTCCCATTTGCTTTTATCTTCCGGAAGATCGAACACATACAGTCTTTTCCGGTCGCGATAATAGATCTGCAACGCGGAATAGGGACAGGTGCTTTCTACCGCGCAACCATCCGTACAACGTTCGGTACTACCAATGGGTGCGTTTTCTTTTCTGAACCATTTCAGGTTGCCAAAACAATGCACCATATCAATGGGTTCATTGACCAGCCACCGTATGATATCAGCATCATGGGATGATTTGGCGAGAATAATAGGGGTTGCAGTTTTGCTGTTCCGCCAGTTGCCGCGAACATACGAATGGCTCATATGGATATATTCGATAGGCTCCAGGTGTTGTAAACTGACCACATCTCCTATCATTTTAGCATCCAGTATCTGTTTCAGTTCGCGGAAATAGGGTGTATAGCGAAGTACATGGCATACACCGACAATTCTTCCTTTTTCTTTTGTTTTGGACAATATCGCCCTGCATTCTTCTTCTGTTGGCGCGATTGGCTTCTCCAGCAATACATCGTAGCCTTTTTCCAATGCCTGCAGGCAGGGTGCGCTATGAAGCCGGTCGGGGGTAGCGATGATCACTGCATCGGCAAATTTTTCTTTTTTAAATACGTCTTCCCATGACGTATAACAATTGGCCGCTGGTATTTTATGGCGACGGGCTGTTTTTTCCAGTCGAAAAGTATTCGGATCGGCCACAGCAGTGATTTTCATTTCACCCGGGCTTTTTATGGCATATTCAGCATAGTTGGTACCACGATGACCGGCACCGATCAGGATGACTTCGACTGGTTTTTCCAGTTTTTTATGAAGAGGATTATAATAAAGGTCCTCGAGCAGGCCAAACTTGCGAGCTACCTGTTTCCAACCGTTCAGCGCTGTATTTTTTAGCAGGATAAAAGGCTCTAATAAAGTCCCGGGCGAAATTAACTGGCGAAATACCATTCTATCGGTCTTAAAATATAAAAAATGAATACGGCTAACCGCAGACAGTTAATCAAATCTTATTCCACTATCAACTAGTCGCCGCCTTAAAAACAAGAAGTTATGCCCTAAAACGTTGTGCTAACAACCGTTAAGCTTTCTCGCCAAAAAACTTAATTTTACAGGCTAATAACAAGCCATGGCTTATCAACCTTTGAATAAAGTACGCATAGTCACTGCAGCCAGCCTATTTGACGGTCATGATGCGGCTATCAACATTATGCGAAGGATCATGCAAAGCAAGGGTGCAGAGATCATCCATCTTGGGCACAACAGGTCGGTAAAGGAAATTGTGGAAACTGCCATAGAAGAGGATGTACAGGGAATTGCGATCACCTCTTACCAGGGTGGACATCTCGAGTTCTTTAAGTACATGAAAGACCTGCTGGAGGAAAATGGCTGCGGTCATATAAAAATATTTGGGGGCGGAGGTGGAACTATCCTGCCTCATGAGATTGAAGAGCTGCACAATTACGGGATTACCCGGATTTATTCCCCTGATGATGGCAGAAAGATGGGGCTGGAAGGTATGATAGAAGATGTGATCAAAAGAAGCGACCCTTCCGTCGAAGAAAGCAGGAACCAGAAATGGAACGGGCAGCTTCCTTTAGACGAAGTGAAGGACGTAAGGCGTATTGCAAGGGCGATCAGTGTCGCGGAAAAGGGTGAAGATTATTCTACACAACTTAGAGAAATAGTCAACCTATCAGAGACTAAGAACCCCTCCTTGGGGGGCAGGGGGCCTGTACTCGGCATAACAGGTACAGGTGGAGCAGGGAAAAGCAGTGTGACCGATGAGATCGTCAGGAGATTTTTAAACAATTTCAACGATAAAACTATCGCCGTTATATCCGTCGATCCTTCCAAGAAAAAAACCGGGGGTGCCTTGCTGGGTGACCGGATCAGGATGAATGCCATTTCACATCCAAGAGCATATATGAGAAGCCTTGCGACAAGAGATGATAATACGGCATTGAGCTCTCATGTACAGGAAGCAATTGATATCTGCAAAGCGGCGGGATATGATTTGATCATCCTGGAGTCCGCGGGTGTTGGACAAAGCGATGCGTCAATACTTGATCATTGCGATGTGAGCCTGTATGTGATGACCCCGGAGTACGGAGCGGCTTCACAATTGGAAAAGATAAACATGCTGGACTATGCCGACCTCGTTTGTATAAATAAGTTTGACAAGGCCGGGGCGCTGGATGCGCTTGCCGATGTGCGCAAACAATACAAGCGCAACCACCAGATGTTTACGGCAAAAGATGATGATTTGCCAATCGTGGGAACTATTGCCAGCAAATTCAATGATGATGGAATAAATCATTTGTTTGAACTGTTGCTGAAAAAGATCGAAACAAAGACCAACACGCGGTTTGGTGAATTTCATTTTGCCGAGACGGCAAAGGTCTCCCAGGCGGTTATCCCGGCAAACCGCGTTCGCTATCTTTCTGAAATTTCGGAAAACAACCGCAATTATGACCAGCTGGTAAAGGATCAGGCGGCTATTGCTTCGCAACTGTACCAGTTGGAAGGGACCATCGCATTGGTTAAAAAATCTTCTTTTGAATCCGGGGCAAATGATTATTCAATTGCGCCTTTGGAGAAATTGAAGGTTAAGCTTGAAGAGCAATTAACCCCTGTCAGCCGTAAACTTATCCAGAACTGGCCTGAAAAAATCAAAGAGTACGATAAAGATTATTACGAATATACGGTTCGCGACAAAGTGATAAAGCAACCTATGTTCAGCAAGAGCCTCAGTGGTTCGAGAATCCCCAAAGTTGTTTTACCTAAATACAAAGACTGGGGTGATATATTGAAATGGCAGGCGCAGGAAAATGTGCCGGGTCATTTTCCTTTTACAGCCGGTGTGTTCCCGCTGAAAAGAGAGGGTGAAGATCCTACACGAATGTTTGCCGGAGAGGGCGGCCCGGAAAGGACTAACAGGAGATTCCATTATGTGTCGGTGGACCAACCGGCAAAACGGTTATCGACAGCATTCGACAGTGTGACACTGTACGGTGAAGATCCTGATCATCGCCCGGATATCTATGGCAAAGTGGGCAACAGCGGAGTAAGTATCGCCACCGTCGATGATGCCAAAAAGTTGTATAGCGGGTTTGATCTCTGCGACCCAAGGACATCTGTGAGCATGACCATTAATGGACCGGCGCCGATGCTACTGGCTTTCTTTATGAATGCTGCCATTGACCAGCAATGTGAGAAATATATTTTACAGAATAACCTCAAAGACGAGGTCAACAGGATCATTGAATCGAAATACAGGCCGGAAGAATTGCCAAAATATATTGGCGTAGATGGCAGGCCAGTATTACCTTTTAAAGGGGATATGCAGGGCTCGTTGCCTGCAGGTAATAATGGATTGGGCCTTCGTCTGCTGGGTTTGTCAGGTTCGGATGTGTTGCCGCCGGATGTATATGGGAAAATAAAGGCCGAAGCTTTGTCGCAGGTGAGAGGAACCGTGCAGGCGGATATATTAAAAGAAGACCAGGCGCAGAATACCTGCATTTTTTCAACTGAGTTTGCCCTGAAGTTAATGGGTGATGTGCAGGAGTATTTTATCGATAACAAAGTGCGCAATTTCTATAGCGTAAGTATCAGCGGTTATCACATCGCCGAAGCGGGCGCCAATCCTATTACCCAGCTTGCATTTACATTGTCCAATGGATTTACTTACGTAGAATATTATCTCAGCCGCGGGATGAACATAGATGATTTTGCTCCCAATCTTTCTTTCTTTTTTAGTAATGGAATGGATGCTGAATATAGCGTCATTGGCCGCGTGGCAAGGAAAATATGGGCCAAGGCCATGAAATATAAATACAAGGCCAATAAGCGGAGCCAGATGCTGAAATATCACATACAGACTTCCGGCAGAAGTCTTCATGCACAGGAAATTGATTTCAACGATATACGAACAACATTGCAGGCATTGTACGCGATCTATGACAATTGCAATTCACTTCATACGAATGCTTATGATGAAGCCATCACGACGCCAACCGAGGAAAGCGTTCGAAGAGCTATGGCCATCCAGTTAATAATCAATCGCGAGCTTGGCACAGCTAAGGCTGAAAATTTCAACCAGGGTAGTTTCGCCATTGAAGAACTGACCGACCTGGTGGAAGAAGCTGTGTTGTCAGAGTTTGACCGGATCACCGAGCGAGGTGGTGTATTGGGAGCGATGGAAAGAATGTACCAGCGAAACAAGATACAGGAAGAAAGTTTGTATTATGAGCACCAGAAACATACGGGCGAGCTGCCGCTGGTTGGCGTGAATACTTTTTTGAATAAGAAAGGAAGCCCGACCATTGTACCGGGTGAGGTGATACGAAGCACGCCGGAAGAAAAAGAGATCCAGATAGAAAATCTCCGGGCCTTTTGGAAAAGGAACGAGGGTGAAAGCGATAAAGCGCTGAAGAAACTTAAGAAAGTCGCGATCAACAACGGAAACCTGTTTGAGCAATTGATGGAGACTGTGAAATATTGTTCACTGGGGCAGATCACTCATGCCTTGTACGAGGTAGGCGGACAGTATCGCAGGAATATGTGAGCCAGGTCTTCCCTGGGCCATTAGTCCTGAGACCAGGCCAATCCTGGATAATACAGGTCACGAAGCCTTTCCTTTATTTGCTGATATACTTTCAATATAAGCCCGGAGAGCGTCGGGGCTTTTTCCCAGTTTTTTGGAAAGACGCTCGAGCAGTTCACTGTCACGACCCGGTTCATAGTCCAGGTCCTCGTCTGTCAATGTGATATCATTCTCTTTCAATTTTTCTTTTACTTCATCCCAGGGTGCTTCGAGCTTTAATGTTTTTGTATCCATGCTAATTGTTTTAAATAAAATAAAAAACCACCCGCAGGTGGTTTAGTGGGTTTATAGGGACAACTCCCGCTAGTGCGAAGGAGTTGGAGTATATGCCGCCGGCGAATGAATTCCTTCCCCGATCTCTTCGATCATTTTTTTATTGAAGGCTTCCAGGTCTTTCGGGCTGCGACTTGTTACCAATCCATTATCAACTATCACTTCTTTGTCTTCCCATATCGCCCCGGCATTTTCCAGGTCAGTCCTGATCGAGGGGTAAGAAGTCAAATTACGTCCATCAACCAGGCCGGTTTCAATGAGTAATTGCGGTCCATGACAAATGGCCGCAACCGGCTTGCCTTTTTCCAAAAATTGTTGAGCAAATTCCACACAATATTTATTTATCCTCATTTTGTCGGGGTTGATGACTCCACCGGGAACTACAAGAGCATCATAGTCCTTTTCATCTGCTTTTTCGACGTTTACATCCACGGGTAATTCGATAGACCAGTGATCATGATCCCATGCTTTCACCTTATCTTTCTGGGGAGATACGATATGCACAATGGCACCGGCTTCTTCCAATGCTTTTTTCGGGCTTGTCAGTTCCACTTCTTCAAAACCCGTTTCAGTCAGGATGGCGACCTTCTTTCCATTTAATTTTTTTGCCATAACATTTCATTTTAGAGTGAGTAATTGGTCAAATTAGTCTTTCAAAAAAAGTACCATGAATATGGAGAGCGGGAAAGAGAGCGAGAAAGAGGGCGAGAAAAGAGGGTGAGAAAGAGGGCGGAGAGATCTTCGCACTGGCTCTTCGCTCTACATTTATCCTGCGGCGGCTTTATCAAGCATCCACAAAGATTTTTCCGCGTTTACATACTGAACGGGATAAATTTTTTTTACCGGCTTGTCAAAGACTGCGGCGACAACTTTCGATTTTTCTTTGCCGGATACCAGGAAAATTATTTGTTTCGCTTTATTGATCAGTGGAAAAGTGAAGGTGATGCGCCAGGATTGTTTATCAACTATCCAAACCTGCTTGATGAGCCGCCGGTTCTCTATCAGGACAGGCGTATGAGGAAATAAAGAGGCAGTATGACCATCATTCCCTGTGCCTAACAGTAACCAGTCAAATGCCGGCTGTTTGTTTGCGAAATATTTCCTGATTGTTGCTTCGTATTGTCTTGCATTCTGACCGGGGTCGCCCGTTACAGGAACAGGAAAGATATTTTTCGGTGGAATGTCAATTTTGTCCAGCAGGCTTTTTTTTACCATATTATAATTGCTGTCAGGCGAGTTGTGACTTACAAATCTTTCATCGCTCCAGAATAGAAACACTTTTTTCCAGGGAATATTTTTACTGAATTCATTTGAAGCCAGTATTTCATAAAACCGTTTTGGTGTATTGCCACCTGACAGCGCCACGGAAAATTTCCCCTGCTTGGCAATTACCCGGTGGCAGTCAGCTACAAAAAAATGTGCGGCTGCAAGGCTCATTGCTTCATGATCTTTCCAGATAGTCTTATTTGGAATCGTTTTCATTTCATTTTTTTCACCGTATTCTTTTGCAGGCCATTCTCAGGGAGAAGGATCCAGTTCCTGTTATCCTTTTTTATCAGTTTATCGGCAGCGCCCGGACCCCAACTCCCTGGTTTATAGTTTGGAAATCGTGGTGCAGGTCCTTTCTTCCAGGCTTCCAGTATGGGTGTAACGACTTTCCAGGCTTCTTCTACCTGGTCTGCACGCATAAAGAACGAGGCGTCACAATCCAGCGCTTCCAACAATAGGGTCTCATAAGCTTCCGGTACCGGTTCGTCATAACTTTCTTTATAGGTAAAATCCATTTCTACCGGTTTTATTTGGAGTTTTACTCCCGGCGCCTTTGCATGAAATAATAAAGTGATCTCCATTTCAGGCTGTATACTGATGATAAGCTGGTTGGGTCCGCGATCGGTCATAGATTTTGCGTCAAATAAATTATGTGGAATGTCTTTGAATTGAACAACGATCAATGATGTTGTCCTTTCAAGACATTTACCGGTGCGGAGATAAAAAGGCACATTTTGCCAGCGCCAGTTGTCGACGAATAGCTTGAGCGCAACAAATGTTTCCGTGGTAGACCTGGAATTGACATTTTTTTCTTTCCTGTAAGCAGCCTGTTTTTTGCCATCAACCCGGCCTTCTCCGTATTGACCCCTCACCACATCCCTGTTGATATCTTTGGAATTTAGCCTGCGAACGGATTTCAATACGTCTACCTTCTTATTACGGATATCTTCTGCGTCCATGGACACAGGAGGTTCCATAGCAGTAATACATAGTAGCTGAAGCAGGTGATTTTGTATCATGTCCCTCAAAGCGCCATTGGCATCATAATAATTCCCGCGCCCGGCTATGCCTATATTTTCAGCGACGGTTATCTGCACATGATCAACATAATTATGGTTCCAGACAGATTCATAAACAATATTGGCAAACCGGAATGCCATGAGATTTTGGACAGCTTCTTTTCCTAAATAATGATCGATGCGATAGATCTGTTTTTCCTTAAACAGTTTTGTGAGCAACTGGTTTAATCCATGAGCCGACTGCCAATCGCTCCCAAAAGGCTTTTCCACGACGATCTTATCCAATTCCGATTCACTCATGAGGCCGTTTTCGGATAACAATAGCGATATGGGTTCGATAAATTTTGGTGACACGGAATAATAAAACAAACGTGTCGCGCGCTTCTTCCATTTCTTATCGTTCTGGTTAATTACACCGGCGAGTCGTGCAAAACTGTCCTCGGCAGTAAAATCTCCCTGGAAGTAAAAGACATGTTCAGTAAATTTCTTCCACTCGCTTTTTTTGGCTTTTCCGCTTCGCGAGAAAGTATTTATTCCTTTTAACAGGTGCTTCTCAAAATCCTTTTGTTCCATTTTTTCATAATGCACGCCGTAAATAGAAAACTGTTGAGGCATAAACCCGTTTATAAACAGGTTATAAAAAGCGGGAAAGAGTTTCCTCCAGGCCAGGTCACCATTTCCGCCGAAGATGACAATGTTGGCGGCCATTAACTGCGGTTTAAACATATACTATCGTTTAATCTCTAATCTTCTTTTGGTTTTTGGGCGGAAACAGCAACGGGAGGCTTGTTCTCCCACTGCGAATGAAAAACTCCTGGCTTGTCAGTTCGTTCATAGGTGTGAGCGCCAAAATAATCACGCTGGGCCTGGATCAGGTTTGCCGGAAGGTATGCATTCACCAGAGCATAGAAATAATTCAGCGCTGCCGACAACGCCGTTGCCGGTATATGGCGTGTCATCGCAATGTCCAGTAGTTGTCGCACGCTCTCGTGTGATTTGTTCAGTGTTTCCCGGAATAAAGGGGAGAAGGCGATATTAGTTAATGATTTATCCTGCAGGCAGGCTTTTCGCAAATCATTTAATAATACTGACCGGATAATACAACCGCCTTTCCATACACGGATCACCTCTGCTATTTCAATACCGTATTTATACTGGGCCGAGGAGACAGACAATAGTTCGAGCCCCTGCGCATACGATAAAAGAAATCCAAAGTGAAGCGCATTTTTGCAGAGAGCTATCAAATCTTTTTTGGAAACGGAATCTCTGGCAGGCGGGAATGGGTAAAGTTTTGCATTTTTTTCCCGGAGCTCTTTCTGAGAAGAAATATAACGCATGCTTACCGCCGCATCGATCACGGGAAGAGGCACGTTAAGTTCCATGGCGCTCTGGCTTGTCCACATGCCTGTCCCTTTTTGTTTGGCTTTGTCGAGCACCCTATCTACCAGGTCGCTTCCCGTATCATCATCTTTCTTAAGAAATATATCGGCAGTTATTTCGATTAAAAAAGACTGGAGTTCTGCCTGGTTCCATTCTTTGAATACTTTGTGAAGCTCATCATTTGACAGTTGCCCTGCTGTTTTTAACAGGCCATACACTTCGCTGATCAACTGCATCATTGCATATTCAATTCCATTATGCACCATTTTTGTATAATGACCCGCGGCCCCGTTTCCTATAAATGAAACACACGGGCCATCTTCTGTTTTGGCAGCAACAGCTTCCAGGATATTTTTGATGCGTTCGTAGCTTTCGCGATTGCCACCGGGCATCATGCTGGGACCATACCTCGCCCCTTCCTCGCCACCACTCACTCCCATACCAACAAAGTGAATACCGGACCCCTGCAATTCGGTGTATCTTCTTTCTGTGTCTATGAAATGGGAATTGCCTCCATCAATTAGGATATCACCTTTTTGTACCAGTGGCAATAAATCCGCTATCACTGCGTCAACGATCTTACCGGCAGGTACGAGCAGCATAATGATGCGTGGACTTTCGAGAGCCCTGACAAATTCCGGCAACGAAGGCGCTGTCGTTACCTTTTTTCCCCCGGCTTCTGCCAACAACTTTTGTTGCTGTTTAGGATCGCGGTCATATCCACAAACTTCAAAGCCATGCTCTGCTACATTGAGGACGAAATTGCTTCCCATCGTCCCTAAACCAATCATTCCGAAATGAGCTGCCATGAGAAACTTTTAATGAAGGTACAGCAGTAACCAGAAATAAAATGTCATGCGCCGGTTAATCGGCCGGGATGTTCCACTGATTTTACATTGCATATTGCGAGCCAAAGGCAATTGGTTTTTCTAATCCCCTACTTTTGCCGTATGAAAATAGTATTAGGTTGGGGCGTATTTGCCATCATTATCATTAGCTGCTCACGCGGTCCTTATGCAACGACGAACAAGGCCTATAAAAAGCAATCAAAAGAATATGCAAAGTTGTTGAGCAGGTACCCGGTTGAGGATTCAACTGGATTGAATTACGCGGGTTCCTGGGTAGGTACTACCAATTTTACCATGCGGCGGCCAAATTTTGTGATCATTCATCATACTGCGCAGAATAGTTGCGATCAAACGCTGAAGACATTTACACTGACAAGAACACAGGTCAGTGCTCATTACGTGATTTGCCGCGATGGGACTGTTCATCATATGCTCAACGACCTGCTAAGGGCTCACCATGCCGGCGTCAGCAAATGGGGCAATGCTACCGATATCAATAGCTGTAGCATCGGCATCGAGATAGACAATAACGGTTTTGAACCTTTTACCGATGCACAGGTAAACAGCCTGGTCGAACTTTTGGGAAGGTTAAAAAGAGCTTACAACATTCCTGTTACCAATTTTGTGGGTCACGCGGATATAGCACCGGGGAGAAAAGTAGACCCGAGCCGTTATTTTCCCTGGCAAAAACTGGCAGACAGCGGGTATGGGTACTGGTACGATACTCTTAATGTCCAGGTACCCGAAAATTTCAACGCCTTGCAGGCCTTACGGATTGTAGGCTACAATATTAAAGACAGTGTTTCGGCCATCCAATCTTTTAAAATACATTTTACACCTGCCGATTCTACAAAAACGCTTAATGAAGGAGACCGGAAGATCCTTTTTGACCTGGAAAAAAAATATCAGTAGCGACCCGCTAAGAATGAAGGTAAATGACTCTCGCGGCGGCCTTGTTACGCGAAGGTGCAGCGCGATGACGCAGCGACTTATTATGATTGAACGTACGTTTCGTCGTCGTCACTGATAGCGGGATGAAATCGATGAGGCACTACTATAATTTACCGGTTGCAGTTAATTAACCCGGATGAGTTAATTTTACGGTTTAAGTTTGGCATTGCATTGCTATATGAATTTTTGTTTAGCCGGTTAGAAAAAGCATTGCTGGGTATGTCCACATCAATTTCCTGAAAAATCAACAGGATGCAATTCTGCCGGCCATTATTGGTGATAAAACAAGAGAATGACAGCAGAACAACAGCGACTGGCAGTAAATGCAACCCATGCGATTCCATTAGTTCAATGGGGACCTTATTTGAGCGAGCGCCAATGGGGAACAGTGCGGGAGGATTATAGTCCAAACGGCGATGCCTGGCACTATTTCCCTTTTGATCATGCACATTGCCGGTCGTATATATGGGGCGAAGACGGGCTGGGTGGCATCTCGGATTATTTCGGCAATCTTTGTTTTTGCATAGCATTATGGAATGGAAACGATACGATGCTAAAGGAGCGCCTGTTTGGCCTGAGCAATCCACAGGGCAATCATGGCGAAGATGTAAAAGAGCTCTACTATTACCTTGACAATCTTCCCAGCCATTATTATATGGAATACCTGTATAAATATCCCCAGCAGGCATTCCCTTATGAGCAACTGCGAACAGAAAACCAGAAGCGAACCAAGGAAGACCCTGAATACGAAATATTGGACACGGGAATATTTGACAATAACCAGTATTTCGATGTACTGGTCACTTATGCCAAACAAAGCGCGGAAGACATTTTCATAAAGATCCATATCGTCAACAAATACCATAAAGCGGCCGAACTGACGCTATTGCCCACTTTGTGGTTTTATAATCGCTGGAGTCACGGTACACTTAAGAAAAAACCTTCCATAAGTTATCTCAACAAAACATCCGTAAGAGCCGAGCATGAGCGGTTGGGTGACTATTATTTTTATTTCTTACCGCCCGATAAACATCTTTTTACCGAAAACGAGACCAATACAGAGATCGTTACCGGGGTACCTAATCAAAGTATTTTTGTCAAGGATGCTTTTCACGATGCTATTATTAAGGGAAAGAACCTGCCGGAACTCTCTAAGAAAAAACAGGGGACGAAATTCTCACCTGTCTATAAAATGAAGATCGGCGGAGGCACCACCAAGACTTTTTATTGCCGGTTAAGCAATAAGGCCATCGACAAACCCTTTGCAAACGGCTTCAGGGATATTTTCAGGCAACGCAAGGAGGAAGCAGATGATTTCTATGCGGCGATATTACCAAAAGGCATGAGCAACGAGATGGCGCAGATCCAGCGGCAGGCGTTAGCCGGAGTTTTATGGAGCAAACAATATTATCATTTAGATGTCGAACAATGGTTGACCAAAAGCGATGGTATTAGTCCCGTGAGTCCATCTAAATTAACTGGTCGCAATAATGACTGGACACATTTGAAGAACCAGGACATTATTATGATGCCGGACAAATGGGAATATCCCTGGTACGCGGCCTGGGACCTTGCATTCCAGTGTATCTCGATGGCCGTAGTAGATCCCACATTTGCCAAGCACCAGTTGTTGCTGGTGATGAGGGAATGGTATATGAAACCCGATGGGCAGCTGCCTTCTTATGAATGGAATTTCAGCGATGTCAACCCACCTGTCCAGGCCTGGGCGGCCATGCAGGTATATCATATCGAAAAGAAACGTACCGGGTTTGGCGATGTCGAGTTCCTCAAGAAGATCTTTCACAAACTGCTTATCAATTTTACCTGGTGGATCAACCGCAAGGATGTACGCGGAAACAATATCTTCCAGGGAGGATTCCTGGGTCTGGATAATATCGGTGTTTTCAATCGCAGCTTTCATTTCCCGGGTGAAATGCAGCTGGAGCAGGCCGATGGTACAAGCTGGATGGGAACCTATGCACTGGATATGATGGATATGGCCATCGAAATAGCGATGCATGACCGGTCCTTTGAAGACACTGCTACAAAATTCTTCGAACATTTTATTTTGATCGCTGAATCTCTTAATGAGCACGGCCTTTGGAATAATGAGGATAAATTCTTTTATGACGTGTTGTGTATAAGCGGCGCAGACCCGATTCCTCTCCGAATACAATCTATCGTTGGCGTTACTTCCCTCTATGCTGTTTCTACCATCAGCAAACAGGTGCTGGACAAACTAACCGATTTTAAAAAACGGATCACCTGGTTTGAAGATTACCGCAAAAAGAACAACAAATTCTGGCCAAATGAAGAAAGAAGCGCTGATGGGGAAATCCTTCTTTCTCTTATTCGTAAAGAAAGACTGGTCGACCTCCTGCAACGGCTCCTTGATGAAGACGAATTTTTATCGGTTGGCGGGATACGTGCTTTATCCAAATACCATGATGAAAATCCGTACTCGGTGATAGTGGAAGGAAATACATATACTATCCGTTATGACCCGGGTGATTCGACCTCGAATATGTTTGGGGGCAATTCCAATTGGCGTGGGCCTGTATGGATGCCGATTAATTATCTCATCATACAATCTATCCGGAAATATGGGGAATTCTATAGCGACTCTTTACAGGTTGAATATCCTTCAGGTTCTGGTAATAAGATGAACCTGGTACAGGTTGCAGATGAACTGACAAAACGGGTCATCAGTCTTTTTGAAAAAGACGCAGGAGGCGATCGCCGGCTTTATGGCGAGTATAGCTGGTTTTATAAGCAACTGGGAAATGAACACCTGGTCCTGTTCTATGAATATTTTCATGGGAATAACGGAAGAGGATTGGGATCCAGTCATCAAACCGGGTGGACAGCGCTTGTAGCAGAACTGATAAGCGAACTGGGTAATAATAAAAATAATAACGCCCCGGTTTAATCTGGTTTTAATGTTTTGAAATCCGGGCTCGCGGGTTTGATTTTTTTCAATTTTACGTGCAGCAAATTCCCCTCATTCAATTGCCTTTCCCAGGTACTGAAGATTTGAGCTTTTGTGCCTTGCAGTCGTGTAAAACTGCATTACATAATTCCATGAATTGCGGCTGACCTGAACAATTGTTTTCGCTATATTTAAACATTATTGCAGGCTCATGAGAAAGTTGACGGTTATTTTCTTTTTTTTCCCTTTTACCGCCTCTCTGGCGCAGTCCGTTGATGCCCCGGCGAATAATTTTTCCACGCGGCAGGACAGCCTTGTCAATACCTACTATTCTCTCCGCGACAGCATGTCCCTGTATAATGGAAGACAATTTTATGGATACCCGGCTTCCATCGAAGGATTTGCATTTTTTGGATCGAATGAACTGGGCCATGGTTCTGTACTTTATAATAATGTATGGTATAACCACATCGGGTTGTTCTATGACATTTATAAAGATGAAGTGATCGTCAGGCATCCTCCTCCTTTTGAAGTCAATGTGATCCTGTACAGTGAAAACATATCGCAGTTTATACTGGATGGACAAACATTTGTCTATGTACCCAGGGATAAGAATAATGTGATGGAAAATGGCTTTTACCAGCAACTCATCGCGGGCAATGCTACGATACTGGTCAAAAGAAAAAAATTGCTGGAAGAAAAAATCAATGGGTTGCAACTGGAAGCCCGGTTTATCACAAAGAATCATTTTTTTATTCTTAAAGACGGCGTCTACCACAGGATAAAAAATGAAGACGACCTGGTGTCCGTTTTAAAAGACAAGCGACAGGAACTTTACCAATATAAAAGCTCGAGGAAGCTTCGGTATAAATCCAATCCGGAACTATTTATAATGGCCATTACAACTTACTATAACCAACTGCAGCAATGATATGAGGAGCATCTTTGTCTTTATCTTTCTCCTTGCTTTGCTGAACCACGTGGAAGCGCAGGACAAACCTGTCCTGGTAACCGGTCAGTTTGAGCAGGTACGCCTCCCGGATTTTTTTTCGAAAATAGAATCCCAAACCTCCGTTTACTTCTATTACGACAAAATCCAGGTTGATTCGATAGTGGTATCGCTCACTGCCGATAATGAGTCGTTGACACTGGTATTGGAAAAAGCGTTAAAGAATACAGGCTTGCGGTTTTCTATTGACCGTTCCAAGCAGGTTTTCATAACAAAGGATATGCAACTGCTCACCTCGTTACCAGCCGGTTTTTTTTCAAAGCAGGCTGACCAAAATTCTTCAATTGCCAGTGATTCGGTAGTTGACTATGGCCTGCAGATGAAGAAAGCGGGTAAAACAGTTTCCGAAAACAAATTGTACGAGATAGGACCGCGGTCGAATTTGATAAAGAAGAATGTCATCGTCACAGGCAATATCCGCAATGCAAAAACGGGTGAGCCTCTAGTAAATGCATCGGTATTTATTAACAACATGTATGCTACCACCACCGATGCTTATGGCCATTATTCGCTTACCCTGCCCGGTGGAAAATATGTTTTGAATATCATAGCCATCGGCATGAAGGATACGCACCTACAGATAATGGTCTATAACGATGGCAATCTGGATGCTGACATAGCTGAACAGGTGGTTACTTTGAAAGAAGTGATCGTTTCGTCGAAGAAAACGGCCAATATCACCCAGGTACAAATGGGGGTTGAAAGACTGGCGATCGAAAATATCCGGCGCGTTCCTTCCCTATTTGGCGAAGCCGATGTTTTACGCGTGATAACGACCCTTCCTGGCGTCAAAACAGTAGGTGAAGCCAGCACAGGTTTTAATGTCCGCGGCGGTTCGGCCGACCAGAACCTCATACTGTTTAATGATGCGACGATATATAATCCCTCTCATTTTTTCGGGATGTTTTCTGCTTTCAACCCGGAAATAATAAAGGATATCGAATTGTATAAAGCAAGCATCCCGGCCCGTTTTGGAGGAAGATTGTCTTCCGTGCTTGATATCGGCAGTCGTGAAGGCAATAAGAAACAGATAACCGGTTCAGCGGGTATTGGTATTGTCACAAGCCGCCTGAATATCGAGGGACCCCTTGTAAAAGACCGCACATCGTTTATTGTGGGTGCCCGGACCACCTACGCAAACTGGCTGCTCAACCTGTTACCGCAACAATACCCTTTCCAGCACATTGGGATCCTAAGCTTAGAATTCCACGTGGACAAGTTGTCGC
>JADMIO010647396.1_pt1 | contig 75220 bp, 73 predicted proteins | sample 8958161 | NCBI WGS metagenome assembly JADMIO01 (sample SAMN16585339, study PRJNA669376) | soil metagenome | isolation source: Crop rotation soil | place: USA: Cullars Rotation, Alabama | collected 2011 | reverse complement strand
CGCGACAACTTGTCCACGTGGAATTCTAAGCTTAGGATCCCAATGTGCTGGAAAGAAAGAAGATGAGCTCGGTGGAGTCGCAGGTCCGTCAGCAAATCCGCGTTGGGGAACGAAAGAACCGCCCTTTTGGTATTCAATGCTTGCGCAAAAACATCCCAATAATGCGGATGTCAGCTGTGGAACTTGTCATTATTAATGGAAGGAATCTGGAGTGAGTGACGAACAAATAAAAAAACCTGACTCCACTCGAAGTTTTATTCGTTCAGTAGCGGCGATGAGTGCGGCCCTTTTGGCGAGCCTTCCTTTGATTCGAATGCATCGACAAAAGGCAGTTTTGAAAGAAGCAAAGAACAATGTGGTTCGTTCTACGAATCATTTGGGATCGAGGGTGACATGAAATCCGCACGTGATTTTGAGGCTGAACGTAAGGCCGACGAAAAAATTCTCACGAGTGAACCTCGAAAGCTTTGGCGAAATCTCGAAGATTACAAATCGATTTCATCGGCAGAGACTTTAAAAACGGTCGAAGCAAAACGAGCTCAAGAATTTTCTTCGGAAATTCCTGTCGACGAAAAAGTCGACGGACAAGGCGCTCAAAAAACAGAACCCAAAATTTTAGAAGATGTTTCGCGCCGACGCTTTTTGCAATTCATGGGCGCGACGGGTGTCGCAATGTCGACGGCGGCTTGTAAACGACGACCCGTAGATCATCTCGTTCCTTATGTTCATAAACCGCAAGGCTATGTTTACGGAGTTCCTGTTTGGTACGCCTCTTCAACGCCTGAAGGTTTAGGAGTGTTGATTAAAACTCGCGAAGGACGACCGATAAAACTTGAAGGAAATCCCGATCATCCGATCAATGAAGGGGGTCTCGATTCTCAAACTCAAGCGAGTTTATTTCATCTTTATAATCCAGAACGTTTGAAAGGTGCTTATGATGGCGCAAAAAAAACGCTCACTTGGCAAGAAAGTGACACTCAAATTCTCGAAGCGTTGAAATCGGCGCGATCAGGTGCGGTACGAATTCTGACCGGAAACATTTTTAGCCCCAGTCTGCGCGAAGTGATTAAAGAGTTCGCGGATGTTTACAAATCGAAGCACCACAGTTTTACGATTTCTGAAGATGAAATGGTGGCGCGTGCGGCTGAACGTTTGATGGGCGAAGAAATTTTGCCCACGTGGCGTTTTGAAAAAGCGGACGTCGTTGTTTCGATCGACGCTGATTTTTTGGGAACTTGGGGCAATCAAGTTTTGAATGGCAAAACTTTTTCGAGTCGCCGCCAGACCCATCGCGGACAGACGAATCAAAACCGCCTGTTTGTTTTTGAAAGCCGGTTCTCAACCACGGGTGCAGCGGCTGATCATCGAACGCCTATCGCGCCTTCGCAACAATTGGCGATTTTGAGAGCACTCACAACTCTCGTTGACGGCGGGACTGTGGAAGTTTCTGGCGTCGATTCCAAAATTTTACGAGAAGCAGCAAGCGCTCTCGCCAAAGCTCGTGGAAGTTCGCTTGTCGTCGCGAGTGGCACAGGACCTCAAGCGCTTGAAGTTCAATTGGCGGCCTTCGCTCTCAATCGCGCGCTTGGAAATATTGGAACTACGGTGGATTTTGATTTGCCGATGTTCACCGGCCGCGAAAATACCGAGTCTTTCGAGTCGCTCGTAAAAGATTTGCAATCAGGCGTTGTAGACGTTCTCATTATTCATGGTGTGAATCCAGTTTACACCGCGAGCTTTGTAAAATTCGGTGATCTGATTTCAAAAGCAAAAACGGTCGTGACGATCACTTCGGAGTGGAATGAGACTGCGCTGCGTTCCAATTTTGTGCTTGGCGAAAGTCATTTTATTGAAACTTGGGGTGATTCAGAAGTTCGTGCGGGGATCGTTGCGATTCAACAGCCGGTGATTGAGCCCCTCTATGAAACTCGAAGTTTCGGTGAAAATTTAAATTTTTGGGCGAAGCCCGAAGCCAAAACGGAATATCGCGAAATCGTTCAAGCGCACTGGAAGAAAAATTTCGCGGCTTCAGGAAATTTTGAAACTTGGTGGATGGAGCAGTTAAAAATTGGCGCTACCAAACACTCCGGTGGGCGTAAAACCGCTGGCAAGTCAGCGGGATTTAAATGGACGGCAGCCAATGATGCGATTTCGGCGGCCTCGAAAATTTCAAGCGGTGATATGGAAGTCGTATTCTATCCTTCATTAGCAATTTTGGATGGAAGTTTTGCGTCGAATCCCTATCTGCAGGAATTGCCGGATCCCATTACGAAAACCACTTGGAGTAATTTCATCGCTGTTTCGCCGGCAACTGGGAAAAAACTTGGAATTGATCCAAAAGACATCACCAATATGGCAAACACCAAAGAGCCGGTGACGGCGCTTAAGATGGGTGATCAAACGCTTACGCTTCCCACTTTTGTTCAGCCGGGAATGAAAGACAATGTGGTGGCGGTCGCGATCGGCTACGGACGTACGGAAGCCGGCACGATCGGTACGAATGTTGGCAAAAACGTTTTTCCTTTTGCGGTGTGGAAAAATGGTCGTGTTCAGTTAAGCGGAATGAAAGCCGAAATTTCGAGAACGGGTGAATTTGCAACTCTTGCTGGCACTCAAAAACATTTTGATCTTCAAGGTCGTGATCGAGACATTCTTCAACACGCCACACTCGCTGAGTTTTTAAAAGATCCGAAAACCGCCAAGGGAAGCGAAGAGCACGAGAAAAAACTCTCGATGTATTCTGAAAACGAATTCGTTTATCCCGATCACAAATGGGGAATGGCCATTGATTTGAATGCTTGCACGGGTTGCCAAGCTTGCATCGTCGGTTGTTATACCGAAAATAATGTGCCGATCGTGGGCGAAAAAGAAGTGGTCATGGGCCGACATATGGCGTGGCTGCGAATGGATCTTTACTATGGTGGTGAGCCCGAAGCGCCTGAAGCCACTTTCGAGCCGATGCTTTGTCAGCAATGTGACAATGCTCCTTGTGAAACGGTTTGTCCGGTGTTGGCGACGGTTCATACGACCGATGGCCTCAACGCCATGACTTACAATCGTTGCGTTGGTACTCGCTACTGCTCGAATAATTGTCCTTATAAAGTTCGTCGATTTAATTATTTTCAATACAGCGATGCGTATGCGCGAAAACTCGATGTCGCCGATCCGCTTCCGATGATGCTCAATCCCGATGTGACCGTTCGAACTCGGGGTGTGATGGAAAAATGTACATTCTGTGCACAGAGATTGATGCGCGCCAAAGATGAATTCAAAGATAAAGGAACAAAAGTTCCTGACGGCGCGGTAAAGACTGCGTGCCAACAATCATGTCCCGCGGGTGCGATTAGTTTCGGAGATCTCAATGATCCGCAGTCAGAAGTTTCAAAAATGGCTGCGAAAGCGCAGGCCTTCAAAGTTTTGGAAGTTCTCAATACGCGGCCGAATATTTCTTATCTGCCGCGACTTCGAAATAAAGGAGCAGCAGAGTCATGAGCAGTCAGCTAGCTCTTAAAGAAGATCAAGATTTAGTCGAAGGCAAACGCACTTACGCCGATGTATCGCGTGAAGTTTGTGCGCCGCTTGAAAGTTTTCCAACCACGAAATGGTGGATTGCCTTTTTGGTAGCGCTCACCGTCATGACGACAGGATTTTCTTTGATCGGATGGATGATCTATTGGGGCACGGGATATTCCGGCATTCGACAACCCGTCGGTTGGGGGATGATGATTATCACCTTCGTGTTTTGGATCGGGATCGGGCACGCGGGAACTTTGATTTCGGCGATTTTGTTTTTGTTCCGACAAAAATGGCGAACGGGCATCAATCGTTCAGCAGAGGCGATGACGATTTTCGCCGTAATGTGCGCGGGCGTTTTCCCGCTGATTCACACGGGCCGTCCTTGGTATTCTTTTTATTGGCTCTTTCCTTATCCCAATTATATGGGACCGCTTTGGGTGAACTTTCGTTCGCCGCTTCTTTGGGATGTGTTCGCAGTCTCCACTTATTTTACAATTTCGGCGGTGTTTTGGTACACGGGTTTGGTTCCAGATCTCGCAACTGTTCGTGATCGTGCAAAAAATAAAATCCGAAAATTCGTTTATGGAATTCTCTCACTCGGATGGCGAGGATCGAGTCGGGGATGGAGTCATTACGAAGTTTGTTATTGGATTCTCGCGGGGCTTTCCACGCCGCTTGTGCTTTCCGTACACACGATCGTGTCTTTTGACTTCGCGGTTTCGATTATTCCGGGTTGGCACACAACGATTTTCCCACCGTATTTTGTCGCCGGCGCCATTTTTTCGGGCTTCGCGATGGTGGTCACCTTACTCGTCATTGCGCGCGAAGTTTTTAATCTCAAGCAATACATCACAATTAATCACTTGGATTCGATGAATAAAATTATTCTCGCAACGGGGATGCTCGTTGGTCTCGCGTATGGCACGGAGTTTTTCATCGCTTGGTATTCCGGCGTGCCCTATGAACGTTATATTTTTATTCAACGCGCGCTTGGACCTTATTCATGGGCGTACTGGACGATGATCACTTGCAATGTGATTTCGCCGCAGTTCTTTTGGTTTCGGTCTCTGCGTCGAAATATTCCGCTCATGTTTGCACTTTCCATTTTTGTGAATATCGGAATGTGGTTTGAGCGTTTTGTGATCGTGGTGACATCACTCGCGAATGATTATTTGCCATCGTCTTGGAATTATTTCCGTCTCACCTGGTGGGATTACAGCGTCCTTATGGGAAGCTTCGGAATGTTTTTTACTTTGTTCCTTTTGTTTTGCCGATTTTTACCTACTATTTCGATGGGCGAAGTGAAAGCCATCATGCACTCGCCAAAAGGAGGGCATGATCATGGCTAAAAAATTCTGCGTGGTCGGATATTATTTTGCGCCCCATGATATTTTAGAAGCCGCTCGGAAAGTAAAAGCGCGCAATTTTGCACACTGGGATACGTTCACGCCTTTTGCGGTTCATGGAATGGATGAAGCGATGGGACTGAAACGGACTGCGCTTCCTTATGTGAGTTTTTTAGCTGGAACGATCGGACTTTTCACGGCGATCGGCCTCGAAGTTTGGACGCATCTTTATTCTTGGCCGCACAATATTGGTGGAAAGCCTCTGCTTGCGATTCCCGCTTATGTTCCGATTTTCTTTGAGCTCACGGTTTTATTTTGTGGAGTGATTTCGACCGCAGTGATGTTTACGGTTTTTCTTGGCTTACCTAATTATCGAAAGCCGATTTTTCATCCGGATATAACGAACGATCGTTTTGCGGTTGCAGTTGAAGTTTCAAGATCCGAAGAGATAGAGCCCGTAAAAAAATTCCTGCGCGAGATTCAAGCTCAAGATATTCAGTCCGTAGAGGGAGCGCTTTGATGAAATGCGTCACGAAAATCATCGTCGTTCTCGTGCTGCTCACTGGATTTGCGTATTGGTTTTATAAACATTCAGGCTTTTTCCTCTATGAACATAATTCGATGCAGTACATGCCCAATATGCATCACACAAAAGTTTTGATCCCACAGCGTGGATACGATTTTTTTGCCAATGGTGCGGGTGCGCGTGTTCCGCCGAAAGGATCTTTGGCGCAAAATCAAAATCCTTATGCGTATACGAAAGAAACATTGGCTGCGAATGTTCCACGAGCGGGCAATCCGTTGCCGGCCACTCATGACGTCGTGATACGCGGACAAAAAGTTTTCAATAACGTCTGTATCGTCTGTCATGGAGCGAGTGGACAAGGGGATGGTTCTGTTGTGCCACCTTTCCAAAAACCGCCTTCATTGACCTCGGATAAAATTCGAGGTTACGCCGATAGCCAAATTTTTCACGTGATCACTGTGGGACAAAACAATATGGGTGCGTATGCACCAGTCGTTCGTGAAAGCGATCGTTGGGCGGTGATTCATTATATTCGCGCGCTACAACGTGCGGCGAATCCGACCGAAGAAGATTTGCGCACTTTTGAAAATATTTCCAAAGCAGGAGTAAAATCGAAATGAACGTTGTTCCCTTTCGAGCGTCGCTGAAACTTAAGATCACTCTTCTCGTGCTCGTGGGAATCGGCGTCGTGTCGCTTCGTCTGCTTCAACTCGAAGACAGTTCTCGTGCTTGGTATAATTATTTCATCGGCTCAATCTTTTTTCTTTCGATGGGCCTTTGCGGACTTTTTTTCACGGCCATTCAACATATGACAAAGGCACGTTGGAGCGTAGGGTTGCGTCGAGTTTTAGAAGTGATGTCATTGACATTGCCGGTGGCAGCAATCTTTATCTACGGCGTCTATCGCGGCTCTCATCATATATATGAGTGGATGCATGCCGGTGTTGAAGATCATCTTTTGCAATGGAAACAGCCCTTTCTTAATGAACATTCTTTTGGAATTCGTTTGATTGCTTATTTCGTGATTTGGATTTTGGGATCTTTTTGGTTGTTTCGAAATTCCGTTAAGCAAGATCAAACCGGAGATGTTGCTCTTACTTGGAGAAATTTAAGATTTTCTGCGCTCTTACTGGTGCTCTTCGGTCTCAGCGTGACGCTTGCGGCTTTTGATTTAATCATGTCGCTTGAGCCTCACTGGTTTTCGACAATTTTTGGCATTTATTTTTTCTCAGGATTTTTTCAGGCCGGCCTCGCCATGTTTTATATTCTCGCTTATCTCGGTTATCAGTCGGGCACTTTCAAGGGAGTCGTCACTGCCGATCATTTTCACGATATCGGCCGCTTTATTTTTGGATTCTCGATTTTCTGGGCTTATATCGCGTTCAGCCAATATCTCTTGATTTGGTACGGCAATCTTCCCGAAGAAACTTTTTTCTATATCGTGCGCATGGAAGGCGGCTGGCAATGGGTGAGTCTTGCCTTGCTTTTGGTGCGATTTGCAGCACCTTTTTTAATTTTGATGCCGTTTGCCATGAAAAGATCCCCAAAAGTGATGATTCCGATGAGTATTTTGATTTTGCTTGGGGAATGGCTCGATCTTTATTATATCGCCATGCCGGCGCGTCGGCTTACGCTCAGTTTAGAAAGCATTGCCCCGATGTTTAATTGGAAAGAATTGGGAGTTCTTTTAGGATTCATCAGCTTGTTTGTGCTTTTAATGAGTCTTATGATGGAGCGGATCCGAATGGTTCCCGTTCGGGATCCAAGGCTTGAGGCCTCGGTGCATTATTACCATCATGGCTAATTTAAAAAAAATAGGGCTCGTTTTATTTTTTCTGACAGCGTCAGCAAAGGCGGAAACACCGCTTGAGCTTCGTAGAGCCGAAATCACTGAAAAATTAGGCGCGCAAGTCGACATTCAAAACTTAAATTTCAAAAACGAAGAGGGACAGCCCGTCAAACTTTCGCAATTTTTTGCATCCGGCAAGCCGGTCGTATTGACTCTCGTCTATTATAATTGTCCCGGCCTTTGTAATTTTCTTTTGAATGGATTTACGAATTCTGTGCGGACGCTCGGTTGGACGATTGGCAAAGAATTCGAAGTAGTCACCGTCAGCATTAGTCCCAAAGAAAAATCAGATATCGCGAAACCAAAAAAAGCAAATTACTTAAAAGAGTATGGAAGACTGGACGCTGATAAGGGTTGGCATTTTTTAACGGGTGAAGAACCTCAAATTCAAAAATTAGCGTCAGAAGTTGGTTTTGGATATTTTTACGACGAAAAAACAAAAGAGTATGCGCATAGTGCGGGAATTTTTGTTCTTACTCCCACAGGAAAAGTTTCGCGTGTGCTGTACGGAATTGATTATCCAAATCGTGATTTAAAATTGTCTCTGCTTGAAGCGTCCGAAGGAAAAATAGGAACCGCTTTCGATCGTTTTTTGATGTTTTGTTATCAATATGATCCCGCTTCGAGAGGTTACGCCTTTCAGGCAATGCGACTTGTGCAAGTAACAAGTGCGCTCATGGTGTTAGTCTTGGCGGTTTGGATTGGACGATTTTGGTTGAGCCAAAGAAAACTTACTCGAAGCGCCAAAGAAATTAGGAGTGAAAGAGCATGAACGATAATCTGTGGGGAAGTCTTCCGCCGGCAGCTTCAGAGGCGGCACATTCTTGGAATGAGCTCTATTATTTTCTGATCGGTATTTGCGCGGTCTTTTTTGTGATCGTGATTGTGCCTATGGTTTTTTTTGCTATCAAATATCGCGCGCGTCCAGGAGTGAAAGCTTCTTCGATCGCTCACAACACTCCGCTTGAAATTCTTTGGACTGTGCTTCCTACGATCCTAGTGATGATCATTTTTGTATGGGGTTGGGTGGCTTACGAAAAATTAGAAACGAAAATTCCTCCGGACGCGATGGAAGTTCGAGTGACCGCGCAAAGTTGGGCTTGGAATTTTCAGTACGATGATGGCAAGACCACGACCAATCAACTTTTTGTTCCTGTTGGAAAAGCCATTAAACTTTTAATTACGTCCAAACAAACTGATGTGCTGCATTCCTTTTTTGTTCCCAATTTCCGAATTAAAAAAGATGCGGTTCCAGGAATGTATAACAAAACTTGGTTTAAGGCCGACATCGTAGGTCAGCATCAGATTTTTTGTGCAGAATATTGCGGCGCTGGGCACAGTGCGATGCTTGCCAAGGTCATCGTGCTTGATGAAGAGCGCTGGAAAATTTGGAAATGGGGCGGAAAAATTGAGATGCCTCCTCCCGTCGGAATCGTAAGTGAAGATGTGGTCGACGAGGGCCAGCATACTTCATTGCCACCTAAAAATATGACGGCGGCTCTTCCGCCCACAGGATTTCAAGACATCAAACTTAATTCGAAAGTCATCGAAGAGGGGCGGTCACTCATAGAAACGCGTGGCTGCGTGAGCTGCCATTCGTCTGAAAAATCTTCGAGCAAAAATCCGTATGGGCCTTCTTTTTATCATCTTTTTGGAAAAAAAGTGATTTTGGACAATGGTGAAAATGCTCTGGTCGATGAAAATTATTTATGGGAATCGATCAATGAACCTCACCGAAAAGTGGTGAAAGGGTATGAAAATATTTTGATGCCCAGCTATGCCGGTCAATTCACCGAAGACGAGATGTGGGCGATGATTTCGTATATTAAAAGTTTGAACTGAAGGGAATAATATGTCCGTATCCGCATTATCAGGAAAAAATTATCTGACTGAACCCAAAGGGATTTGGTCGTGGCTCGCGACGCTTGATCACAAACGAATTGGACTCATGTACTTGGCTTCAATTTTGTTTTTTTTCTTAGCCGGCGGAATTTTTGCGATTTTGATTCGTTTAGAACTTTGGTCTCCTGGTCGAACGATCATGTCGGCCGATACTTATAATAAAGTTTTTACGTATCACGGCACGATCATGGTCTTTATGGTGATTATTCCGATGATACCGGCGGCCCTCGGAAATTTTGTGCTGCCTATGATGCTCGGAGCAAAAGACGTCGCGTTTCCGCGGCTCAATTTGCTCTCCTATTATATTTTTATGACGGGAGCAGCGATCGGGATTTTGACCTTGGCGTTTAAAGGCGTCGACACGGGTTGGACTTTTTACACTCCGTATTCTTCGAAAACGGGATCTGCGGCGGCGATGATGTTGATGGCGGCCTTCGTCATGGGATTTTCATCGATTCTTACCGGCTTAAATTTTATTGCGACCATTCATAAGTTGCGTGCGCCGGGTCAAACGTGGACACGGCTACCACTTTTTTGTTGGGCACTTTATGCGACAAGTCTGGTGCAACTTCTCGCGACTCCCGTTTTGGCTCTTACACTTTCGTTGCTTGCTCTCGAAAGAATTTTTGGAATTGGAATTTTCGATCCCACTCTCGGCGGTGACCCCGTGCTCTTCCAACATTTCTTTTGGTTTTACTCACATCCTGCGGTGTACATCATGGTTTTGCCGGCGATGGGCGTGATCAACGAAATCATCCCCGTTTTTAGTCAGAAACCTATCTTCGGATACAAAGGTATGGCGGTTGCACTTTTTGGAATTGCACTCGTGGCTTTCATTGTCTGGGGTCATCATATGTTTACGAGCGGACAATCGCCGACCGCGAATTTTATTTTTTCGCTTCTTACGATGTTTGTGGCGGTTCCAACTGGCGTGAAAGTTTTTTCTTGGATCGCAACGATGTATAAAGGCTCGATTCGCTTCAATGCGCCGATGCTCTATGCGTTTGCATTTCTTTTTGTATTTGTGATCGGCGGATTAACGGGCGTTATTTTAGCGTCGATCGCAGCCGACATTCATTTTCATGATACGTACTTCGTGGTCGCGCATTTTCACTACGTGATGGTCGGCGGAACGCTGATGGGATTTTTAGGCGCCATTCATTATTGGTTTCCTAAATTTTTTGGACGCATGTATTCCGAAACCGCCGCCAAGATCGCGTGGTTTTTTATTTTTGTCGGCTTCAACGTGACGTTTTTTCCGCAATTTATCGCGGGCTCTCAAGGGATGCCGCGTCGCTACTACGATTATTTGCCCGCTTACACTTGGCTCAATAAAATTTCGACTATGGGATCTTGGATGATCGGCCTCGGATTTGTAATCACAGCAACTTATCTCTTGATTGGACTTTTTAAAGGTCAACGTGCGAGTGCAAATCCATGGCATGCTTTAACTTTGGAGTGGCAAACGTCATCGCCGCCTCCAACGGAAAATTTTGAAAAAGAACCAGTCGTCACTCATGGACCATACGATTACCATAAAGTGGCGGCATAGGAGGGGTGATGCATTTAACGGGATCAAAAACGAGTTCATCTCACGATAGCCATGGTCACGGCGACGGCACCCATCATTTCGCGCATCATTTTAAAAGTGAACAACACGAATTTTTGACCTGCAAACAAGGCATGTGGCTCTTTCTCGTTCAAGAAGTGCTCTTCTTTAGCCCGCTTTTCGTGGCGTATTTTATTTTTCGCGCGCAGTACACTCACGATTTCCATCTTGCCTCTCATCATCTCGATTGGGTGATGGGCGCGGTGAATACAATTATTCTGATTTCCTCCAGTTTTACAATGGCACGAGCGGTAAGTGCAGCCCAGCGAGGAGACCGTGAACGAACTGTCGAATCTTTATTGTTTACGATTTTATTCGCGTTCGGATTTTTGCTTGTGAAATATTTGGAATATTCCCACAAATTCCACGATGGACTTTTGCCGGGAAAATTTTTCACGAACGAAGAACTTTTAAAAGAAGCTCCAAAAGCGCCGATTTATTTTACACTTTATTTTTGTATGACCGGCTTACATGGAATTCATGTGATTGCGGGAATCATTACTTTGGGATGGATTTTAAATCGTGCGCGCAAAGGCGAATTTGGACCGACTTATTTTACGCCGGTAGAAATGGGCGGCTTGTATTGGCATTTTGTGGACTTGGTCTGGATTTTTCTTTTTCCCATGCTCTATTTGGTGGGTTGATTTGGAGATTTAACGATGTCTGACGATAAACATGACGATAATCACGAACATATTCTGCCAAATCAAACGGGTTTGAAAATTCTGTTGGCGCTTTTGGCGCTCACCATCATTACGGTCGTCACTTCGCGAATTGATTTGGGATTCATGAATGCGCCGATTGCGATTTTCATCGCCTGTCTTAAAGCGATGCTCGTTGTTCTTTATTTCATGGGAATGAAATACGATTCCAATGACAATCGAGTTTTCTTTGGCTCATCGTTTGTATTTTTTGCAATTTTTGTGGTGCTCACATCCGCCGATGTTTTCACTCGTGGAGATTGGAAAGTGCCGGACAATATGGCGACCGGTGGAAATTCCGGTGGTCCCAAAATTCCAAAATTCTGGATTCCGTCCGAGGCGACGAAAGCTCACGGCAAGGAACTCTACAAATCTCAGGCCTGCTTCACCTGTCATGGGGATAAAGGCGAAGGAAATGGAATCGCCGCCGGCTCACTCAATCCTCGAAATTTTACAAAAGAAGATGGTTGGAAAAACGGGCGCAAAGCGACTCAAATCGTCGGCACTCTTACGACCGGACTTGGTTCGATGCCGTCCTTTAATAATTTAAGTTTGGAAGATCGATTCTCGCTCGCCGCCTTTGTGCAAGCGTTCGGTCCAGCCGCACCGGCAGACTCACCCGAAGACATCAAAAAAGTGGGGGTCAAAGATCCCACAAAAGATGATGGTGGTTTGGGAAGCGGCGAAGAACAAAAGAAATCGGTTCCAATTGATTTCGCCATTGATCGATATGTGGAGTCTCAGAAATAAATCTCATTGAAATGATTAGATAATTCATGCTGTTCCCCCGGCTTTCATTCTAAAAAGCGGCATAAATTTTGCAGGTTTAAGCGAGGTGGCAAGATGATCTCGCTTTTCATTACTTTATTTATTCTTCAATCCTTACCCGAAGATCAGTCGTGCAAATTGGTTCTTCAAAGGATGACAACCGAACTCGCAAAAAAACCGTCGACGGGTGTCGAAATTGAAGGCCCCATGACGAACCAATTTTGGGAGAATGTTTCGCCTTTCACTTCTGTTGGGGAACTTTTCAAGAAAACGGATAGTCGCCGCATTAAACTGTCTAAAGATTACACAGAATGGGTGGCAAGAAATTTTCCAGAACTTGGCCCTTTAAATATTCCATTTGGGAAAGTTCATGTGAAATTTAAAAAAGAATTAATAAAAAAATTACATCAACTTTTTTTATTTTCTGGATCGTTTGATGCTGGGGTTCGTAAAGTGCCAAGGGTCCAAATCTTGAGTGATCCTAAACTTAATTTTCAAAGAGAAATTAAATTTCGTGGAAAAAATTATGCTGAGGGGGAAGTTGTGCTTCCGACAGACGGAGATTTAAAAACTGAATTTGAATATATGAATCATCGATCACATAAAGATTTCGATGGTGCTGAACTTCATTTAACGGCGGGGAAACGAGCCCGCGAATTGGTAGAAGATGCGTGGACGATTATGGAAGGTCTTCATATGGCCACACTCAGTGTCCATGCTCACCTTGTATCTCACCGCCCGATAGAACTCAGTCCAATTCAAGTGATTCAATATTCAGATTTTTATCGCCGAGTTGAACTCTTGGCGGAAATGAATTCATTGTTGAATAGCGATGAATATATAGGGCTTCGAAGGAACGGGAGTTTGTTCCGAGTCTTTTTTGCGCCGTTAAATCGATACTATTTTAATCACGCCATTCGTCATTTCAAAGATCGATTTTACAATACATTTTTTTCAGCAGGAATAGGGGATCGACTTAAACATTCCTATGTTGCGGCTCGAGATGATTCAAAATATCCATTGGGCTATTGGGAGCACGAAAAATCAGAAGTTCGTTGGGGTTTAGAATATAGAACCGTTGATCACACGGTTGCTCCTGAAACGATGGGAAATATTTTGGATTCTATTCAATACGCTATGGAAACTAAAGATTTCGGTATGAGTGAGCAGACCATCAAAGCATGGTTGAAACAACAAGGTTGGTTTAAAAAAAGAGCGCTCGTTAAAACTTGGTTCAATGGATTTTGGCCCGCTCTTGTGATGAGCACCCACTCAGAAATTAAAAAAATTCTCTCTTGGAAAGATTGGTATTTCTTACGAAAAATTTCAAAACGAAATCAAGAATTGAAAATGCTGATTCATGATTGGTCTAATGATCCGATGTTTTTTCAAAATCCAGAGGCACAAGCTCGAATTCTTCAAGAACAAAAAAATGCTTTAAAACTAATCCTTGAAAACCAATCCCCCATTCCGGATGTCATGAAAAACTTCATGCTCAAATCCGGAATTTTTGAAGAAACAGCGGCGAGTCTTGGAATGAAAGTAATTATTGAAAGTAATACTGAGCAGTAAAATTACTTATCAAATGCTCGGCCTTCTTTAAGGCCTTTACCGATTTCAATCTCCACTAAATCGCGCATTTTTTGAGTCAGTACGAATTCATTTTTATCGTCTTTGCGAACTAAATCATTGATGCCATGAAAATCATCAATGCGAACATCCACAATTCCTCGATAGTCTTCATTTACGGGTTTCACCACATAAGTGAGAAAAGCCGTATTTCCGTCCACCCGGAAGTTCATTTCATCCAGATAATTGGATTTGTCAGCGGGACCAAAAAATTCCGGCCATTCTGTATTAATCGTATTTTGAAGGCCTTCAAAAAAAACTCTTTCTTCTTCAGCGGTGAGATTTCTGGCGGGCTCTGAAGCAGCAGCTTTATTTGCGGTTTCTGGAGTTCGTACAAAAAATGCGCAGGCTCCGTTATGATGTAATGCCCCCCTCACAAAACCAAGTTTTTCCATTTGTAAAAACGCTGCCGTTTGAACAGCCGCAGAAAATGTTTTCGCCTTTTCTCTGGGATATGCCGTGATATTGTAATCAATCTTCATATCATCATCACAAGCCAGTTTGATTTGGGCTTGGCTTGGCAGAAGTTTGTATACGCATAGATTGCAAAGTTCAGTTTTTTCAGTCGCCTTCGGAATCTCTTTTTCGATTAAAAATTGAACGTCAGGTTGTTTCATAACGTCGCTAGCGTGAAGAGGAAGGGCCATGAGAGAAAAGACGAAAATAGCTAAGATTTTTTTCATGAGCGACCGATTAACATGGGGAGGGGTAAATTCAAAGGCCATTCTAAGGCTAGCCCCTAAGTCCTATATTTGATATTTACGGCGAATGGATCAAACCGAAATCATTAACCAATTGGGGGAAGACCGAAAAAATTATTTCCGTGCGGCGATTCCGCCCATCGTCCAGAGCTCGAATTTTGTTTATGAAAATGTCGCCGCTCTTCGCGACTGCATGGAAAATGAATCTCGCGTTCCTCTTTATACTCGGGGATGCAATCCGACGGTCGCCATTCTTCGCGAAAAAATGGCGGCTCTTGAAAGCACTGAAGATGCTCTTATTTTTTCGAGTGGCATTGCGGCCATCTCGGCTTCCGTGATCGCAAACGTCAAATCCGGCGATCATATTATCTCTATTCAAAAACCCTATAACTGGAGCAATACGCTCATGGGCGGGTTGCTTCAAAAATTCGGCGTAGAACTCACGTATGTTGATGGCAGTACGGGATCATTTGAGGCAGCTCTTCGGCCGAATACCAAACTTTTTTTTCTCGAAAGTCCGAATTCGTGGACGTATGAGGTTCAAGATTTAGAAGCGATCGCGCGACTGGCAAAGTCGCGAGGAATTATCACGTTAATCGATAATTCTTATTCATCGCCGATTTTTCAAAATCCGGCGAAGTTTGGAATTGATATCGTGATTCATTCCGCAAGCAAATATATCGGTGGCCATTCGGATGTCGTGGCTGGAGTTGTTTGTGCGTCGAAAGCGATGACAGAGAAAATTTTTCGCGTGGAATATATGACGTTAGGTGCTGCTATATCGCCGAACGATGCATGGCTTCTTCTTCGTGGGTTAAGAACTTTGCCTCTTCGAATGAAGCGTTACTCCGAGACGACTTCCAAAGTCGTGAATGAGCTCGCGAAAGATCCTCGCATTGAAAAAATGTATTATCCAACTCATGAGTCGCATCCACAATATGCGTTGGCAAAAAAACAAATGCGCGGGGCGGGATGTTTATTTACCGTTCAATTTCGTGCGCGATCTCAAGACCAAATCGAAGCACTTTGTAATCGTCTGAAGCATTTTTTGATCGCTGCTTCTTGGGGCGGGTTTGAATCTTTAGTGTTTCCGGCTTGCGCTCACCGCGCTCCCGAAGGCGGTTATCCCAAACCTTGGAATATGGTGCGGTTCTCCGTGGGGATGGAAGAGCCCGAGGTTTTGTTGGAAGATTTGCGACAAGCGATGAAAGCTCTCGATTGATGGTCGCGCGTTTTCAAGCGGTTCTTTGCGCCGTACTTTTTATTTTGATCGTATTAGGTGCTGCAGTTCGGCTTGCGAACGCGGGTCTCGCTTGTCCGGATTGGCCACTTTGCAACGGTGAGCTCGTTCCGAAATTTAATTTTCAGATTTTTATGGAATGGACTCATCGCGCGGTTGCGATGAGTGTAGGAATTTTGGCCCTCGTGAATGCGATTCTCATTTTTCAAATTCGAAAAGATTTAGTCGGATGGATTTTGGGCTCTTTGTTTTTGTTCGCGATTCAAGCTTTTTTGGGACGCCAAACTGTTATCGAACTTTTACGGCCAGAAATTGTGAATTCCCATCTCATGGGCGGATATCTTTTGTTTGCGGTGAATCTGTTAATTTATTGTCGATTAAAAAATCAAAATCCGGTTTCCACGGCAGGTTGTTACAGCAAAATTTTGCTTTCGTTTGCGATTTTTACTTTTTTTCAAGCGACTGTGGGAGGAACAGTGAGCTCTCATTATGCGGGGCTCGTCTGTCCCGACTTTCCAAGTTGTATCGACGGCGTGTGGTGGCCGGCTGAAGGACTTCGTTTGGTGAAAATGCTTCATCGTTATGGAGCATTTATTTTGCTTGCGTCCGTTTGGATTTTAAATTTTTCCAAAAAAATTCCTGTGCCGCATCGAAGATTTTGGCGTGTGCTTGCGATTTTGTTACCTGTCCAAATTGGAATTGGAATTTCGATGGTCTTTAGCCAAATTCATCCTGCGCTCAGTCTTGCGCATTCGCTCTTTTCTATTTCTATTTTCAGTCTTTTTGTTTGGATGAAACTTCAAGTGTGGCGAGAAGTGTCATGACGTCGATTTTTCGTTCTTATCTTCAACTGACAAAGCCAACGATTATTTTGTTGGTCGTGATCACCGGGTTTTCGACCATGGCGGCGGAGGGTTCACTCTTTCAAAACCCTTTATTTATGACAGTGGTTTTATTGGCCATTGCACTTTCGGCCGCTTCGGCCAACGCCTTTAATCAATTCATCGATCGCGATATCGATGCGGTGATGGAACGCACGAAGCGCCGCCGTCCGTTGCCGTTGCAAACGGTGCGACCTCTTCATGCATTCATTTTTGCGCTTATTGTGGGCGCGATCACTAATCTCTACCTCTATATATATGTCAATCCAGTTGCGGCTTGGATCAGTGTAGCGACAATTCTCTTTTATGTTTTTATTTACACGCTTTGGCTTAAACGTCGGCATTACTACAATATCGTGATTGGGGGAGCTGCAGGCGCCACCGCCCCTTTGATCGCTTCGGCTGCCGTTAACGGCCGACCGAGTTTATTGAGTTGGATCCTTTTTTTGATCATCTTTACATGGACGCCTCCACATTTTTGGGCGCTCGCACTGGCGCTCAAAGAGGAATACCAACGGGTAAAAATTCCCATGTTGCCCAATGTTCTTGGTGAAAAGCGAACTCGAACGGAAATTATTATTTATACGTTCTTATTGCTACCGCTCTCAATTATTCCATTTTTTTGGAACGAAGCAGGGATGACTTATTTGGGAAGCGCATTCATGCTTTGGGTTTGGTATTGGCGCGAGACCGTCATGCTTTTGAAAAGTCAGAAATATAAAAAACTTTTTTGGATTTCTATTTTTTATCTCTTTGGCCTGTTCATCGTACTTGCGCTCGACGGGGCTATCCGATTTTGGTTTTGGCCAGAAGTCAGGATGATCGGATGAGAAAACATCCTCTGTCACCGAAGCTCGCCATTTTTCTCGTCGTTTTTATCGACCTTTTAGGATTTGGCGTGATGATTCCGATGCTTCCTTTTTTCGTTAGGCATTTTGGTCAAGACGCCTTTCATGTGGGTTGGCTCATGTTCGTTTATTCGTTCATGCAAATTTTTGTTTCGCCTCTTTGGGGACAAATTTCAGATCGCATCGGCCGACGACCTGTTCTACTTTTGACGATCGCGGGACAAGCTCTGGCTTTTTTATGGGGCGGATTTTCAACGACCTACATGAGCTTGCTTTGGAGTCGCATTTTCGCGGGGGTTTTTTCAGCAAATATTTCTACGGCCAATGCGTATATTGCCGACATTACGACGCCCGACGAACGCGCGAAAGGAATGGGAATGATTGGCGCAGCCTTTGGTCTGGGATTTATTTTTGGTCCTGCCATTGGAGGTCTTCTTATTCCGTACGGATATTCTTGGCCTTTCTTTTTTGCCGCGGCTCTGAGTGCAGTGAACTTTTTTTGGGCTGTATATGTTTTGGCTGAGCCCGTAGATCGCACAGAGGAAAGAAAAGCAAATCGACGACGAATTAATTTCGAAGCTTTTAAAAAAACGATGACTCATCCTGACCTCATTTATCCCATTCTGTTGTTTTTTTTGATGACGCTTGCTTTCACTCAAATGGAAATCACTTTTGGTCTTTTTATGATGGATGAGTTTCACTTTTCGGAACGTGATGCGGGTTTGGTTTTTGCGGCGATGGGTGTGGTGATGGCGATCGTTCAAGGGGGACTCATCGGCAAACTTGTGAAATTTTTAAGCGAGCAAGGCGTCATTCGTGTCGGATTGCCCCTCGTTGCACTTGGACTTTTGGGTCTGATTATTTCTGGTAGTAAATCTCAAATCGATCTTGGATTTCAGTCCGGATTGCCTGCGCTTTTTACCGGACTTCTTGTGATGGCGATTGGATACAGTCTCGTAAATCCTTGTTTATCGTCCTGGACATCGAAATTAGCGCCTCCTCGCGCTCAGGGAACAACATTGGGAATTTATCAATCTGCAGGTTCTGTCGCGAGAGTGATTGGACCACCTCTTGCCGGATATTTTTATCGTGAATCCACCGTGGGAAGTTTTGTATCTGCACTCGCGATAGTTTTTCTCGCACAAATTCTTTTTTTCATTTCACGTTGGTGGCGCTCTTAATTCCCCTCAAATTTCCGCAGGGCCGCAAGTATTGTTTCTAGGTAGAATTTAAGTGAGTGGATGTTTCTCAATCAGACATAAGATGGAAACAAAAATATTTTTCACTTTATGGACAAGATCGTTTGATCAACGATCGTATTTTCCAAAATGAATCTCATGGAATTTTTGTAGATGTAGGAGCGGGCGATGGAATTTCCCCGAGTAACTCCCTTTTTTTTGAACGTGAACTGGGTTGGTGGGGAATTTGTTTAGAAATTCTTCCTTCGCAAATATCCAAGTTAAGCACCCATCGAAAAGCGAAATGTCTTTCGTATGCACTTTCTAAAAAATCTGAATCACGAACCTATTATTGGGTGCAACCTTCCGAAAATTTGAGTGATTTCGCGGACAGCTGGAATTCTTCACGGGCCGAGCGCATCCGCAAAGAAGGCGCGCAAATTCGCCCTATTCAAATTGAATGTAAGACTTTACCCGAAATTTTAAACGAGCATGGGTTAAAGGCGGTGGACTATTTAAGTCTCGATTCTCGAATGATCGATTCTGAGGCCCTCGAATCGGTGGATTTCAAGCAAATGGGTTGCCGAGCGATTTCTTTTGAAAATCGAAGCGCGGATGTGCGCTCGAAGGCTATCTTTGAGTCTCAAAATTTTGAGCAGATCGCCAAGCTGGGCAATGCCGAGATCTACGTTCGATCCTTTGACGGGAGTTTAATCCTCCCGTTACGATAGCGGGATGTCTGCCTCCAAGCGGTTCATTACCGCCGCTCTTCCATATGCCAATGGTCCCCTTCATTTTGGACACCTCGCGGGTGTTTACATTCCTGCCGATATTTATTATCGGCACTCAAAACTCGTGGGCGCGGATGCGGTTTTTATTTGCGGTAGTGATGAGCACGGGGTTGCGATCACTTTGAATGCCGAAAAACAAAAAATGGCGTATCAAGACTACGTCGATCTTTGGAACGAAGATCATCAAAATCTATTCCGTTCTTACGATGTGGATTTCACTTTTTTCGGACGGACCACTTCAAAAATTCATGAACGTTTTGCGCAGGAATATTTTTTAGATGTTCAAAAATCTGGCACGCTTGTCGAAAAGTCGGAAAGCCAAGCTTATTGCTTGAATGATCAAAAATTTCTTCCAGACCGGTATTTGGTCGGAAAATGTTCAAAATGTGGATATCCCGAAGCGCGTTCGGATGAATGCCCAAATTGTGGAAGTTGGCTTTCATTTGAAGAGCTGATCGATCCTAAATGTGTGATTTGTGGAAAATCTCAAATCGAATCACGAAAAGTGACGCATTGGTATTTTGATTTGCCGAAAGTGGCACCGAAAATTCGAGCCTGGCTTGAAAAGCAAAATCATTGGAAGTCGAATGTACGAAATTATGCGCTTTCCTTGCTCGAAAATATCCCTCAACGCGCCGTGACCAGGAATGTGAGCTGGGGCATTGAACTTCCCAAGCCTTTCGCCGAAGAGGGAAAGAAAATTTACGTCTGGTTTGAAGCGCCCGTAGGGTATGTTTCCAATCTTTATGAGTGGGCTGAAAAAAACAAAAAAGATTGGAGGACTTATTTTAATGAGCCCTCCGAAATGATTCATTTCATCGGTAAAGATAATATTATTTTTCATACAATTATTTGGCCTGCGATGCTGTTGAGTGCGGGCAAACGTCTTCCCACGAATGTGCCGGCCAATATGTTCGTTAATCTTATGAAAAAACAATTTTCGAAATCGAGTGGTTGGTATGTCGATGCGAAAGAAGCACTTCAAAATTTCGGAATAGATCGAGTTCGTTATTATCTCACGACGATTATCCCGGAAGTGAATGATACCAATTTCGACTGGCAAAATTTTCATGACAAGGTGAACGCAGAACTTGTGAATAAAATTGCCAATTTATTCAATCGCGTGGGAACGCAAATTCTTAAACATTATGGCGGCCGACTGGAGCCCGAAGTTTTTTCGGAAATTCAAAGTTTGGAACCGACTCATGTGGTTGTGGCCGCGGCGCTTGAAAGTTTTGATATCAACGGGGCGCTCGCGAAGATTGTGAATTTATGCGAAGACGCAAACAAATATTTAGACGAGGTCAAACCTTGGAATGTGGTGAAAGAAGATAAGGAAAAAGCGAAGCTTCTTTTTGCGCGCGCTTCGAACTGGATGTTGAGTTTGGCCGGACTTTTGCAGCCTTTTTTGCCGTCCTATACGACCAGACTGTTGAAAGCTTTTCAATTGAGTGAAGACCTGGGTCTGCGCAGTATTTTATACACGCGAGGGGGCTTTGAAATTTTACGCGGACGCGGACTACAAATTGCAAGCGATGCAAATTTTGTGATTCCGCGTTTGGATCAAAAACAAATCGATATCGAAATGGCAAAGCTTGCGAAACTTTAAGGACTAAACTTTATGACAGCGACTTTGGTGCTTTTGAGACATGGGCAATCGCAGTGGAATTTAGAAAATCGTTTTACGGGATGGGTGGATGTGGAACTTTCTACTCTAGGACGAGAAGAAGCTCAAAAAGCAGGGAATACCATCGCCGCTTTGAAGCAAAATTATTTTTGGGCGCATACCTCTCGTTTGAAGCGAGCTCAAGAAACGCTCTCGCTCGTCCTTGAAAAAATCGGCCAAAAGCCTCCTATTTGGGAAGATTCCGCCCTCAATGAACGCTTTTACGGCGATCTTCAGGGCCTAAATAAAGATGAAACTCGAAAAAAATTTGGAGATGAGCAGGTTCATATTTGGCGCCGAAGTTTTGATGTGGCGCCTCCGAATGGGGAATCGCTCGCGGATACGGCGAAACGAACTTTGCCCTATTTTCGTTCTTATATCTTTCCTCGGTTACTGGAAGGAAAAAATATTTTAGTGGTCGCTCACGGAAATTCTTTGCGCTCGATTGTGATGGAAATTGAAAAACTTTCGAAAGAAAAAATTCTCGAACTCAATTTAGATACCGGAATTCCGTATGCCTATGAATTTGATTCGGCGGGAAAAATCACAAACAAAACAACTTTAAAAGTTTAAACCACTTTCCTTTTTTCTTGGTTGAGTGCTCGTGCCATTTGAACGGCGAGCGAGGTCAGTGGCCCTGCGCCTAAAATTAAGACGACCTCTTCTTTATTTAGCGTTGAGATCACTTGATCGGCATTCACAGATTCCACCACGTTTACTTTGGGTGTCGTCGTGGTTCGAAAAGTTTTTGCCAAAGCTTCACTGTGAATTCCATCAATGGGATTTTCATGGGCCGAATAAATAGGAAGGAGCCAAAGATCATCGCAAAGGTTTTCAAAGGAAGAGGCGAATTCATTCCAAAGGCTTTGAGTTCGAGTAAAACGGTGAGGCTGAAAAATTACTTTTTTCTTCCAGCCGGGGAACATGAGTGAGATCGCTCGTAAAGTTGCCGCAATTTCAGTGGGATGGTGTCCATAATCCTCAATGATCGCAAACTCATTGGATTCGAAATGAATTTGTAGACGTCGATCTGCGGGTACGAAATGTTCAAGTCGTTTTTGAATTTCCTCAGGTCCTACACCGAGTGAAAGCGCAATTCCAATCGCTGCTGTCGCGTTTTGAAGATTATGGTTTCCCACCACTGGAAGTCGAAAGGGTCCCAGTTTTAAATTTGAATTTTTTCGCTGCACAAAAAAAGTAGAACGTTTGGTTTCAAATTTTACATCGGTAATGCGTAAATCCGCATTTTCAGAAAACCCATAAGACAGACAGGGCTTTGAAATTTTCGGATGAATTTTTTGTAAAATCGGACAATCGGCCGAAATCCAATTCACTCCGAAAAAGGCCGTTTTATTTAGAAAATTTAAAAATGTTTCTTCAAGATCCTGAAGGTCACGATAAGTGTCCATATGTTCGCGATCAATATTCGTCACCACCGAATAAACAGGCGAAAATTTTAAAAAACTTCGATCACTTTCATCGGCTTCGACAACAAACGTGTTACCCTTGCCGACGATGCTCGAGGCATTCCAATGCTGCAGACGTCCGCCGACGACAACTGTTGGATCGAGCGATTGTAAAACCTGACCGATCATGGACGTGGTCGTCGTTTTTCCGTGCGATCCAGCGACGGCGATTCCCATTTTAAGGCGCATAAGTTCGGCGAGCATCTCGGCGCGTGCGATTACAGGGATACCTTTTTGTTTTGCGCTCACGAGTTCGGGATTCGACGGACCAATGGCCGACGAAACGACGACGCAAGTAGCGCCTTCAACTTGCTCCGCACGGTGGCCTTGAAAAATTTTTGCCCCCAACTTCCTTAACCTCTCGGTCGTTGAGTTGCTAGCCATGTCTGAACCACGGACGTCGAAGCCAGATGCAAGCAAGACTTCCGCAATGCCGCTCATTCCACTGCCGCCTATGCCGATCAAAAAGATCGAGGGTTGGGTTCCAAAAAACATAAGATCTAGATTTAGCAATCTTCGGTTGAAGCGAGCAAGGCTTTCAGGTCTTGATAAGGCATATGATTTTGATTCGCGATCTCTTTTCTGGCCTGGAAGCTTTTTTGAGGTCAACAAGCCTTGTGATTCAGTCGCCGAAGCTCAGAGTTTGGTACGCAAAGCGCTTAGCTTTCTCGGCGGTCCTTGCCATTTTTACCTGGGCGTTTTTTGCTTTGACCATGGGATTTGGCCTTTGGCGTTTCATGCATGAAATGGTGGCTATAACGGGAGCCGATCTCTATCTGAATGAAAAATGGTTTCAAACTTTTGTTGTTTTACTTTGGATGGTGATTTTATTTTTCATTTCCGGGCCCGCCACTCTTTTGATGGGTGCTTTTTTTCTTTCTAATTTTGGACAATGGAGATTGCTCGAAAAAAATTTAACAGACGCTCCTTTTTTGAGATCCGACATGAAAGAAAATCTATTCCGAAAAATGATTCGACTCGTTTTTTTGCTTGTAATCGTTTTGGTGGCGACGGCACTTGAAATTTTTCCACCGTTAATTTTGGTAAGTGTTCCGCTCATTGCTTTATCGCTTGGTTTGGAATGGCAGATGACGGCGGCAGAAGAATTCGGTCCCTTGCCCAAATCAAAAGCCTATTTAATCGGGGTGGGATTAGTTCCCGCCACATTGACCTCTCTTCCCCTCATTTCTCTTTTTTTACTGCCTCTGATGCAGGTGGCGGCCACTTTACCCTACCTCTCTCGTCCCCCCGCCAAAGGTTAGGCGCGAGATTCTTGCTTAGAGTCCGTAAATCGTTCATCTAGATGAAATGTCGGTGGCGGTTAGCTCGTTAGACTTGAGCTTGGAATTTAGGAAAAATTTTTTAATTCGAAAACCCGAGGAAAATTTGTCGTTGCTGGTTCGACAAAACCCTCTTTGGGATCGAGCAGAAACGCACACATTTTCGGACTGGCTCATACCTTATGTTCTTCATATTGGAGTCGAGGATCTGGATGAGTTTTATCTTGGCGGATTTCCGGATCTTTCTTCCATTTTAGAGCGAGACGAAACGAGTTTTCGTTTGAATCCGCTCGCTTTGAAAGAAGCTATTCGGGGGCATATCACTCCTTTTGGCAAAATGCTTTCTCGCAAAATTAAAAATTCGGTCTTTATTGATCTCGGTTGCGGCATTCCTGAAAAATCCGTTGTGCCTCGACTTTTAGCCCAAGCTTTTCAGGCGAAATTTTATGTGGGAGTGGATTCTCTTCATCTGCGCTCGGATGAAATTCGTCAGCATGAAATTTTGGCATTGGGCGGATTCACCTCTTATTTTTTAAAAGAGGACCTTTTAAAATTTTGTAGTCAGTTAGAAATGCACTTACCCAAAGTGATTTTTCTCGCGGGCATTGAGGCTAAAGATGAAACTTCTGACACTTCAAAGATTTATTTTGAAAAGCTCACTCGAGAATTGAAACGAATTGTCGAAGTAGGTGACATTCTTATCTTGGGCGCAGGCAGCCCAGTACTCAATATGGGCGAAGATTTTCATGAAATTTATTCGGACTATTATCATTCCGTTTTGGAACGAAAGCGAAAATTTTTCGGTCTTTTTTAAATCATTACCCGGGATGTCATTGTCCAGAAATAGACCATTTTCGAAATCGAGTGAGAAGTAAAAGCCCGGGAAGTCCAGCCAGAATGCAAAGAATATAATAACCTTCCCATCCAAGTTCTTTTGCCATCCACCCGCTTGGAGAACTTACTAAAATTCTCGTCAGCGCCATTATCGAACTAAGTAGTGCAAATTGAAAAGCAGTGTAGCGTTTGTCACAGAGGCTCATGAGAAGTGCCGAGTAAGCAGCGTTTCCAAGCCCACTACAAAAATTTTCGGTGAAAATGGCCGCGACTAAAAGCGCATGGCTTTTACCAAAATGAGCCAGCATCCAAAAAGAAATCCCGGCCGTTGCTTGTAAGATTCCAAAAGTCCAAAGACTTTTTAAAAGTCTCCAGCGAAGAACAAAAATTCCACCAATGAGAGTGCCCGAGAGAGTTGCGAAAAGTCCGACACCTTTTGTGACCACGCCCACTTCTGTATTGGTGAATCCCAATTTCAATAAGAAATAAGTCATGAGGGCGAGCGTGAGAACGGCATCAAGCTTATAAAGGAGAACGAAAGAAAAAATTTCAAAGATGCCCCGACGAGAGAGGAATTCTTTAAGAGGATTGATGACAGCTTCTTTAAGAGTGCGGGGAGTGTCAGGAGGGTGCATGGGATTTTTTGCGAGAAAAGTCCCGAGAATTCCAACTCCCATAGCGAGTGCCATGATTCGATAAACCTGCGGCCAAGGCATATGGTCGGCCAAAATGAGAGCGACCGCACCGGCGAGCACTGTGGCCGCTAAACGGTAGCCGAGTGTAGTCACTCCAGCTCCAATTCCATATTCTTCAGGTAATAAAATTTCAGTTCGGTATGCATCGATCACGATATCTTGAGTGGCACTAAAAAATGCGATGAGAATGGATATCGCTGCGAGAAGGCCGAGCGAATGTTGAGGCTCGATCATGGACATTAAAAACACGGAGAAAAAAATCAGAACTTGCATCAGCAAAATCCATCCACGTCGCCGACCAAAAAAAGGCAGCGAGTAACGATCAAGGAGAGGCGCCCACAAAAATTTCGTCGTGTAGGGAATTCCCACCAACGAAAAAGCACCGATCACCGACAAATCAATTTGATCAGCGGTCATCCAAGCTTGCAGCGTGGTCGCGGTGAGAGCGATAGGAAGCCCTGACGAAAATCCCAATAAGAATACGACGAACATTCGCGGGCTTGCGAACGCATGCATCAAAGACTTCACTGATTTAAAAATAACAGATGATGGCGTTGCGTCAGAAGGAATCAATTCAATTACTTATACGAATCACAAAAAAAGCACACTGCGGCAACATCTTGAGGCATGGTAGGATGGCTGCAACTATGAAGTTAGATATACTTATCCGACTTCTCGATGGCCATCTGAATGCCTCGCAGTCTTCTTTTCAGAAAATTCTAAATCAAAAGGTTCGTTCGATTTCCATTTCGGACGTCGAAGTCGACGATGCTCTCGAGGATCAGCCTCCTTATAAGGTGGAGCTGTCAGATGAAGTTCCCTCTCTTACTCAGCACTTGAGTGAAGAGGTCCTCAAAGAAAACGCATCTCAAGCTCAAAAAAATGGATCTTATTTGAATATTCCTCCTTCGCTCACCGCCAATCTTGAGAAGCCCCATGAAAGTTTTGATCGGTTTTTTTCAAAACTCACTCGAAATCCACTTGAGCTAGTCAAGGCTCATGGCGAGTTAGACCGAAATCGAATTCTCAAGCTTTTGACCTCCTAGGCGTAAGTTGCGTAAACAGAAGCGTGCTTTTTTTCCTTTTCGTCATCGTGGGCGGGATTGCTGGATTTGTAGATGCCGTCGCAGGTGGTGGTGGACTGATCACCGTTCCCGCACTTCTCATGGCGGGTCTCCCGCCTCAGCTAGCGCTCGGCACAAATAAAGGCCAAAGCATTGTCGGTACTGCGATGGCGCTTCGAACTTTTTCTAAAACAACATTGTTTAACAAATCGCGCGCACGGCTGGCTTTTTTTCCTGCGCTCTTTGGCGCAGCGCTTGGATCTTTGAGTTTGGGGTTTTTATCAAAAGATCTTTTGAGACCCATCATTATTTGTTTGCTCACAAGTGTTGCACTTACGACTTTATTTTTGCGGCCAAAAGAAAAATCGCAAAAAGTACATTCCAAAACTCGTCATTTCCATAAACCTTGGTTCATTCTTCTTTTGGCTTTCGGTATCGCTTTTTACGACGGATTTTTCGGACCTGGCACCGGCGTCTTTTTTATTTCTGTTTTTGTCTATTTATTAAACGACCGCTTTCGCGAAGCCTCCGCCAATGCCAAGCTGGTTAATTTCGCAAGTAACGCCGGCGCCCTGATTATTTTTTCTATGAAGGGTTGGGTCGTGTGGCCGATCGCGGGCGCAATGGCGATAGGGCAAACCCTAGGTGGATTTTTGGGTGCACATGTCACCATTCGTCGAGGAGAAAGATTCGTTCGTTACGTGGTAGTTGCTGTCTGTTTACTTCTCGTGTTTCGTTTAGCTTTGGAGATGTTATGAAAAATATTTTGATTCTATGTTTGAGCCTTACTTTATCGGCTTGTGCGACTCGGCAATATTCTCAGTGGGAACATCCCGAACTTCAGCCGATCGAAGCGCTTACATATACAGCGTCGGATCCCGGTTTCTATGTCAGCTCTCATTTGCTCATGGGTCAAAAGGATGCAATTCTCATCGATGCTCAGTTTTTAAAATCCGATGCGGCAAGGCTCGCAGCGCTGATAAAAAATTCCGGAAGGAATCTACATGACATTTTTATCACCCATGCCCATCCCGATCACTATTTTGGCCTTGAAACGTTATTGCAAGAATTTCCCAAAGTGAAAATCTGGGCGCGCCCTCGTGTTGTGGCGGATATGCGTCGGACGGCGAGTGCTAAGCTGAAATATTGGAAAAGTTCTTATGGAAGCGAAATGCCTTCTAAAATTATTTATCCTCAAGTTTTTCGATCTCGCGTGCTGATGCTTGAAGGTCAGCGAATTGATGTGATTGATTTACGCTCGACCGAAAACCATTATTCCTCTGCGCTCTATTTGGGCTCAATGCAGACCCTTATTTCAGGAGATCTCATTTTTAATCAGGTTCATTTATGGCTTGCTGATCCGTTTAGCAATATTTCGCACTGGAAAAAAAGTATTCAACGGGCAAGAAATTTTGGTCCAATTACCGTGATTTTACCAGGTCATGGAGAAAGTACAGAATCCGCAGCTTTTGATGAAAATATTCACTATCTCGATGTTTTCGAAAAAACGATCGCTTCTTCGAAAACAAAAGAAGAAGCGTCTCGTCAATTGAAGGAAGAATTTTCAAAATATGAGATGCCGATGATCGCCGATCTCAGCGTTGCTCGGTATTGGAAAAGCAAACCTTAATTATTTTTTTTGATTTCGCTCTTTAACGTAAGCTTTGAGTTGAGAAAGAACTTTAGGGTTGTCGTTCAAAAAATCGACCATGAATTTTAAAACTTTTTGCTCTCGCTCTTCGCTTTGAATTTCCACATTCGATTTAATCGATCGATTGAAAAAAAGTTCGCCCTTTAAATTTTCAGCATTTCCTCGAAAGAATTGAGCGGCAATGAGTGGTTCGGCGCGAACGATGATTTCGCCTTCGGGACCTACTAAATTTCCATCCGACTTAAAACCAAACCCCAAAGCTTTAGCCGTTGAATCGTTTTCGACGATCGTTTTGATCATTGTTTGAAAAGATTTTCGATCCATCGCATCTCGTTCGATTTCCAATGTAAGCATGTCTTTTCGACGAATAAAAAATCGTGTTTGTTCCAAAAGAACAAAGAGGTCGAATTGTAATGGTAAAGGCGAATCTAAAATTTCAAGAGACGCGATATGGCGAATTTCAAAGTAATCATTGCTGGGCGCCACATAAACTTTTTGGTCTGTAATTTGCAGCCGTCCGGTTTCAAGGTTTCGGGCAAAAAATCGTTCGATGCTGGCAATATCGTAGGGCGAATAAGCCTCTCGTTCTTGAGTAGTTTCTAAATCGAGTTCAAACGGATCCACGCCTTTTCTCCTCTAGGGAGATAAAGATGCAATCTACGTGCCGACTACAGGCCATCAAAACCACGAATAAATAAGGATTCACGAGGCATATATGCCCTAAAGCATGCAGTTTGTTCAGGGGCTAGTGGACGGACGTTTTGAAGATTCAAATTCATCCTCGTCATAAAGAAAATACAGAAACGGGTGAACCAGCAAATAAAGATACGGAGAAACAATGAGTAGGGCTAGGCCAATTGAAACCACCAGAAATGCCAAAGTAAAATAGCTAACCATAGTTCCTCCTTATAAATTTGAGACTTTTTAAACCCTTGTAACGATATTCAGAACCTTCAGAATTTCTTCTGAACTTATGCTTTATTGATAACACCTTAACGAGGTCGTGCAATCTGACGAAAGCCTTTGACCCTCGTCTCTTTTTTTCTTGCGCATAGAGTCATTGATGGAAAGGGCGAGAGCTACCCATTAAAAGCAGCTTTTAGTCTAAGACCCTGGTTTTCTTGCCTACGCGTGATTGAAAACTCGATAATAGTGGAAGGGGGAGATCGATGTTCGTCGTGTATATATTGGTAGGATTCACAGCATTTGCAGTCATTTTGGCAGTCGGGATTTTTAATCAACTTATTAGTCTCAGAAATCAATTTCGAAATGCATTTTCGCAGATCGATGTTCAATTAAAGCGCCGCTATGACCTTGTTCCCAATTTAGTCGAAACGGCGAAAGCGTATTTAAAACATGAACGCGAAACTTTAGAGGCCGTGACGGCTGCGCGTCAAAGCGCGGTAGATTTACAAGCCAGAGTTGGCGAGAAAGTTCTCGATCCCAGAAGAATGAAGGAAATGGTTGCCGCCGAATCCGCACTTTCCGGAGCGCTTTCGAAGTTGATGGCGGTTGCTGAAAATTATCCGGAGCTCAAAGCCGATAAAACGATGAATCAACTTTCAGAAGAACTGACCTCCACAGAGAATCGTGTCGCATTCGCACGTCAGGCATATAACGACGCGGCCATGAGTTACAATATCGCGCGCGAAAGTTTTCCCAATGTGGTGGTGGCGAACTTTTTGCATTTTAAAGAGGCGACTTCTTTTGAAATTGAAACTCCGGAGGAGCGGAGTGTGCCTCGATTGAAATTTGGATAATTTCTTTTGTTAATCATTGTGCCTTCATTTTTTGAATACCAAAAAGAAAGTCGTCGGGCCTCACGTCTGTTGTGGTTGATGTTTTTTGCTGGGGTAGGCCTACTATTTGTTTCAGCCAATTTGGTTTTAGGATTCGTCCTGACCTTCTTTCATTTTTATTCGGCTCAAGAGATCACTCCCTACGCTTTAAACTCTTTTTTTCTGTTGGCGCTCATCGGTGGAAGTGCATTTAGCAAATGGCAAGAATTAAACGCCGATGGACCGATAGGAATTGTTCTTGGATTGGGCGCGAAACTTCTTGAGCCGTCGCTCGCGACTGAAAAAGAAAAAAAACTTCTCAATGTTGTCGAAGAAATGGCCATCGCGGCAAGTATTTCGGTGCCTGAAGTTTTTGTTTTAGAGCGTGAAATTGGAATCAATGCATTTGCTGCCGGCCTTGCACCGTCACAAGCAGTACTCGCCGTAACTCGAGGCGCGCTTGAGTTTTTGAATCGCGATGAATTGCAGGCCTTAGTTGCGCATGAATTCAGCCACATTTTAAACGGTGATATGAATCGCAATACAAAACTACTCGCGCTTCTTCACGGATTTTTTGTGCTTACGAATTTAGGCTCTTGGCTGATTGAGCCCGGCAAAGCTTCCGACGGTCGACGACAGGGAACTCCTTTTGCGGCGATTGGTATTTTATTTTTAATTTTCGGATGGCTTTGCCAATTTTGGGGAAAGCTTGTTCAGGCGTCAGTGGCTCGTCGCCAAGAAGATCTGGCAGATGCGTCTGCTGTACAATTCACGCGCAACGCAAAAGCTTTGGTGGGAGTGTTGTCGAAAATTGGTGGTTGGAATTCACTTTTGAGTCATCCGGCAATTTTAGCTTATCGACACTTTTTTATTGCTTCGCCGATATCTGTAAAAAAACTGGATTTGTTTTCGACCCATCCACCGCTACTTGAGCGAATTCGTAAATTCATGCCTGGTTTTCGTGAACCATTCCCTCTCATGGAGTCTACGACTATTCAAAAGTTACAGGACGAAATTAAAAACTCGCAATCATCGATAAAAATTTTCGCCGATGAGCAAAGAGGAAAGCGTAAACAACTAGAAACGATTCGTCTGATGGATCCAGAAGAAATTTCAAGAAAATTGGCGGCACTCCCTTCGCTGGCCGGTGTGCAGGCAGCGAGATATTTTATTCATAATTTGCCGGCCTCTTTAGACGTCGCTCTTAAAGATCCGTATTCGACGCGTGCGATTTTAGCGGCAGCGTTGATTTCTAAAAGTGAGCCTTCAGTAGCGCTTGAACAAAGAACTTATTTCCAAAAATTTGAAAACGCTGATTTTTTAAAAATTTTGGATGAGGCGGTCGAATTTTTAAATAAAACTTCAAAAGGCTCTCTCCTTTCTATTTTAGATCTGTCGACGCCGGCCCTTCGGAAGCTGTCGAAATCTCAACGACAAGAATTTTTAGCACATATCAAAGCTTTGGTAGCGATCGATGATCAAATTTCTCTTTTTGAATTTATTTTTTCGAGAATTCTAGTGCAAAAACTTCAGCTTCATCGTCATCGGGTGGCCGATTTTTATGCCATCCGACCGCTGCTTAAAGATATGGCCGTTTTAATTTCAGGCCTGGCTCATTTTGGAAACGCTTCTGACGAAAAGGCTCGGTCGGCATTTTTAGCGGGGGCTCATTATTTGGGATTATCTGAAAAAGAATTTCTTTCGCGGGAAGAAATTACTTTAAAAGTGTTCGATCAAAGTTTGCGCTCCATGGCACGCGCTTCTATTCCTCTGCAACGAAAAATTTTAGAAGCTTGTATTTACACAGTGGCCTCTGATTCGATGATCAACCCCGATGAACTTGAGCTTTTAAGACTTCTTTCGGTTCTCTTCGAAGCGCCGATGGCGAAAAATCTTGAAGAAGTCACTTTAATCAAAGAAATCGCTTAATGGTGATCGTACATATGTCCGGTTTTAAAGATCGGATTATTGGATATGGGAATTTCTAAATCGGTGAGAGCTCTCAAACATTTTTTTTCGGCTTTCCACCCATCATCTAAAACTTTTTGAGAAAGCTCTAAGATTCGAGATCCGTCGGCGTATCTCCAGAGCTCGACATTCATGCGCAAACCTTTATCAACTTTTACATTTCGCCAAAGCCATTCATGGGCTGGTCCCAAAATTTTAAGATGACTGAGCGCTTGCGTACCAACGATGCTTTCTAGAAGTGATCGTTGTGATTTAGATAAATAATCGAGTGCTCGTTGCGGATCATTTTTTAAAAGCGTGATGGAAAAATCGTCGTTATCTCTGCGAATTCCAAACGAACGAATGAGTTGACCTTGAACTTGGTCGAATTGAATTTCTCCTTTTTTTCGGAGGCCATTCAAATATATGCCGGGAGAGAAGGGTCGAATTTTAACAGTGACGTCTTCACGCTCCTCACTTTTTCGAAAACGCAATATCGCATGATGATTTCGAAAAGCCTGTGATTGATTGTCGACATAAACGACCCGTCCAACTTCTGCCTCTTCGCGCACCAAGCCCAAAGCTTTTAAGCTTCGATCAATCGCTTTTGATTCGATACCAATTTTGATTTCTACTTCATCGGAAAAAGCGGATGAAATACTTAAAAGAATTAAAATCCCAATTCGGACGAGATTGTCCGCCACCCTAGTACCCACCAAGTCCTTATTGCGAGCTTTCAGGGGCGGGTCAAAGAAAAAGCCGGCTCGAGGCCGGCTTTGCTAAAAAAACGTAAATCGTCTTTTTATTATTATTGACCCATAGGGGCATTTTGAACCGGAGCGTTCGGATCTTGGGTCGTATCAGTCATTTTATTGTCCGTAGTGTTCGCACCGTGTTTTTTATGTTTTTCATGCTTGGCATGCATTTTTTCTGTAGCGGCTTTGTGATGTTTCTTTTTGTCATGTGAGTTCGCCGAAACAGTGGTCGCCGCGAAAATAAAAAGTCCCAAAATTGAAATAGCTTTCATTCTAATCCTCCAAATAAATCGTCAAATAAATCCGTTCAAACCAAACGATCGTTACCGATCGCAAGCACTCATTTTGAAGATGGAAGGTCGTCGCCGGCAAACGTTATTTCTAAAATGATAAAATTGTCATTTTAGAGAACAGAGTGCTCATTTCGTTGCAATCGTCAATTTCGAACGAGACTGCGAGTCTCATGGACATTTTTGGGAGGGCTCTTTTGGGCGGTCGGGCATTTTTGCGATTTTTAGCGCCCCTCTTTTTGGGCCCATTTTTGGCGCATCGAAAATCTCCCTGAAAATATCAGCTTTTAGCTCGGGGTCAGAGCGTCAACTCTTGTTTCGCAAACTTGGAACGATCCTTGAAGAGGAATGGGGGGTGGGTTGGTGTATCAGGCTGTCGCTTGAGCGCTGAATTTTTAAGCCCCTCATTATAAAAAGCGCAGAAATGCGTGAAAGGATACGGCTATGACCGATTTATTAGGCGCGAATGTGTTCAACTACTTCTCCCAGGGTGGATTTTTTATGTATCCGATCCTGGCGGTCAGTATTTTCGGATCGATTATTTTTACGGAAAGGTTTTTAGCTTTCCGATTTCGATTCGGCGTGGATGCTCGTCGCATCTTCAACGAAGTGAAAAAATTTCTTCACGCAGGCGATATGAATCGAGCCATTGAAACTTGTCGTCAGTATCCGCTTTCGCCAGTTGCTCAAGTGCTCTCAGCGGGACTTCAAAATTCCAATCGCTCGCTCGATGAAATTGAAACAGCGATGGAAGCTGAAGCGCTTTTTTATCTGCCTAAAATTAATGAACGCATTCCTTATTTGGCGGCCCTTTCAAATCTTTCCACTTTGCTCGGTCTCTTGGGAACGATCTCAGGTCTTATCGCATCCTTTGCCGCAGTGGGTGGAGTTCAAAATTTAGAAATTGCAAAAGAAGAAGCGCTGGCCGGAGGTATCGCCGTCGCTATGACGACTACGGCATTCGGTCTTATCGTCGCGATTCCCATGTTGCTCATGCATCAATATATCGCGAGTCAAGCCACTCATTTAGTAGATGATCTTCAACATTATGCGACCGCGCTTAAAAAATTATTACAACGAATGAAAGATGAACGTGGCGATAAACTTCAATTGCAATCGTTTTTGGATGACGAAAATCGAAACACAAAAACAGAGAATTTAAATATTGCGACGGCACAGCCAGCACTTAATCGCGGTTAAAAATTAAAGGGAACACTATGTCGAAGCGATGGATGAAAAAAAATCACGTTGAGCCGGCAGACCTGAATCTGACGCCGATGATGGATCTTTTCGTCGCATTGATTCCATTTCTTTTACTTTCGGCCGCCTTTGTTCGTATTGGTGGAATTCATGTGAATATGCCGGCGAACCAAACAACGGCTTCGGCTCAACAACAAAAACCTGAAAAAATTGTCAGTCTCACTTTTGAATTGAGTGAAAACGCGATCAAGATTCAAGGTTTTTCGGATCAATACACGAGTTTGATTCCGGGACTCGACGTTTCAATTCCAGTCGCAAATTCACGTGAAGGCATGAAGGCGCTTACCGATTATCTGAGTGGACTGAGAGCAAAGCATGAAAAATTCGGTTCGGCTCTTTTTCACGCGTCACCTAAAGTTTCTTATGAACTCAGCATTCGAACTCTCGACATTATTCACAGCGTAAAAGGTGTTGCGAGTGAAACCATTTTAGCAGCGGGGGTGGTGGAGTGAAACTTCCTTATCAAGCCCCGAAAGCTCCCAAACTCATTCTGACTCCTTTTTTGGATGTCTTTACAACTTTGCTCGCGTTCTTGCTTATTTCTTTCGCGCCTAAGGAGGCGAACGTTAAACGTTCCTCGCAAGTGATTCTTCCCGATGCGGCTCAAAAAATTCAGCAACGTATGCCGAATATTCAAGTTGAAGTTGCGGCCGACATCATTCATGTGAACGGCCGTCCTCTGGACGGTGTGAATCCATCGGTCGCGGATACCGCTCAGTGGGAAAAATTGAAAACTCGAATTCAAGAGCTCGCTCATGGAAAAGAGAATGAACCCATTTTGATCATTGCCGATAAACATACTGAATTTCAATTCGTGGATCGTCTTGCCGCTCGACTAGCAGCACTTGGACATTCTTCAATTTTCTTTTTAACTAAAACAAAACCAAATGGCGTGATGACCGAAGTGGCCTCCAAGGAGAATAAGTTATGATTACGATCATCGCTTATCTCAGTTTGATGGCAGACACAGCAAATGTTCCGGCAGCGCCGCCTCCGGGACCAGCCCCCGAGGTTCAAAAAGAAATTCGCTACCAAAAAGAAACGATGGTCGATCTTTCGGGTAGCAATGTGGAAGGCGAAAATTCCGCTCCCCCTGCTTTTTTTGTGACCAAGATGCAAACGCCGAATGCGGCCAGTCTCTTGGCGGAACGTTTAAAATTAATCGATCTCAGACGTTTTAATGATTTAGGATTTTAATGAGCTTCTATCGTTTACAAATTGACCGACCTTTTATTGGCGAACGTGTCATCGACTTTCGGTATCAAGATGCGCTTTGGGTTGGCGATGATCCATCAAACGATGTTTGTATTCATTCGATTGATCTTCCTTCGCGTTTCAAAATGTTGCGAAAGGGTTTCGGAGTTCGCCACTCACCACTTCGATTGAGACTGACCGAAGAGGCAAGCGTCAGTCTCATTGGCGACGTCAGCAAAAAGAAAGAATGGCGAAATCAACTTTATAGCGGAGCGGAATATGAGATCACTGGCCAATGCGAGTGGAAGGTCGGAGATGTTTCATTTCGTCTGTTGCCTGCCCTAAAAATTCCGTTTTCGGCTGAAAGCCTTCCTCAAGCTGATAAAGATTTTTCGACCTGGGGAAAATCGGTGGGTTATGCCGCCGCTCTTCATCTTCTACTTTTCTTATTCATGTTTACTTATGGTCTCGTTAGCCATTTTTTCAGCCGTCGTCTTCCTGAAGAAGCGCAAATGACGCCGGTAACGATCGCTCAAGTGAAAGATGTTTTCAAAAAACCTCTGCCGCAACTTGAAAAAGTGGAGAGCGAGGCACTGAAAGAAGAAATTCAAGAAGTGATCGCACCCGAAAAACAAATGAAGGCGACCAAAACTTTCAAACGTCCCGTCAAAGTGGCGAAAGGAACGATTTCTCCGGGAGCCGCTTCGAATCTCAATTCCAAGGGCCCGCTTCCGGCTCCGAAGAAAAACGTAAACCATATGGGATTGCTTGCGATTCAAACGACCGCAGGAACTTCAGTTGTTTCGGTCGACGCGGCTTCGAGTACCAAAGTGGCTTCGACGGCAAAACGTTCCGGCGTTCAAGTGGCGGCGGTCGGAATGGGTTCCGCCGATTTCGGCGTAGGCACTGGGGGTCCGGCGGATGACTCCAAAATCGCACGTCTCGGCTCGCTTTCTGGATCAGGATATAAAGGAGGAGCGCTCGGCGGAGTTTCGGGCTCAGCGAACGGCAAGCGCGGCCCCGGCATTCAACTCGCTCGTAAAGAAATCGAAATTCGAGGAGCTCTCGATCCGAATGTGATTCGCCAAATCATCGAAGAGCGATTGAGCGAAATTCGCTATTGTTACGAGAACGCCCTTCTCAAAGATGCGGCATTATCCGGAAAAATCGCGACGTCTTGGACGATTCGGGCCGATGGTTCGGTTGCTGATATTCTTTCGGCTTCGGACGAAATCAAAGGTGAAATTCTTCATCCTTGCGTTCGAAATCAAATTCAAAAATGGAAATTCCCAAATCCTAAGGGTGGTGGGGTTGTGAAAGTGAAATATCCTTTCCTCTTTAATCCAGTCGGGGGAACCTAAGGACATGGGAGTAAATCAAATGAAAACTATTTTTTTAATGGTCAGTATTCTTAGTGTTCCAATCTTTTCAACTCATGCCGAAGAGCCGCAAAAGCCTGCCGATGAATTCGAAAAAACCGAAGTCCTCGATAAGCCGCGATATTCTCTTACCAATCGATTTGCGTTCGATCTCGGTTTGAATTTCATGCCACTCGATGCTTTTTATAAGCCGATTCTTTTAGAAGGCGCGGTGTCGTATCAATTTTCAGATTGGATCAGTTGGGAAATCGTTCGTGCAGGTTATAGTTTGCATAATGTAAACACGGGCCTCACGGGTGCTGTTGAACGTCAGATGACGGTAGCAGCGGGTACACCTCAAACTCTTTCTACCAATCAAGAGCTTAAAAAAATGCGCTATCGCGTCGGCTCGATGGTTTATTTCAATTTGCTCTATTCCAAAAGTAACTGGTTCAACAAGTCGATCGTTTATCATTATTGGCAAGTGGGTGGCGGTCCGATGTTTTACGATATGAAAAAACATCATCAAATGGGCGCGGAACTTGCGCTTCGCGTACGTTTTTTCATCAATAACACGTGGCTGCTCGATTTGCGCGGCGGTCACACGATTGGATTTAGAAAAGGACCGAAACAAATAACTTCACTCGGTGCGGGGGCAGGATTTGCTTTTTGAAACGCTCACATTTTTAGCACTCACGGCGACGCCGCCGGTGGGAGCTTTGGCGAACAACGATCCGCTGAAAGCTCCTGAGGATTGGTATGAATCAACGACGGCCATGTTTTATTATTGTCTGTCGCAAAAATTCAATCATCCGCTTTGTCCAGCGGTGAACGGCACCTATCGACAAGAATTCACAACGATGGTGGCGCTTGCGACGACGTCGGCGCCCGCCGTGCTTGAGCTTTCGCCTTTTGAAAAAATTAAAGAGCCCGATGGACCCCTGAACTCTCAAAACCTTTTTACTGCGAATATCTTATTGCAGCTCAAGCGCTATCCGCTCATGTGGCTGATGTCGCTTAAGCTTGCGGGCCCGAAGCCGAAAGAAATTCCAGATCGGCTTTGGGCGCATGCGCAGTGGCTTTCGGGCAAAGTCTTTTTTCAAATGAAAAAATATCGCGAGGCGATGGCGATGTATGACCTTGCGGTCGATCAATTAAAGACGCGATCGCTTTTTCATCAAGAACGCGCATGGGTTTTCTTTTTCAATGGAAAATTCGATCGTGCTCTTGGCAGTATCGTCTCGGCGGAAAGTCCGCTGGTCTACGGCGTCCCTTATTTCGAAAAATATTTTTTACAATCACTCGTTGAGCGCGAAACTTGTTATTGGAATAGCGCGTTCAATACGATTGAAAAAGGTCGTGCCGCGTTCACCGATTTGAAAGCGATGGCCGATAAACATCCGTGGGTGATTCTCTGCGAGCGAGAAAACTTAGGCCCGCTTTGTGAGGATTTGCGCGGATGGTACGCTCGCTATTACGAGGCAGAGAAGCTCAAAAGCGCAAAAGATTTGGACCTTGTCGAAGTTGAACTTCGTGATCGTGGAATCACCAAACAATCCGACAAGAGTCTTGCAAAGATTGTATGGCCACTCAATGGCGAGCATTGGGCAGACGAGCTCGGTCACTATTCAGTGCCGGTTCCCACTCAGTGTTCGTAAAAATAAATTTCGCGCTACTGTTTTTGCTCGCGGGCTTTATCTCACAAGCGCGGAGCGAACCTGCGACTTTTGAAATTCGAAAAAGCATGCTCGACACCGCGGAGCGCATACAACAAGCTGAAAAAGATCCTTATAAAAGATTTCAGCTGCTGCTTCGCTGGATCAAAATCAAAGAAGACTACGATCAAAAACAAGCGATCAAAGATCCAGCGCCGGAAGTCGCTTTCAAAAGAACCAAAGATGAAATCATCGGCCGAATTCAGCAAGAAATTGCAAAATTCGAGTCAATCATCGATGTCGATCCCAGCGTTCTTCATCGGGAACTCGGTTATCGATATCTCGAAATCAAAAATTTTGATTTAAGCCAAAATCATTTCATGAAAGTTCGTAATCGTGGACCTGATGACGAGATGGCGCTCGGAGATGCGATGCTCGGTCGAAAAGAAATGCTCGCCGCACTAGCGAATTATTCTGTGGCGGCAAAAGATCCTCGGCTCAAGCCGGTAGCGACTTATAAACGCGCCTGGGCTTATCTTCAAATGACACTTTTTAAAGAAGCTCTCGCCGAATTCGATCTGTTGCTTTCAGAAAAGCGCACGAATATGAACGACCAGGCCCCGGCTGATTTGCGCGGTATGCGTCCGCTGACGAAACTTCAAGAGGAAGCTTTTCGCGATCGCCTTCGTCCGTATGTCGAGCGTTTTGCCAAAGAGCATTATGACGAAGCAGAATATATTGAATTAAAAAATCTGGCGGCGAAAGTTCGGGGAGATCAGCCAAAAGAACAAAGTCGTCTTGTTCTCGATTTTTTGCGCGGATTGCTAGAATCTTTTAACTCGAAAGCTAAAGTTCGATTGGCCGAAGAAGTTTTTGCATTCATTGCCCGCGATTTTTCAGAAGCTGAAAATGTTTTACTTGCTGCCGCGCCACTTTGGCTCAAGGTTTATCGCGGTCAACTCGATCATGCGTCGGTGGAGAGAATTTTGCGAACGCTTCCGGCGAAGCCTCTTAAAAAAGATCTCGCGGGCGTTGATGCTCTTCAAGCAGAGCTTAACAACACCGCGCTTTTTTATGAAACACTCGTAAATGAAAATGAACAAAGCGAGGCGGAGTTTAAGAAAAATGGCGCTCATAATTCAGATTATCAACGAGCGCGACGTCTTCTTTGGTTGGTTTACGCCACTTATTTTCAAAACTTCCCGAATGATCCTGAGTCAGATCCTCTTCGAATTAATTTCGCCAAACTTCTTTTGGAAGAAGGCGATCCGATTCATTGCTTAAGTATGCTTGCGTTGCGTACGCACAGAAAAGAAGACCTTGAAAAAGTGGCGACAACTCTTGAAGCCAAATGCGAACTTAAAGAAATCGATCAGCTCTATGCAAAAGTGAATGTTGCGACGGCAAAAACGGTAACGGTTTCACCAGACTTATCTACAAAACTCGCACAGGCTTTGCTTGAGAAAAAAATCTACGAACGTCCCGATTTGGGTGTCACCTCAGAACAAGCTTACGAAAGTTTAAGTCGAATGGTAATGGGGCTTTTACAAAAAGATGTTCATAACGAAAGCCTCAGAAAAATTTTAAATGGGATGGCCGATCAATTTGCATATCCCGAGAAACTCGCTCAATTGAAATACGAATTGCAGATGGTGCGAGCAGAACTCAAATTTGAAGATTTAGTAGCGAGCTCAATTGCAACCGAGAAAAAAGCGGATGCTTTTTATGAAATTTTCGCGCTCTCGCCGGTTACTTCTAACGTTGCACGCAAATCTCTGACGAATTCTATTTTGATCGACGACCGTAAAGAAGCTCTTGAACGTTGTAAAAAATTTCAATCGGTCTATGGGGATCAATTTTCGATGTCCTCCGATATTTTTAAGCGATGTTTGGGACTCACCGAATTACATTTGGCCGTAGAAACTCAATTTGGATTTTTGAAATTCCAAGAGGCAAGTCTAGATGAAAAAGAGCGAGTGCATTTGGGATTGATCGAGCTTGCGTTGCACCGAGAAGAAGGTCGAACGCGATTGAAACGTCTTAATTCCGAAATTGCAAAACGGGCTCTTGCAAGTTGGGATGGCCCTGTTCCGGGCCGAGCTCGACCCATTCCGGCTACTTTTACGAAACTTGCGAACGAAACGGATGCATTCATCAAAAAATTAAAGCCGATCAATGTGCAGCAAATTTCTGCCAAGGTTCCTCAGTCGGTGAAAGACTTTGAATGGTTACAGCATCAGTGGATGAAATATTACCAAGGGGAAACTGATCCACTCGCGCTTGCAAAAAGTTTAGAGAAGCGCGCACTTATGACAGTGAAAATGCGTGATTGGATGATGGCGCTTCCAGAGCCAAAAGGTCTCAACGACGAAGAGTTAAAAGAATATCGCACGAAGTCGGTAGAAGTCGTGAAGCCTTGGGTCGCGCAGGCCGATCAGGCTCTTCATGATTGTTCCGAAAATGCTTATGCTTTCACGCCGGATTTCAAAGAAGTGGAGGGCGGCATTTGTGCGGAAAATACCAAGCCTGCTCTTTATTATGAGCAACTTGAAAAGTGGCATCAAACCCGTCAGATCACGCCCCACACTTGGCCCTGGAGCAGTGAAAACCAAGACGAGAATCAAAAGTCTCTCTTTCGCTATCTGGAAGGTGCCCGCGCTGCTTCGGAAACCAAAGATATGTCACGAACGAGATATTTTTTAATTCGTGCCCTCGATTTTGCAAATTCTGCCCGCGAAAAGGCGCATGTACATTTGCAGTTTGCTCGACTTCGAGGAGGCGAGGATTATTGGATTTCAGCGGCTCAACTCGACGGCAATCTCAAAGAGCCCATCCAACATTTTATGGAGCAGGCAAAGGGTAATCCGTTTTATGAACGCTTGTACCAATATGAACTCGATCTCATCCAAAAGAATCAACCGCCCTCATCTATTTCGATTGCAGGTCGTAAATCCTAGGCGATAGAATCGCCTTCATGAAATCCATTTTTGTTGCTGCATTTTTATTTTCTAGTCTTTCAATCCTTCACGCGAGAACTTACGAATCCGATCCCGCTCACTCCGAGGCGACTTTTAAGATTCGCCATCTCCTCAGTAAAGTGACGGGGCGATTTGATAATTGGACATCGAAATTTACGATTGATGATAAGACAGGCAATTTAAGTTCCCTTGAGGCGACCGCAAAAACGGAAAGTATCAATACTAATAATGAAAAACGTGATTCTCACTTAAAGAGCGAAGATTTTTTCGCAACGGATAAATTTCCAGAAATCAAATTCGTCGCTGAAAAGATAAATCTTAAAAAAGGTCAGAAAGCAAAAGTAACAGGCCCACTCACGCTTCATGGCATTACTAAAAACGTCACTTGGGATATTCAATATTTGGGAACTGCAAAAGATCCGTTGGGAAATGATCGAGCGGCACTCACGGCCACTTTGCCTAAATTGAATCGAAAAGATTTCGGTCTCACCTGGAACAAGCCGCTCGAAAAAGCGGGTGAAATGTTGATCGGTGATGAAGTCACTGTAGAAGTGAATGTTGAAGCCCTAGCGGCCAAGAATGAGGCTCCCGCCCCCTCGGCCGCAACCGAAACCCCTACGACTAAAGCCGATAAGAAAAAGAAGTAATCTCTAATCATTTCAGGGGGTTGAATAAGCCCCCGTTTTTATTTTCGCTTTAACAGTGCCTTATCTTGACCAAGGTTCTACGACTCCTGCTTAATCTCAGGGTTAAAGGCGTTGGTGGGAACTATGGTGTTTATTTTTCGGCTTTTTTTAGCGGTCTGTTTTTGCACGCCGCTTTTTGCGGAACCCGGCGACGTTGAGCTGGAACCAACCTCATTATCTCGATGGATTCATGATCAACTTGCCAGTGTTCCTGATGAAACTGAGATCTTAGAAAAACTTCAGAACTCGGTCGCTGTCTATAGCAGCCATCAGACCGAACGTTATATAGGAAGTCTCAAAGAAGGTTATATTCAAGTCGTCTCTCGATTTTATTCGAGATCTTTTCCACGTGAAACGCCGGGTTTAGTTCCGAATGATAAATATATAGAAGGCTTTCGCCAAATTTTCCGGCGCATCCAAGAAAAGGAACACCGATTTGTCAGGGGGGATTCAGTCGCGGTTCATCGAATCGGTCTCAAGCTTGCTTTCATCGAGGCTTTTGGCCAAAGCGCTTGGGAAGATTTCATCGGTAATTTTTATGCGGATCTCAGTGAAGGATTAAAACCGTCCGGTGGGTTCACCGGCAAACAAATCCCTGAAGAATTGTCCGCGCAACGCGAGACTTATTTTTATCAACTTTTGGAAGTGGATCTTCGGCGACTTTCACTGAGTGAGTCGCAAGTGACCCGCTTTCTTAATCGCGTGAAAAAATTTGGCAATTTTCTTGTCTCTCACGATCCGAAAGAGCCGCCTTTCTTCCTGGCACTTAAGATTCATCATGTTTTGCAGTATTCACCTTGGAGTCAGCAGAAAGAAAATGATTTTGATGTTCTTGAGACCGAAACCTGGAATGCTTTCGCTCGATCTGTAAATAAAGAATTTTCTGGTCAAGCGGATGCAATCACCAAAAAATTCTTACAAGATGCAACAGAAGGGCGACTTCGCGAACTCACTGGAAAAAATATCGGAATTCGATTTGAGGTCGTGCGTTCCAATGAAAAACGTTATCTCATAACCGTCGTTGAACCCGAAAATGCAAAAGAAAAAATTGTGGTAATCAACCCGCCGAATACTTTGGCCAATGGGGGCCTCGACGTGAATGACAAAGAGCTCACGCGATTTTTATATCGGCTGCGAAGCAATGCGGTAATTGTTGATTATCGAGGCGGCGACTTTCAGGTGACCCGGATTGTGAAGCGCGACGCTGCTTGGCATCCGCGTACCATCGGTCAAAATCTTTGGGCCGCCTACGCTCCTTGGTCTAGCGGATCCGTTGCGGCCGGTATCGCCAGCATCATCATCAATGGCGGCACGCGCTATTACACATTGATGACTGCCGTTTCATTGCATCCTGACAAATATCAAATGAGCTATTTAGCGATGGGAATGTATCTGAGCTATATGTTCGGCACCGCGGCTTTGGGGCGTGCCTACGATAATCTTTTTAAAGGATTAAGTGCGGGCTCGGAACTTTTCTTTAAGGTTCTGCTCGCAATGCCCTTTACCACTTTGGGTTTCATGCTTCTGACCGATAAACATCCAGATTTTAAAACTTTCCTAATCGGGATTCCGCTCGCTTTCATTGATAAGATTGGCGGCACTCTCAATCGACGTCTTATTCGATTTTTAGAAAAAGAAGGGATCGTCAAGGGCGACATCGTAATTCGTACGGGTCATTTGAATTTGGATATTTTGAAAGCACTGATCACGAAATTGCGTGAGGAAAATCCTCCGGGCCGCGAAGTTGTGCGTTATGAACGAGGTCTTTTTCTTCGCGAAATTGAGGGGTACATCAGAAATTTCCTGGTCTCGAGAGGAACTTCTTTGAGCCCCGCAGGCTCCGTTATCGGGCAAATCATGTTGGGTGAAGTTTGCAATACGGTAGCGTGGATGATCGCGCGCAAACGAATTGCGAGGTATCGCGCCGAAGGGAATCAAGCGATGGTCACCTATTATCATCAGGAGCTTCGAAAACTTTCTTATGATTTTCTTTTAATCCCTGAAGATTTTTACAAAGCGGCAAAAAAAGGAATTCAGTGGTGCGTTCGCACTCTTCGTGATGTTGCTTTATCTGAAACGCGTTAAGTACCTAACTCCAAAGCAATTCGGCGAAACATAACCGCGCACGCACCTGAAATTTTTTGCAAAGTTTTCGCGCGTGGTTGTTTTGATTCTTCCCAAAGTTCGCTGGAATGTTGGCGAAATTTTTCGGATGCCCATTCAGAGAGAGGTTGATTTCCACTCACTGCTGTTTGAATCCCTTCACCGAAATCTTTTAATGAAGCTCTCGTCGCTTTATACGCATTTGCTAAAAGTCGAAGTGCAAACCCGTGAGGTGTGCGTTCAAAATTTTCACGATATTCTTGCGCACGTGCGCTTCCCATTTTTTCTGCACGGCGAACAAAACGATATTCTTCAATGGGAGCAATGGCGAGGAAGATGAGTTTGCCCCGCGTGAACTTATAATCAAGCGTATCAATTTCGAATAAAGTGCCGCCGTGATTATCGAGATCACCCAATCGTGGAAGAAATCCCCGTGTGAGATAGCGCCATTGAAATTTAGCATCGAGCTTGGTTACACCCGTGTCGACACCAAGAATTTTCAAGTTGGTGTGATCGCGCCGCAATTCTTCATCAAGTTCGGTTCGCATTCCTAAAATTCGATTCACGTAATTATTAATTCCAAAATTCACGCCGATATCGAAAGTGGTTTTTAAAGTGGTGAGAACATCTTTAACAGCCTCCCCCTTAAAGCGAATGAGTTTGTATCCAATGGCATAGGGGAGGCTCACGGGAATTCCACGCGCGAAAAATTTTTCGGTTCGTGTGAGACGCGCAAAGATCGGACGCGTACAAGGATTAAAAATCCCCCCGATCAATGAGCCGTAGATAAAAGTGAATGCCATCAACCTTAAAGTCGTGGGTTCCGGCGTGTGCCCAAAAAGTGGACGCAAGTAATGGTCCAGAGCCCAAATCGCGCCCATTTGTGCAATGGCCGGCACCATTCCCAATTTGACGAACTTTCCTAAACTGGTGGATCGAAGGCTCGCAAGTTTCCATTCGTACCAATAATTCGTGTCACCTTTGCGTGGTCGCACGTGAAATTCCACTCGAACGATCTCTGGTTTTCCATCAGGATCTTCGGGATTTTCTTTATAATAAACTTCGAGAATATCGCGGCCAAAGAGGCGACCTCGCTCGCGCTTTTTTTGCATCCAGGGATCTTCATAATCTTCCGGCTCTATATGTTTCCCCGAATTAAAATGAATATTGGCTCGAATGCGATGCATATGCTCACTTTGAGGATTCACTTTGTCGACATTAAAAAAATTAATGGCGAGCAAACTTTTAGGATGAACCACTTTGGTCCATTTCCAGGAATCCACGTAAGTGGTTTTTCCCCGGCCTTCTTCTGTCTTCGGAGTTTTTAAATCGCCGCCATTAATCAGAGCTTTCAATTCTTCGGCTGACATTTCGGATTCTATTTTTCGACCATAAGCGCGGGCCATTTGAAATGTATGAACGATTTCCTCAGTCATCGAACCGGCTTCGTTTTCATGGTCTGGTTCCGTGAACTTAAGCGCGGAGGTGAGATCCTGAAAAGTCGCATCGGCAAGAAGCTCTCTAGGGGCTGGTTTGGGAATAGGATGCCGACTATCCGCGAGAATATCGAAAGAAAGGCCGCTAGCCATTACAACGGCTAAAATGAAGAAAAACCGAATTTTACTTCCCCTTTTCAAGATTGACTGAGAGGCATCCTAATACAAAGGCGCCGAAATTCCGTATCAAGACTCCGTTAAGATTTCGGTCAAAACACTTGCGAATCAGGGGCGTTTCGTTCGATTTTAAATCTATGGAAAATCCTATTTTAAGCTCTGAAGGCGCCTATATGATCGGTCGTTGGATTCATTACATGTCGGGTGTGGCGTGGATAGGCCTCCTTTATTATTTCAATTTCGTTCAGGGTCCTTTTTTTGCTGAAACCGATTCGCAAACGAAATCGTCCGCGATTCGTCTGCTTGTGCCGCGTGCGCTTTGGTGGTTTCGCTGGGCCGCGGCGCTCACTTGGGTGAGTGGTGTCTATATGTTACTTCATCGAGGGCATTATGCGGGACATGCGATTTATGCCACTTCGTGGGGCGTTTGGATTTTACTTGGTGGGGCGATGGCGACCATCATGGCCTATAATGTTTGGTTTATCATTTGGCCGAATCAAAAAATTCTTATCGCTTCTGCAAATGCGGTGGCCAGTGGGGGACAAGCCGATCCACGCGGGGCAGCGGCAGGTGCCAAAGCTGGTTTAGCTTCTCGAACGAATGTTTTGCTTTCGATTCCGATGCTTTTTTTCATGGGTGCGGCAAGTCATTTGAGTCTCAATATCACACCGGAAACAAATTTTATGCCGCTCGTGATTACGCTCGCCGCTATTTTGGCAGCGATTGAGATCAATGCTTTTGTTGGAAAAATGGGGCCCATGACAACCGTGAAAGGTGTCATTCATTCAGGTCTAGGATTGGCAGTGATTTTGTATCTGATTGTGACGTGCATGATTTAAGTGAAAAAATTATCGATCATTTTTTTCCTCGCACTTGCTAGTTGTTCAAAAACTGAAAAATCTTCCGCGCCTGCTAAACCTCTAACGAAAGAAGAGGCAGTTGCGCGTGGTCGAGTGGTTTATTCTACGGTCTGTACTGCCTGCCATAATGTGGATCCGAAACTCGCAGGCTCTTTGGGGCCTCCCGTCGCGGGTTCTTCTCTCGAACTTTTAGAAGCGCGCATAATGAACGCTGCCTATCCGCCGGGCTATAAACCAAAGCGCGCCACTGCACTCATGGTCGCGCAGCCCCAAGTGAAGGACGATATTCCCGCGATTTACGAGTACCTCAATTCTTTGGGGAATTGAGAATGCCTCATTTCACTCGGCCCGAACATTTTCGTCTGCGGTATGTACTTTGGGAAAATCGTAAGTCACTTCTGCGTGGCACGATCAGTTTGGTCGTCGTCGATCTCATTGTTTTTTCTTGCCCCTATCTTGTGAAGTTAATGGTGGATCGGCTTCAAGATCATCCTCTGCCCACCTGGATGCCTCCCGAAATTCAAAATCTTTCGACGCTTTGGTTTTTAGCGTTGGTTTGTGGGCTTTTTATAATTGCATCCGTTTTTATCGCGCTTGGGCGCTACTACTGGCGAGTATTTTTAATTTGGTCGACGTTCCCTTGGTTCCATCAAATGCGAATGGGTTTTTTTAAACACGTTCAAAATCTTCATCGCGATTTTTTTAAACATACAAAAATTGGGGATTTGATTTCGGCACTTTCGACCGATACTGAAAATCTTCGAATGACTTCAGCGATTGGCTCGCTGATGGTGATCGACGCCGCGATTAATTTCATTTTATTTCCGATCATCCTCTATTATTTGGACGCGAAACTCATGTGGATGATTGTGCCGGCGCTCATGGCTATTTCGTTTGCGGCAATTTTTTTGACCGCGCGTTTGCAAAAACTTTATCAAGACGTGCAAGATATCACCGGGCTTTTAAGTGCAAAAGCTTATGAGCTTTCTGCAGGTGTGCGAGTGATCAAAGCCTTTCGAAAAGAATCTCAAGTTCATGACGACTTCATGCGAGAAAGTGAAAAATTGCGTGAGTCATCGATTCAAGTGGCACGGTATCAATCGATGTTCGTGCCTGGACTTGATTACGCCCTCGCGCTCGCGACGATTTGGGTTTTGATTTACGGCGGCTATCAAGTGATCGATGGCAAAATGCCGCTTTCTAATTTAATCGCGTTCCAGCTTTACCTGAATTATATGGCTTGGCCGATGATGGCGATCGGCTGGTTCATTCAAATGTTCAGACAATCTAAGGCTTCAGAAAATCGAATTGTTAAATTCATTGAAGCAAAAAATCCACTCGAGGTTCATTCGTTTCCAGAAACGTCTGGAAAGCTCCTTAGCATTCGCGATCTAAAATTTCGATATTCAATAACGGAGCCTGAATTTTTTTCAGGAATGAATCTTGATTTGGAAGCGGGTGAATGGTTGGGACTATCGGGCCCTGTGGGCACCGGTAAAACCACTTGGTTCGAACTCCTTTCGCGCCAACGCGATCCTGAAAGCGGCGCTATTTATTTGGAAGGCAAAAATTTAAAATCTCTGAGCTCTGAAGAAGTGAAGCGTGAGATTCTTTATGTGCCTCAAGAATCATTCATGTTTTCTCGATCAATTCGGGACAATTTAACTTTGGGGCTCACACAAAAGCCCAAAGATGAAATTTTGTGGGAATTGCTGAGCGATCTTTCTTTTGATCGAGACCTGATCGAAGGCCGAGGCGGCTTGTCGACATCCCTCGGTGAACGGGGAGTGAATCTTTCTGGCGGCCAAAAACAAAGACTATCGCTCGGCCGCGCGCTCTTGCGCACTCGAAAAGTTTATTTATTCGATGATCTTTTTTCTCATGTTGATTCCGAGACGGAAAACAAACTGATTCTTGCTCTTAAAAAATATTTGCCACCCCAGGCCGTCGTTATTTTAGCGTCGCAGCGAGTAGAAACTTTAAAAATTTGTCCAAAAATTTTGGTCTTTGGAAAAAATGAGATCGAATTTTCAGGAGCTACTCATTTGGCTTTTAAATCGAGCGAGTTCCTTAAAGTTTTGGAAGAGTTGCAGTCGGAAGAAAAGCGAGCAGTTGTTTGAAATCAAAAGCTCTTCAGCAACTTTCTTTTATTATGCGGCCTTACCGAAAAGAAGTGGCTGCTGCGATCGTCCTGACCCTTTTGCCGGGATATGTGACTGTTTGGAGTCCTTATATTATAGGACGACTCATAGATGAGGGTGTCGTGGGCCGCGATCTTCATCTCGTTTGGCTTTACGGCGGACTTTTGCTGGGCCTTAAAACGTTGCTGTTCTTGTTTAATAGCACCGTCACTTTTTGTTTGAGTGCTTTCGGTTCGCGTATTTTGGTTGATTACCGGGATCATCTTTTGAGTCGAATTCTTTCTTATCCCGTTCGGTTTTTTGACCATATTTCAGCCGGACGACTGACGACGCGGCTCACTTCGGATATTAATTCGCTTCAAGAACTTTTTTCTTCTGCGTTTGTTCCGTTGATCGGAAATATTTTTCTTCTTCTTGGAGTCATGCTCAGCATGTTGCTCATTAATTGGCGTTTGGCGCTGGTGAGTTTTCTGATCATTCCTGCACTCGTTTGGTTTACGGCAATTTTTCATGTTCGAATTCGAAGACGATTCGGATTTATGCGTCAGGCACTTTCTGCGTTGAATGCGGTGAGTGGTGAAAGTTTTTCAGGCAATCGTGATCTTCAGTCGATGGATGCCCTCGATACGAATATTTCTGAATTCGAACGCTATTCGAAAAAACTTCAGATTCGTTATCATCAAGCGGTTCGCGAATATGCGATTTATAACCCGACGATTCCTTTGATTACGTCTTTTATGACGGTGTTCATCATTGCATACGGAGGGTGGCAGATTCATATCGGTACGATGACGGTCGGCGCGGTGGTTGCTTTTTTGGCCTATGCGACTCAGTTTGATTGGCCGATTCGAGATTTTTCTGAAAAATACACCGTTCTTCAACAGGCTCTTTCAGCCGTCGATCGACTCGTAGAAATTTCTCAACCCACTCCTGAAAAGGATGAGGGAAAGAATTTGTTTGTAGGAAATGCATTGATTGAATTTCGAAAAGTTGTGTTTGCGTATGAGAAACATCATGACCCTGCAGTGAAAGGAATTTCTTTTACTGCGAAGCCTGGTGAAAAATATGCGCTTCTCGGAGAAACGGGTTCGGGCAAAACGACAACTTGCGCTTTGATCATGCGTTTTTATGAGCCCCAACAAGGAGAGATTCTTTTGGGGGGCGCTCCAATTCAATCTTATTCTCTCGAATCTTATCGCGCGAAAATGGGGTGGGTTTCTCAGGATGTCACACTCTTTTCTGTTCCTCTTCGAGAAAACTTGAGGTTTTTTGATTCAAAAATAAGTGACGACGAACTTTGGTATTGGCTTGAACAAGTTCAACTTAAAACTTGGGTCGAGCGTCTTCCTCATCGTTTAGATGAAGTGCTTTCGGAACGGGGAAGTACCGTGTCGGCGGGTCAGCGCCAGCTTATTTCTCTCGCACGAGCTGTCATTCGCAAGCCCTCCATTCTTATTTTTGACGAAGCAACGGCGTACATCGATAGCCAAACAGAAGCAAAACTTCAGCGGGCAGTTGAAAATTTATTTTCATCAGCAGATTTTCAAAAAACCACGGGATTTTTTATAGCCCATCGATTGAGCACGCTTCGTCAGTGTGATCAGCTTCTTGTTTTTCGTTCTGGTGAAATTTTGGAACAAGGCCGTTTCGAAGAGCTCATGCGCGCCAACGGCTATGCTAAATTTTTATACGAAGAACAGTTTCGCCGCCAAGCGTAAATTATTTTCCCTACTATTTTCTTTCGGCGGCTTGGGCCAACTTATTCATCAAATCTTGATAAAAATTTTCCACTTGATCTGAGGCCGCAATGTCTTTTGAGTTTTTTCTCAATCCCTCAACGAATTTTGGAAGATCTTCTTGAAGACCATCTTCGGCAAAAAACTTGATTCTATGAGCGAGTTCCCATGTTTCTTTCCAATCCGTAGGCTCGAAATTTTTTTGCGATTTGGTCAAGACCGTCAGCAGCTTTCGAATGCGTTCCGTCGTAATCTCATGAAAATCTTTGGTCTGAGCGTACACACCATATGGTGCAAACCAACCGGTCTTTTTTCCTGCTCGAACGTAAATATTTTCATATTGAGACAGAATTTCAATTTTAAGAATTTCTAAATTTAAAGTCCAAAAAAGTGCTTTCACTGTTTTTGCATCGACAGCCGCGCTTGCACTGACCAGATCCGCCAATAAGAGATCTCGTTCCTCTTGGGAGCCTTTATAAAAAATATTTTCAGTGGAAATCACAGGTCCCAACGCTGCGACTGCTTTCATTCGCTCGTCATCCATGAGGCTAGAGCTTTCTTTAATTTGACGAAGAATTGGAAAAAGTGACGAGGCCGTTTCTCCCCAGCGAGAAATTTGCTTATAGATCCGAGCTCGTTTGGATCGGTTTCGATCCCAATCCGCTTCCGAGAAGCTTTTCTGATCTAAAAAAGCTTCGACTAACTTTATTTGAGAATGAACGACGTTTTGTTCATTAAGGACATCATCGAATGTATATTCTTTTTTTTGAATCAGAGCGGCAAAAACTTTTTCTCGAATTTCTGGGGAGATTTGAGTGAGTAAATCTCGAACGAGTTCCTTCGTTTGGGGATCTTTTTCATAATGAGTAATTAAAAGATCAGCGTCGACACTCACCGGGAATTTTCGAGAGCGATCGAAAGCTTTTACAAACGTGATCGCTAAATCGTGAGTCGCTGGATTTTGATAAGCGGTCAAAACGGTCGAAAGATAAAAAGAATAAAGTGAGGATGAGGTGTTCGGTATCCCCAATGCGACTTCCAAAGGTTCGCTGAAATTCCAGCTGTCAGCCGGAAAATAAATTTTCTCGAACAACTCGGTGTCTTGAATCGGAATATTAAACACAATCAACGAATACACGTCATATACGTTGGTACTTGTATTTTTTTTGAGTTTTTCGCAATAAGCGGTTCGTCCTTGCGTACTTAAAGCGCGTAAAAACTTCGACCAATCGGGCGATTCTTTGTAAATGCGCATCATGACGATTTGAAAAGCATTTAAGATCGCGTTATCCGTGGCGTCCATCTCTGTATTTGTGTCGTCATCCGAACGTGGTTCAATTTTTTCAAAATATTTAGAAACGAGTTCAAATTCGTTTCGATAAGGATTGAGGATATTTTCAATAACCAACGGAGCTAATATTCGAGGAATGGATTTGGATTGCACTGCGATTGCGAACGCTGCCGCTTTCTTTACGATAATATTGTCACTAGTCTTTAAATCTTCATAGGCGGTATGGATTCCGTCATTAAAATGCTCTGAAGAAAGATTTTCCCATTTTGTAAATGAAAGAAAGCCGGCCTCTTTAAGAACATTACTATTTGAGTGAACAGCGGCCATCATCGCATTTTCATCGTTGTCAAAATTTACGACTGCTAAGGCGGTTATCACTTTCCTTTGATCGGGTTCAAACTTTAATTCTTTCGCAAAATTTCGAATGGAATCCGCTAAGGATAGGCTGTCTTTCCATTTCGATAAAACGCCGTAAACGGAATCTTGAATTTTTTTGTCGCCATTCTGCAGTAGTTGGATGATGTGCTGAGCCTGAGGGAGTTCGGGTTTTAACGGCACATTTTTTAGCGAATCGAGTGCGGCACTTTGTAGGGCTGGAAAATCCTTATAAGAGGTCGCTGATTCAAAAAGTTTATCGAAAACTTTTTGAATCAGCGCTTTGTCCATTTGCGTCCAGGGAAGGTCCCCAAGAAAAGTGGCAGCTTCAATTCGCAAAACACCCCATTCATTTGTGTCCGCCATTATGGCAAGGTCTGATTCCAACCATTTTGTATTATTGCTCGCGAAAATAGTGTGAAGAGCTTTGTAAGCGTTTACACGCCGATCAATTTCAAGACGGGTTTTTCCATCTTTATTCTCATACGCCTCCCGAAGATCTTTGATTCGTCCCCAGTCGTTGAGCGAAGCCCAAACTGAATTTGAAATAGAAATTAAAAGTCCAAAAGTAAGAACTACTTTCCCAAAGCACCCCATAAATTTTCTCCCTTAAAAAAACCCAATGTCAGGATTAGGAGGCTGCGCCTGGAAAATAAAGAAAAAAGCGATGTCCGAGGATTTTTCTTGAGGAAATGGCTAAGCTTAAAGTCCATGAAAATCGCGCTCGTTCAAATGAATTCGACGGTCGGGGACTTCGAGGGAAATATTCGTAAAATACGACAAGCGCTTGAGCGCGCGCGGGGTGCAGATTTAGTAGTTTTTCCAGAATCCGCCATTACCGGCTATCCACAACAAGATTTGCTCGACTATCCGTCATTTGCGGACCGTGCTTCAAAAGCAGCTGCAGAATTGATTCGAACGGAAGGCCGATCCTCTTTTGTTGTGGGGTCTGTTGAAAAAAATGATGGACCGGGCAAGCCCTATCGAAATATTGCTTTATTCGCGCATGAAGGCCGTGTGATCGGGAAATATTTTAAGCGGCTGCTGCCCACCTATGATGTTTTTGACGAAGATCGATTTTTTGAGCCAGGGCGCGAAGCGCTGCTCATCGATTTTAAAGGTGAAAAAATTGCGGTCACGATATGCGAAGACATCTGGAATGAGGCGGGAGGGGTCTCACTTGAAAATCGCTACCATCAAAAACCCTTAGCGGATAGCAAGGGCGCGAGCCTGATCTTAAATATTTCGGCGTCTCCCTTTGAATATGCCAAAGTAAAATCGAAGCGCGATATGCTCGCTTCGATTTCTCAGAAGTACGAGGTTCCTTTTGTCTATGTGAACGCGGTGGGAGCGAACGATCAAATTATTTTCGACGGTCGTTCTTATGTGTGGAGTGCCAAAGGCGAAATGCTCGCAGAAGGAAAAGCTTTCGATGAAGATCTGATCATTGTCGACACCGAAGAAATGAAAGGTTCGGCCTTCGCAAATCTTTACGACGAATCCACAGAAATTTATGAAGCTCTCGTTTTAGGAATTAAGGATTACTGTGCGAAACAGAATTTTGATTCGGTTTTACTTGGGTTGAGTGGCGGAATTGATTCGGCAGTAGTAGCTTGTTTGGCTGCTGATGCCATTGGACCTGAAAACGTGGTGGGCGTTTTGATGCCTTCACGATTTACTTCGGCAGAAAGTAACCAAGATGCGATTGCGCTCGCCAAGGCGATGCAAAATCCGATTCACTTGTTGCCCATCGAAGAAGTTTTTCAGGCATCGCTGCGTACGTTATCGAAAGCTTTTGAAGGATTGGATCAAGACGTGACCGAAGAAAATCTTCAGTCTCGCGCGCGCGGGATTTTATTGATGGGGCTTTCGAATAAATTTAATCATTTGCTTTTAACCACAGGCAATAAATCGGAACTCGCCGTGGGTTATTGCACGCTTTACGGCGATATGTGCGGCGGACTTGCGCCTCTTTCGGATGTTTATAAAGGCCAGGTCTATGCGCTCGGGCGCGAGGCGAATCGCCGTAGTCCGCGAATTCCTGAAAGAGTTTTTGAAAAAGCCCCCACCGCTGAACTGCGTGCGAACCAATCGGATCAAGATACGCTCCCACCTTACGAACGGTTAGATGCGATTTTGAAAGCGATCATCGAAAAGTTTTCTTCAAAGGAAGATTTGGTGGCCGCGGGATTTGATAGCGCCGAACTCGATCAAATTTTTAACTGGATCCGAAAAGCGGAATACAAAAGGTTCCAGATGCCTCTTGGCCTTAAGGTTTCGCCTAAAGCTTTTGGTCGGGGAAGAAGAATGCCCATCGTGCACCGATTTTCTTGACGCAACGCATACTTTTCCCACAAGATAAAAGCCGGTCATTTAGGAGGGGAAATGTTGGGATTAGGGGTTCGCCGGCGTGTCGGTTTATTTTCTATCTATTATATAGCAGCGATTTTCAGTGCTCTTAGCGCTCTTTATGGAAATGCTTTCGAAGAGATCAATCAGCTTCGTCAGCAGCGAGTGCAAGAAGCGCTCACTTACTCGGCTTCTGTTTTGGTTTCAAAGAGCAATATTTTTGATCCCGCGGCGGACGTCGGCCATGGATCCGCGTTCATTTTAAAATTAGACAAAGCCGAAGGTTTTTTGCTGACCAATCGACATGTGATTTCGAAAGACCCACTTGAAGCGCAAAAAATTATTTTAAAATTTGCACCGACCCCTAATGGGCAGCCCGAATATTGCGAAGGCGAAGTCTTTTATTCGAGCAGTCTCTATGACGCTGCAGTGATTCGTTTTGATCCGAAAAATTTAAAAAGAGTTTTGAAAGATTTACGAGTCGCCCCGATCGTGAATCGAGAGGAATACGAAAAATTGGCGGCGCAGGGTCGAGAGGTGATGGCGATGGGTTTTCCTTTTAGCGGAGACCGAGTGAGCACGAATGGTCAGATCACAGGATTAAACCAAGAAATTTTGGGTTTTAAAGATGCGCTACTCATCAGTACACCCATTAATCCCGGAAATTCGGGTGGTGAACTCATCGATGTCGAGAGTGGCAAAATCATCGCAATCAATTTTGCAAAAAATATGGAAGCGGATGGAATGGGATATTCGATTCCATTACCACTGATTTTGGAAGACTTTGCCAAATATCAAAAAGACCCCGAAAATTATGGCCGCAAAACTTTTGGGTTTTTCCGAACGAGTCCCATTCCTTTTGAGCATTTAAAAATTTTGGGATTGAAATCGACGATCGAAGAAATCTACCCAGATTTTTTCTCGCGCTTCTCAGGTGCGTTGTCGGTTGAATTTGCACCAGTAACCTCACCTCTTCAGGCGGGAGATATTCTTTTGGCGGTGGGTGAAACTCTGTTGGGCAGTCGTGAAGATTGGTTGCTCAAAATTGCAGCTGAGACATTAGATAAGCAAACATTTACCATCATTCGCGCGGGCAAAATTGAAAAAATAGATCTGCCTGTGAAAGATCTTCGAAAATCCATTATCCGACGGAAAAATAATTTCGTTTTAATCTCAGGATTACTTCTTCAAGATTTGACTTATCAAGAGCGCGCCGATTTTAACTCCGGACGAGCGGGAGTCGTTGTTCGAAAAGTTATTCCGGGATCGGTCGGAGATTCGAGTCCCATTGGGGACCATGACGTGATCGATGAAATTCAAGTAGGGAACATTCGGAAAAAAATTCGATCGCTTCGAGATGTTAAAGAAATGATTCAAGAAATTCGTGCGAACGAATTCATCAATTTTAGTTTTTATCCAACACTTCGTAATCAAGGCAAAATAATTCAATCGGTGATGACACGTTCGGCCGTTCATCATGACGCTACAGCGTTTGCACGATTGCCGGTGGATGAAGTAGTAACGCCGGATGAACTTAGCCTAAAAAAAGTTCGAAAAGGTTTTGATTTTAGTGGATTAAAACCTGCGGCTTCGAATTGGCGAAATTATATCGCTTGCGACAAAAAATTAGCTGCGGTGGCGGTGGCCCATACTTCAGGTGTGGAACCAAAATAAATTTCACTCGGAGTCACCAACGCAAACGTTAAATTTCCTTGAGTGCCGTGAACGCAAGCATTGCCGTTTTGATCGAGCGCGATGACTCCAAAAAATCGATTACGATGGGCGGCGAAAGTTTTTTGAACTGCTTCGCTCAGAGAAAAACCGTCTTCAAGTCGTGCGCAAATGGTTGAGGCCGCGGCAATTTCTAAAATATCTTCGCCGACACCCGTGCATGAGACTGCACCAAAGCGATTTGCAAAATTTCCCGCGGGTGTGCACGAGTCCGAGACACGACCTGGAATTTCAAAACCTTTTCCACCCGTTGACGTGCAGGCGGCCGTTCTTTGCTGACTATCAAGAGCGACACAGCCCACAGTGCCCGTTTTCCCTTCTTTTTTTTTCTTCCACTCTTCGAGACGCTCAGGAGTTTCAACACTTTCAGCCATGATCCCTTTTTCAAAAGCATAAGCGTTCGCTTCAAGGCCGCTCAACGTTCGATCACGTTCATCCAAAAGCAAACGCGTAATTTTCGAAGGGTTACGAATTCGCTGAATATTCGAAACAGCCGCCATTTTTTGAGTAGCGCCGTCCATCACGGCAGCAGAAAGTCGTGCGATGCCGTCGCGTTGAAGTTTTGACCCGAAACCAGCGTTGAAAGTGGGATCATTTTCAAGCAGTTCGACAGAGCGCAGTGCAAGTTCCGTCGCATTATCTTTCCATTTCGACTGCAAAAGTTTTTGAGAGGCGCGAGCGACCTTCTCTATAGATTGGTTAAATCGCGGTAAAAATTTGGGGGTGGCGTCTCCGATTCCACCGTGAACCAATAAAAAAGGGCCGTTTAATTGAAAGACTTTCGGGGGATTCGGCCACTGGACGGAATTTGCGGGCTTCATTGCGGGTCAGAATTATTTATTTTTGGCCGAAAGCCAATCTTTCCATGCCTTTAAAACCTCTTAAAACTCATTGAAAACGGCTAAAAATGGACTTAAATTATAGTTAACGTTCACGTTAAGGTGGTGCGAGCGGGCCAAAAATGGGCCAAGCCTGATTTAGTGAGTTTGCGTCATATATTAAGGATATAAACAAAATGCTTAAAGCGGTTAAAAATTCACAAACGAATCCTGCGCGGGTGATTTATCTCGATAATCACGCCACGACTCCTATGGATCCGGCCGTCCTTCAAACCATGCTTCCTTATTTCACCCAAGATTTTGGAAATGCAGCAAGTCGCAATCATCGTTATGGCTGGGCAGCAGAAGCGGCCGTAGAAAAGGCGCGTCTGCAAATTGCGAATTTAATTGGTGCTCATCCGAAAGAAATTATTTTTACGTCTGGTTCTACGGAATCCAATAACTTGGCTTTGCGTGGAATCGCAGAGATGTATCAGTCGAAAGGTAATCACATCATCACGTCGGCGACTGAACACAAAGCGATCATCGACACGGCAAAATATTTAGAGAGCAAGGGATGTGAAATTACTTTTCTTCCTGTCGATGAAAATGGCCAGGTTCGTTTAGAAGATTTGCGCGCCGCTATCACCGACAAAACAATTTTAATTTCCATTATGGCGGCGAATAACGAAATCGGAACGATCAATCGCATGTCTGAAATCGGTGCATTGGCCAAAGAAAAAGGAATTATTTTTCATACCGATGCAGTGCAAGCCGTCGGCCGCGTTCCGGTGAACGTCGAAGAGTGGAAAGTCGATTTACTTTCCATGACGGCTCACAAAATTTATGGTCCGAAGGGCGTCGGCGCTCTTTATATTCGCCGAAAAAATCCTCGCGTTCGTATCAGTCCAATTATTTATGGCGGCGGTCATGAGCGTGGAGTTCGTTCAGGCACTCTCAATGTTCCGGGAATCGTAGGCTTTGGAAAAGCGGCTGAAATTATTTCCACAAATTTAGTCGAAGAGTCGAAGCGAATTGCGGCCCTTCGCGATCGTCTTCATCAGGGAATTCTTGCGCAAATCGACGATGTGAAACTCAACGGTCATCCAACCGAACGTCTTCCTAATAATTTAAATTTAAGTTTTGCGTATGTTGAAGGCGAAGCTCTTATGATGTCGATTCCTGATATTGCGGTATCATCGGGCTCAGCTTGTACGAGCGCATCCCTTGAGCCTTCGTATGTGTTGAAAGCGATCGGCGTGGGTGAAGAGCTCGCGCATTCGAGCATTCGTTTTGGACTGGGAAGATTTACGACTGAAGAAGAAGTAGATTATACGATTCAACGAACCGTCGAAGCGGTCAAAAAACTTCGTGAAATGTCGCCGCTTTATGAGATGGCGAAAGAAGGAATAGATTTGAAAACCGTACAATGGACGGCTCATTCTTAAGGAAAAATTTATGTCATATGGTGAAAAAGTTATCGATCATTTTGAAAAACCAAGAAACGTAGGTTCGCTTGATGCGAAAGCTCAAGAAGTTGGAACGGGAATTGTGGGCGCGCCGGAATGTGGCGACGTCATGAAATTACAAATCAAAGTGAACCCACAAACACATGTGATCGAAGATGCGAAATTTAAAACTTTTGGATGCGGCTCGGCGATTGCGTCTTCATCTCTCGCAACGGAATGGCTCAAGGGCAAAACCGTCAATCAAGCGCTTGAAATCAAAAACACGGCGATCGTCGAAGAGTTGAGTCTTCCACCAGTTAAAATTCACTGCTCGGTACTTGCAGAAGATGCAATTAAGGCTGCAATCACGGACTACCAAAGGAAACAAGGATGAGCGAAACCCAAAAAAAAATGGAAGCTCCTGCGCAACCGCCAATCACGGGCGTTGGTCCAGTTACTCTTACGCATGCCGCTGTTGAACATGTGAAGAAGCTCATGGAGCGCGACCAAAAAATCGGCTCGCTGCTTCGAGTGAGTGTCGTCGGTGGGGGTTGCTCTGGTCTCTCTTATAAGATGGCGTTCGAAGCTCAGCCCGCGGCCCAGGATCAAGTGGCCGAATTCGAAGGTTTAAAGGTGATTGTAGATCCTCGCTCTTCTTTGTTTTTAAAAGGGATTGAGATCGACTATGTGGATGGGCTTGATGGTTCAGGTTTCACCTATAATAATCCCAACGCGAAGCGATCTTGTGGCTGTGGCACATCCTTCTCCGCGTAATTATTTTCTCATTCTTCGCATTGATCCGCCTCGTTTGAATCTCGATCTCGAAGAACTTGAGCGCGCATTTTATAAACTCAGCCTTGAATTTCATCCCGATCGAAATCCTAATCAGACCGAAGCGAATGAGCTCACTGCTTTTTTAAATGAGGCCTATCGAACCTTGAAAGATCCTTGGACTCGCGCAGATTACGGCGCTCATTTATATAAAGTGTCAGCGTCTAAAAAGGTTCCTACGGATCTCGCGGAAATTTATTTTGAACTTCAAGATTCGAACGAACACTCTGAATGGAAAAATTTTGCCGGTAAATTAGAGGAGCTGGCAGAGAATCAAAATTTAAGGCTCAAAGATCTCTTTCAAGAATTTGATCGCAGCGATGAACGACAGCGAAAAAATATTGCGGAAGAAATGGCGTCACTCGTTCATGAGCATCAATATTTGGAATCGATGCGACGAGATTTAGAGACTCGGATGAAAGTGAGTCACGCCGTATGAGCTCGCCCATCTTAGGAATTGATCTCGGAACGACGAACTCTTTGGTCGCCATTAGCGATGCGAAGGGTGCTCGCGTTTTAAAAGACGGCGAATCCGCACTGATTCCTTCCATTGTTCATTTTGATGTCGACGGGCGAATCACCGCTGTTGGGCAAAGAGCGAAAACTTTGCGCGCGCTTGATCCCGCACATACGGCATTTTCTTTTAAACGTTTGATGGGACGGGGAAAAAAAGATTTAGAGAAGCTCGCACCCGAACTTCCTTTTGATTTGTCGCCGTCAACGGATGAAACCCTTCGACTGCGAATGGGAAAACAAATTTATTCGCCAATCGATTTGAGCGCTCAAGTTCTAAAACGTTGTCAATTTGTGGCCGAAAATGCGCTGGGTCAACCGCTTCGAAAAGCTGTGATCACGGTCCCTGCCTATTTTAATGATTCGCAGCGCGCGGCCACCACTTTAGCTGGCAAAGTCGCAGGCCTTGAAGTCGTCCGAGTTTTAAACGAACCGACCGCGGCCGCGCTTGCTTATGGTTTTGGGAAAGAAGAAAAATCTTTGATCGCCGTCTATGATTTTGGCGGCGGCACTTTTGATATTTCCATCTTAAAAGTGACGAAAGGAATTTTCGAAGTCCTCTCAACCGCCGGCGACACCCATTTGGGCGGGGATGATCTCGATCACGCACTCGCAGAATTTATTTTAAAAAATTTGGGAATGAAGCCTGAAAGCGAAGCGGATCGAATTGAAATTCTTTCTCAAGTTGAGCAAATCAAACGTCGGCTGACGACTGAAGACGAAGTCCAATTTACTTTAGTATGGGGAGGTTCCATTCGAGGCGAAGGAAAAATTTCTCGTACTCAAGCGGAAAGCGTTTGGCGCCCCATCATCGAGCGAACGTTGAGAGCTTGTGAAGAAGCTGTCGATGCCTCGAAGATTTCACGAACGAAACTCGATCATATTGTGATGGTCGGTGGTTCAACCCGCGTTCCGCTCGTTCGTAAACTTGTTGCAGAATATTTTGATCGAATTCCAAATACGTCGGTGAATCCCGATGAAGTTGTTGCTCTTGGTGCAGCGATTCAAGGTTCCATTTTAGCCGGCGAAGAAAAATCGACACTTCTTTTAGATGTGGTCCCGCTTTCGTTGGGGATTGAAACTTATGGGGGGCTTACGAGCAAACTCATCCACCGAAATACGACGATCCCTTGTTCGGTGGCCGAAGATTTTACGACTTCTGTCGATAATCAAACGGCGGTCGATATTCATATTGTGCAAGGAGAGCGCGAACTTGTCGCGGATTGTCGAAGTCTTGGTCGTTTCAAACTAAAGATCGATCCTGCTCCTGCAGGAATTCCCAAAGTTCGAGTTACGTTTTTAATGGATGCGAATGGAATGCTCAAAGTGAAAGCTCTCGACCTTCGCAATCATCAAGAGTCCCTTTTGGAAGTGAAACCCAGCTATGGCCTGACGGATGCGGAAGTGGAAAAAATGCTCACCGATTCTTTTCGTTTTGCCGAGCGAGACTTCAAAGAACGTGCATTCATCGAGGCTAAAAATCAGGCAGAAGCCGTTTTGCAGGCGACTCGAAAGTCTTTCGAGCACCCACTTCTCGACCGCTCATTTGTCGATGAGCAAAAAGCAAAAATTCTTCCGATTATGGCTGCTCTTGAAAAGGATTTAGAGTCTGCCTCGGCTGACGTCATTTCGATGCGTACGAAAGAGCTTGATTATAGAGCTCAGGATTTGGCCCAAGAAATTGTCAATCGCTCGATCCAAAATTGGGCGCTTGAAAAAAAGTCGAAGACTCTTTAGAACGCAGGGCTTAGATGCCTAAAATAAAATTTCAAAATCCGGAAGCCCCCAACGAAACTTTTGACGCACCGGTCGGCTTAAGTATTTTAGAGTCGGCTGTCGATCATGGGGTGCCGCTCAACCATGATTGTGGCGGAAACTGCGCATGTACGACTTGTCGAGTTTGGGTAGAAAAGGGGGCTGAAATTTTAAGCCCGATGAGCGAAGATGAAAGAGCACTACTTGAAGCGAACGAAAAACTGGAACCTCACGCTCGCTTAGGATGTCAGTGCCGTATGATTGCCGAAGGCGAAGTTGTAGTTCGGTTTTAGTTTGGAGGATTATGGGAATGCCAAAGAAAAAATTAAAATGGAATGATGTGGAAGATATTGCTTTTCGATTGATCGACGAGCATCCCGACACGAATCCGATGCATTTGCGATTGAACGAACTTAAAAATCATGTGACTGCGCTTCGTGATTTTGGAGACGACGCCAAAAAAGCGAAAGATGAAGTTTTGGAAGCTATCCAAACGACTTGGTTTGAAGAGCGTTCGGAAATGGAAGACGAGCTGGGCCCACTGTCGACGGTACGTTCGGATGAGGAAGACAATTTGGATGAAGATGATTATCGCGATGATAAAATGATCGATGAAGAAAAAGTTCTCGACGAAGAATCCGTCGTGACGGACGAGGACGAAGATGAGGACGAATTCGGCGAAGGCTTCCAGGAAGAAGAAGCCGACTAATTTACGTCTTTAATTTTTCCACAAATTCTAAGCTTGTTTCGCCAGTTAGGTGGGTAATCTCGATAAATGGTTTTGGTGGGGGAGTTTAGAGCTGCTCTCCACCCTGACGGTAATTTCAAGCCGGCATAATCAACGATCATGCTTTCAAAAGCTCGAACGCCGCCCCGAGCTTTCCAAGTCTTTACAACTTCATCTTCACTGATGAGTTTTCCAACGGGTAAGTCGGCGACTAACATCTTCACATTTTTAGAATTCACAATGGAAACTGGGCTTATGAATTTATCCGTCGGCTCATAATTTTCTCCTGCCATTTCGGAAATCTGAAGCAACTGAGTTGCAACTTTTCCGGCGGTATTCATATCGGTAAGAGATTGAATTTCTCCAATATGATTTCGGCCCATTTGCTCAAAACTTTTTTGCACAAATTCAGAGCAATTAAGTAGCCCTTTGGTCATTTTCGCAAATTGATTGTAAGGAATGCCAAGTAATCCTTCCATGGCGGCATGCAAGTTGACGATTTCATCGGGTGATAAAGGGGCTATCGGTTCAAGCAAAGTAAATTCGGGTTGGCCTTTTGATTGAGTAGCGTTTGCTAAGTAGTTCGCGAGAGAAACTTTTCGGACGCCCTCGGGTGGCGCGGATTCGTAAACTGAAACTTTTTGATCCGCTTCTACATATATAATTCCGATATGGCCGTAACGGCTGCCAGTATGAATTTCAAATATAAAAGTCGACGGGTCTGACAACATCTCTGAGATGGCGACGATTTGCCCGCTTTTCCATTCGACTTTTTTTGGATCGGAGGCAAAGGCCGAAACGATGGATAAGGATAAGATGGATAAATAGAGGAATGTAAGAAGACGAATTGTTTTCATGTACGCGTTTGACCATTGCCCAAATTGAAAGGCAAGCTTGGCGTTCCGCGTCTAAAACGCGTTGCTCATCTTTCGCTTTACTTCAAATAGACCGAGGTATTTCCTCAAAGCTGCGGGCTTTGTTTTAAGTATCGGAAACTATTTGAAGGAGGACACTCGTGGCCCAATCGTCGTCAGCTAAGGCTGACTCAAAAGAAAACTCAAAAGAAACTAAACAAGAAACCAAACCAGAAATCGTTCCAACGATTAGCTCAGAAAAAAAGAAAGCTCTCGACCTCGCCGTCACTGCGATTGAAAAACAATTCGGCAAGGGATCGATTATGCGTTTGGGGGAAAACCAAGCTGCTATTCCCGCCACCGATGTAGTGCCAACCGGCTCACTCGGACTTGATATTGCACTCGGCATCGGCGGATTTCCTCGTGGTCGAATTGTCGAAATTTTTGGACCGGAATCTTCCGGAAAAACCACTCTCACTTTGCATGCACTTGCTGAATGTCAGAAAAAAGGTGGCATCTGCGCATTTGTGGATGCGGAACATGCGATCGATGTGGGATATGCGCGCGCACTTGGCGTGAATGTGGATGATCTTCTTATTTCTCAGCCGGATACTGGCGAAGAAGCGCTCGAAATCGTAGATGCGCTCATTCGATCGGGTGTCGTAGATATGATCGTTGTCGATTCAGTAGCAGCACTCACGCCGAAGGCTGAAATCGAAGGCAATATGGGCGACTCGCATATGGGGTTGCAGGCTCGACTCATGTCTCAGGCATTGCGAAAATTAACGGGAACGATTTCTAAATCCAAAACCATTTTAGTTTTCATCAACCAAATAAGAATGAAAATTGGTGTGATGTTTGGAAATCCAGAAACAACTACTGGCGGAAACGCGCTCAAGTTTTATTGCTCAGTGCGACTCGATATTCGTCGTAGCCAAGCTATAAAAGTTGGCGAAGACGTCGTTGGGAATCGCACGGTTGTGAAGGTGGTGAAAAACAAAGTTGCTCCACCTTTCAAACGCGCAGAGTTCGATATTCTTTTTGGACAGGGTATTTCGCGTCTAGGTGAAATCGTGGATATGGCCAGTGATCAAAATATTTTGGATAAATCCGGAGCTTGGTATGCCTACCAAGGTCAAAAAATTGGTCAGGGTCGCGATAATGTCATTCAATTTTTGAAAGAAAATGTTACGACCGCAAAAGCCATTGCGAAAGAAGTAATGGAAAAAGCGGGAGTGTTGAAAGCAGTCGCGGCGAATGCAACTCACACGCCATCGCCGGCTCAACAAGCAGCAGCTAAGGCAGCGATCGTTGCCGATAGTTCAAAGAAAAAACATTCTTAGACTTTTATAATCCGACACCACTTTGACAAGCGACCGTATGAGTGGTGTCGGTTTTTATTTCCACCAAATCCGCGCTTTCAATTTGATCGTTCACAACAAGGAACATTGCAGGTGATTGATCCGTAATGATGCCCGCACAAGGTGTGTTCAAATTAATATTGAGACGAAGGACTTGATGATGATCGGCATTCGTTCCTGGATTTGAACTAACTAAAGCCGGAATTCGAACGACATCATCTACGCTTGGCCAAAAAATTGCCAAAATCACTTCGTGATTAAAGTCTGTCGTCAATGTCGGCGCTTCCTTATTGGTACCGCGATAAAAATCTTTCCATAATTTTTTCCACTCATCGGCGTTCGTGATCCAAAAGGTTCGAAAGGCGGGAAAACTAAAATTAAGCCGTAGATTCGGGACTTGAAGAAGGCTGACGCGCCGTGTTGATGCAACTTCTGTTTGTGCAAATAAAGAATTTAAATTTTTAAAAACACTGATGCTCGCAATGACTATTAGAATGAAAAAAAATTTCTTCATGATGAATTCCTCCTCCAATTTTTTCTGACTCGCTCATTCTATTTAGAAAAATATTTTTTCAACACTAACTTTTGCTCTGCTTTTTTTTTTAACTTTAATAGACTCAACCGCTGGGGGAGGAAACTCAGTGAAAAATAATTTGAAAATTAATTCCAGAAAAGCGTGGCGAATTGTTCGCTTTACGACTTCGACTGTTCTTACATTCATCGTGACGAGTCATTTCGCATTTGCAGAAGGCAAAATTACTCGAAGACTACAAGCAGCCCTAGATACTGCGGATAGACCGCTACCGGTCTTGGTGATGCTTAAACAATTGCCGCCAATGCCGCACAATATGTTCGGTAAGGTTGCACCATCTCAAGTTGAAACTATCATCAAAAAACGAACATTAGCGTTGCAAGCAAGCCTTCGTAAACGCGTTGAAGAAATGCGCGCGCAATCTTTTGACGGCGGCGCCAGTGTTCGACGTACGAAATTTTTCTGGACGGTGAACGCGTTCATGGCCACCGCTACTCCTGAAGCGATCACCGAATTCGCTGAAAGAGATGATGTGGTTGCGATCGAACTCGACTATTCCAAGCGCAATTGGTTGTTGGGCCCACAAAATCGACCCGCACCTCGACCCCGACCCGTCATGTTAGACGGTGCTCAATATACTTACGGTCTCACCAAAATTGGCGTGCCAGAATTGCGTGAGAAAAATTCCGAAGTAAATGGTCACGGCGTAGTCATGGGAATTTTGGACACCGGTATCGATGCCAAACATCCTGAGTTCGCTGGCAAAAACATCGTCTTTAAAGACTTCATCGATAGCAAAACCGAACCTTATGATGATCACGGCCATGGAACACATGTGGCGGGAACCATCTCGGGAATTGGTGCGGGTGGCACACAAATTGGTGTAGCACCGGGAATCGATCATCTCGTCATCGGAAAAGTTTTTGATGCAAACGGCGGCGGATCACTTTCGAATATCGTCAGCGCCATGCAATGGGTGGCCGATCCCGATGGTAATGCTGAAACGAAAGATGCTCCTCGAATCGTGAGTAATTCATGGGGTGGAAGCATGGGCGATGATGTCGACGCTGATCCATTCAATGCTTCGGTCTTGACCTGGGTACAATTAAATATTTTCCCAAGTTTCGCGGCTGGAAATGAAGGCCCTGGACCTTCTTCGGTCGGCAGCCCTGGCGGATTGCCTCAAGCCTTTGCGGTTGGTGCCACAGATGGAAATGATGCCATCGCGCGTTTTTCATCACGCGGCCCGGTTGACGCCAAACAAGGTGGAAGGAAAATTCACTATACGAAACCCGATGTTTCGGCGCCTGGCGTGAAAGTGATTTCATCGATGCCTGGTGGTGAATATGGCGAAATGAGTGGAACTTCAATGGCGACGCCTCATAACTCGGGCGCAGCTGCACTGCTTGTTCAGGTGAAACCTGATTTAACTGTCCCCCAAATTCGCGAATTGCTGATGAAGTCAGCTGACGATAAGGGACCCCAAGGTATTGATAACGACTTTGGTGCAGGACGTATTAACGTTCTTAAGGGCAATCAGTTACTGGTTCAAAAAATAAGCGGATTTTGATTCGTGAAGTCGGCCGTGCGCCGACTTTTTCTTTTACCGAGAAGGGTCTGTCCATTGTTAAGGCACCCTAAGACAATGGACAGGCCCTTTCGCTTTTTTTAACTTCATCTTCCATGTTCGAAGGACTCCAATCCAAATTTGATCGCGCACTTAAAGTGCTTAAGGGTCAGGCGAAAATTCGTCCTGAACATATTGAAGAGGCTCTTAAAGAACTTCGAGTTTCGCTTTTAGAAGCGGACGTAGAACTCAAGGTCGCGGACGATTTTCTTGCACGCGTTCGCGAGAAAGCAATCGGAAGTGAAGTCGCTAAATCGCTGAGTCCTTTTCAGCAATTCTTAAAAATTCTTTATCAAGAATTGCTCAACACATTAGGTGCCGCTGGAGAATTCAATCTCAATGTGAAGCCGCCCGTGATTATTTTTATGATTGGTTTGCAAGGGTCTGGAAAAACGACTTCATCCGCAAAACTTGCGACTTATCTTAAAAAGAAAATGAAGCGAAAGCCTCTCCTCGTGAGTGTCGATGTCACCCGCCCTGCGGCAATCGAGCAACTCGAACGTTTAGCGGCCGATGCCAAAATTGATTACTTTAAGAGTCCGAGCATGGTCCCGAAAGAGCGCGCTCAGGGCGCGTTGAAATTCGCGTCCACTTACGGCCTCGATGTACTCATCGTCGACACGGCGGGCCGACTCTCTATTGATGAATCGATGATGAAAGAGCTCTCGGAATTAAAAAATACACTTTCACCTCATCATCTTCTGTATGTCGCCGATGCGATGAGTGGTCAGGCGGGTCTTGAAGTTGCCCGTGGGTTTTCTGAAAAAGTGGGGATGACGGGCGCCATTCTTTCCAAGGCCGATGCAGATACTCGCGGTGGGATTGCACTCTCTCTTCGAAATGCCTTGCAGGTCCCGCTTCAGTTTGTGGGCCTTGGCGAAAAAATCGAAGCCTTTGAAGTTTTTCATCCTGATCGTTGGGCCCAACGAGTTCTCGGTCAGGGCGATATGGCGACCCTCCTTGAAAAAGCGGAAGAAGTTTTAGAAACGGAAGATCGAAAAACTCAAGAAGAGCAGGCAAAACGTGCGATGAAAGGACATCTCACGCTTAAGGATTTTCAATCGCAGATGAAAATGATGGGAAAATTAGGGTCACTCGGCGGCGTGATGGGGATGATTCCTGGAATGTCGCAACTCGCGGGCAAAATTGACTCCGAGACGATCGAGAAGAAAATGAAGCGTGTAGATGCGATGATCAATTCCATGACTTTGAAAGAGCGTGAAGATCCCGATCTTTTAAATGGAAGCCGCCGTCGTCGCATCGCTTTGGGATCGGGAACTTCGGTCGAAGAGCTCAATCAATTCATGCGTGAGTTTGATCAAATGCAAAAGTTCATGAAACAAATGAGCGGCAAAAAAATGCGAGGGCTTGCGAGTATGCTTGGCGGGAAAATGGGCGGACTCGGTCGTTAGCGAGATTTTTCTTCGATGAGTTGTTCCAAGACGTCATCGATATGAATGTAAAAGTTAGAGTATTGCCCCGAAAGTCTTCCACGCGCTGACCTAAAAACTGAATTTAAATATTTTTCTAATCCTAAAAGTTGAATGGAAATTTCTGAAAATTGAGTGAGATATTCGCTGGGCACTGTGAAATATCCAGACCGATTCAGTTCGCCGGCTTCCTTCATGCTTACTAGGGCTTCGACAGGAAGAAGAACGGCGAGGTCATGAAACACAGATGAAGCGAGGGGGTGCTTTAAAGGTCCAACCAGGCGATATTTGGGCAGGGTTGCCGTGTAGTGGCGTTCCCATTTGTCTATGGAATCCGTCAGATGCAAAACATCTTTGGCGGTGTCATCACAAAGTCCTGAAATAAGAGCCGAAGCGAGTAAAACAGAAATCAACATAGCGAAAAGGGTTGCTAGGGCATTATTTCGGAACTTCGCGCATGTAAAGCGTCCAAGAGTCCTAAATGGAGATCTCAGATTTTCTACGAGACATTTTAATCGTTTTTGGCCAAAACCTTTGGATGGCAGTTGCAATACGTCTCACTCGTTTTGGAACCACAAAACGACCTTTTTACCGATTGATCGCCTGTGACCCTCGGTTTCCCCAGGGCGGTCGTCATCTCGAAATATTGGGAACTTATGATCCTATGAATATCTCTGTGCCGAAGGATTCTGATCAAAAAGCGGACAAAGGAATTGTCCAGCTGAAGACCGATCGAATTCAGTACTGGTTAAGTGTGGGTGCTCAGCCCTCCGAAACCGTACGCGTTCTTCTAAAGCGGATGAAAGTTCTTCCGTCGGCGACCACGTCGACCGGATCAAAACCGAAAAAAGAATCGAGTAAAAAGAAAAAAGCGGCCTGATTTTTTAGCCGCTTTGGTGTTGCCCGGTAGCATTGTGCTTGCGGGCGTGTGACGTCTTCAATGCGCCAATCATGTGAGGTGTACTATGGGTATGTTTGCTAATCTTTTTTCAACGAATAATTCTACGGACGGGGCTGATAGTGGCTCATTAAAAGGTCTCATTGAAGATATGACCAAGGCGCTCGTCGATGATCCTAAAAATATCAAAGTCGATGAAGTGAGTCATGACGACGATGCATTGATTTTCGAACTTCGAGTTTCTAAAGCGGATCTTGGCAAAGTGATCGGCAAAAGAGGTCGAACGGCCTCAGCGATGCGCACGATTTTAAGCGCAGCTTCGAGAAAATATAAACTCGACGCCGATCTTAAGATTGTCGAATAACGACACCGACCTTTAGCGGGTTTTGTGAAATTTACATTCCTCAGTATTCATCCAGGAATTTTTGAATCTTTATTCAAAGAGAGCCTTCTCGCGAAAGCGATCCATGCGCACAAAATCGAAGTGAGCGTGGTGAATCCACGCGATTTTTCAGATCCGCCTCATCATCGCGTGGACGACAAACCTTACGGTGGTGGTCCAGGCATGGTGATGAAGCCAGAGCCGATCGTGCGCGCGCTTCAAAAAATCATTCCTGAAAATGAACGCAAAAAAACTCGTGTGATTGTTTTAGCCGCAAAAGGAAAATCCTTCACGCAAGCGACTGCCGAAGACTGGAAAAAAAACTACGACCATTTGGTTTTTATCTGTGGCCGTTATGAGGGCATTGATGAACGTGTGAAAGAATTTTACGCCGATGAAGAAGTGCGAATCGGTGACTATGTTCTGATGGGCGGCGAAATTGCGGCCGCCGTCATTCTGGAAACGGTGGCGAGACTTGTGCCCGGGGTGCTCGGCAATCCGAATTCGCTCGAAGTCGAAAGTTTTGGGGCGACAAAAAACTTGGAGTATCCGCAGTACACTCGCCCCGAAGAATTTGACGGACATCGAGTTCCTGAAGTTTTGCTCAACGGCAATCACGCCGAAATTTCAAAGTGGCGGCAAAATTAATGAAGCCGCTTTGCTTATGAAACCTCTTTTTGTTGCACTCATCCATCATCCAGTTATGGATCGAAACGGCGAAATCATCACGGCTTCAGTCACGAATCTCGATCTGCATGATATCGCGCGCTCGTGTCGCACCTATGGCGTGCGTCGTTATTTTGTTGTGCATCCATCGCCCGACGAACAGGCGCTCAATCAGCGAATCGTCAGTCATTGGAATACGGAGTATGGAAAAGAAACTCATCCCACGCGAACGGATGCACTTGAAACGATTCGATTGGTAAATGATTTCGACGAGGCTCTCAAAGAAATGGAAGGCGAAGCGGGCGAGCGTCCGAAGCTTGTCGGCACGAGTGCGAGACCGAATGTGGGGACTGGAACAACAGAAGAAAATACCCGTGCACATTTAGAAAATCATTCCGTGTGTCTCGTTTTCGGTACGGGATATGGACTCGCGCCCATTTGGAAAGAACGATTGGATGCCTTTTTGCCGCCGCTTTTGGGCCCCACGGAATTCAATCATTTGTCGGTGCGCTCAGCCGTAGCCATTTATCTTGATCGGCTAATGGGCGTGAAGAGCGAAAAAGCATTGCCTGGTTGACAACACCCAGACCATTCGATGTGATCAGCCCCTATGAAGAAAAGGCCAGATCCGACCGCTTTAATGGCTAAAGCGACCCAAAAGTTATTCAAAAAACGTCCTCAATATCCCAATTTTACCGTGGGTGACACCATCCGAGTTTTCGTAAAAGTCATCGAAGGTGAAAAATCTCGCGTTCAGGCTTTTGAAGGAATTGTGATCGGCATGAAACGAGGAGGCACGAACGCTTCTTTCGTAGTTCGAAAAATTTCTTATGGGGTTGGTGTTGAAAGAATTTTCCCGTTTTATTCACCGGTGATCGACAAAATTACGGTCGTCTCGAAAGGTGAAGTCCGACGTGCGAAATTGTATTATCTACGCGCATTAAGTGGACGCGCTTCTCGAATTCGCTCGGAACAAGTGTTCGGCGCAGAAGCGACGGGCACAATGGTCGAAAACTCTTCGGGTGATGCGGGTGAAAATCAAATTACCGCCAAAGCCGCGCAAGGCTAAGACCTGTTCTTTTCGAATTGAAAACCAATATCCGGAATATTTAATCGCAGGGATCGATGAAGTGGGCCGCGGCTGTCTGGCAGGCCCCGTAGTCGTGGGCGGAGTCGTTTTTTCGATGGAAACGCGACAAGAAAAACAGTCGCGATCTTTATTAGCTGAAATTACAGACTCAAAACTCATACGTTCTGAAAAACGGCGTGAACTTTCTTCCTGGATCAAAGAGCACGCCATTGCGTGGAGTGTCATGGAGTGTGATGTTTTGGAAATTGAGAAACTCAATATTCTGAGAGCGACTCTCAAGGCGGCGAAGGCCGTTGCTGAAGACTTGATTTCCAAGTTAGAAGGAAAATTGGGGATGGTTCTTTTCGATGGCAATCAAATGATTCCCGGTCTTTCGATTCGGCAAGTCACAGTGGTGGATGGCGATCTTCATTCCAAATCGATTGCGGCGGCGTCCGTATTGGCAAAAGTTCATCGAGATCAGCGAATGACGGAGTATAGCGAACAATATCCTCATTATGAATTCCATCAAAACAAAGGGTATGGAACTCAAAAACATATCGAGGGCTTAAAAAAGCACGGACCTTGCGCTCTCCATCGAGTCGCATTTTTACAAAAATTGGCATACCTCGAATTCGGCAAAGAATGTGAAGAAAAAGTTTGCCGATTTTTACAAATAGAAGGTTTTGAAATCGCAGAAAAAAATTGGCGAGGCATCGACGTTGAACTCGATGTCGTTGCTGAGAAAGACGGAGAACTTCATTTTTTTGAAGTGAGATCGAGACGGTCTAATTTTCAAATGGAACTTTCGTTTCCGCAGGCCAAGCAAGTCAAATTTCGAAAAGCCGTTAAAACCTATTTAATGCAGAAAAAAATTCGTCGTCCCTTTCGTCTGCATTTGGTCGCGGTTGAAAATGATCAAATTACTCCCCACTGGGACGTCTTTAAGTTGGCTTGAGTATGGCAGAATTTTTTATTGTCGGAACCCCGATTGGAAATCTCGATGAAATTACTTTTCGCGCGGTCGACATTTTAAAAAAAGTGGATGTCATTTACTGCGAAGACACTCGACGCACGATTAAACTTTTAAACGCTTATGAAATAAAAAAGCCTTTAAAAAGTTGCCCCGCTTTTCGCGAGAAAAAACTTTTGCCGGAAATTTTGAAACGCCTCTCAGACGGTGAAAATATTGCTTACGCGAGTGATGCGGGAATGCCAGGGCTGAGCGATCCGGGCGCCGTTTTAGTTCACGGAGTGAGAGAAGCGGGAGTCAAAGTTGAAGTCATTGGAGGAACAAGCTCGCTGACTCATTTTATTGCGGGCCTAGGCGTAGAGTTGAGTTCTTTTTCATTCGTAGGATTTTTACCAGCCCGTCAAATTGACCGAGAAAAGTTCTTTGCTCGTGAATTTTTGGAGATGACGATTTTTTTTGAATCGCCGCATCGCTTGGAAAGCACTCTTGCAATTATCGAATCGAAAAGACCCGAGCTCAGACTTGCCTTCGCGAAAGAACTGAGCAAGATTTCGGAACAATATTTTTTCGGAACGGTGTCTGAAATTAAGAAAAAAATTTCGTCTTTTAAAGGAGAATGGATCGGCGCTATTTTGCCGATGGAAGAAATATGAAAAATAAAAACCCCATTCTTGAAGCTTTAGCGATGAATCCAACCGAGCGCCGTCCCGTCTGGGTCATGCGCCAAGCTGGCCGATATATGAAGTCTTTTCGTGAGATGCGAAAAAAATATTCTTTCGACGATTTAAGTCTCAATTCGGAACTCGCTTTTGAGGTTTCGATGCTTCCCATGCGGCAATATGATTTCGATGCGTCGATCGTTTTCTCTGACATTCTTTATCCTTTACGCGCATTGGGTGCGAAGCTCGAATTCACGGAACAAGGACCGGTGGTTGAAAATCCTAAAACCGTTTCAGACTTTCAAAAATTAAAAAAATCTTTTGATCCGATGGTCGATACAAAAGCTATCATGCAAACGATTCAGCTTTTGCGAAAAGAACTTCCGCCCGAAAAAGCCGTACTTGGATTTGCAGGTGCGCCTTTTACGCTTTTGACTTATTTGATCGAAGGCAAAGTCACCAAAGATTTGCATATCATGAAAAAATGGATGGCCACTGAACCAAAGCTTGTTCTTGAATGGCTGCAAATCATCACTAAAAATTCCGGTGAATATTTGGATGCTCAAGTTCGCTCGGGTGCGGATGCAGTCCAGCTTTTCGACACTTGTGCGGGGTTTTTAAGCCCGAAAGATTTTGAAACTTTTTCGCTGCCCTTTGCCCGAGAGGCGTTGAGTTATGTGACAGCGCCGACGATTTATTACGTCAACGGAGTCGCAGGAATTTTAAACCAAGCGGCGGCCGTGGGTTCGCAGGGCCTGAGTGTGGATTGGCGAATAGATTTGAAAGAAGTGCGGGCAAAAATTCCACCGGTGATCGCAATTCAAGGAAATATGGATCCGCATGCGCTCTTGTTGCCGAAACATCTTATTCGAGAGCGAGTTTTTCAAATTTGCGAATCTTATGGACGAGGTCCTGGTCATATTTTGAATTTGGGACATGGAATCGTTCCGGAAATTCCTGAAGAGGCGGTCGAGGTTTTTGTGTCGGCCGCTCATGAATGGCGTTAATTAAAGCGACAATAAAACATGAAGTTCGGGCGGCAACCAGGTACGAGAAAAATCGACAGCTAAAATATTATCGAGTTTTGGATTCGCAGTGAGCGGCGAATTAAATTCACCTTCGCGATTATAAATCGTCTGTTCCTTCATTCGATTCTCTACCAATTTTCGGACGTCATCATCTTTTTCCATTTTAACCCGCAGAGATTTAATCATCCGCGCACTTTGTTGATTAAAATTCGCGGAAGAAAGAACGCGAATGGCGTAAAGAAGTTCTTCTTTTCTTTGAGCTTCAAAGGCCACATAAGATAAAAATTCCATTTTGAGATCAGTGCTCAGATCTATTTGATTGGCAACGGAGGCATAAGTCGAAGCTACAAGCAGCATATCTCGCTGATCACGAAAAATTCTCGCCGCGAGAGTGAAGTAAGGAATTCCCGCTAAATAATTATTCGCTTCAAGGACATAGTTGAAAGCCGCTTTTTGAATGGTTCGCCAATCGTAGCGGTGTTGCTTATCAAATTCGCGAATGCCACGGTTGGCATATTCTGTAGAGCGAATGATGGCTTCGTTATCGATGGGAAGTCCGTTGTAAATAAAGGCCGTTCCTGCCCATTCATAAAAAATGGAAAATAGTGGATCTAGATTCAAAATGAGATCGCAGTATTGGGGCAGAAATTGATACGTTCGACTTTTTTTGACGAGCTGTGCGCCGAAATAATTGATGGCCTCAATCCAATAAAGATCGGCGATCGCAGGCTCAAATCCTATGGATAAAAATTTTGCGGTTGAAACTGATGGTAAAAAACGATCGTCATCTTTGTTCCGCCGTTTTGAACTTTGTTCTTCGACAAAAAATTTTAAAATTCCGCAGAAGCAAACTAAAAGAACGAGTGCAAAAGTTTTGCGTTTTGAAAGCCGCATCGTCCCCTAAACTTCCCCAATTTATTTTGCGGGCTTAATAATTTCCCGAGCAATAATAAGGCGCTGAATTTGCGAAGTGCCTTCGTAAATTTGGAAAATTTTTGCATCTCGCATCAGTTTTTCCACAGGGTATTCGGTGGAATATCCATAGCCGCCAAAAATTTGTACGGCATCAGTCGCAATCCGCATCGCAGAATCCGCAGCAAAAGCTTTCGCATACGCGGCGTTTAAAGTATTTCGTTCTCCTTTATCAATTGCCCAACAAGCTTTTTGCACGAGTAATCGTGCGGCTTCGATATCGCGCGCCATTTCGGCAATCATGAAAGCAATCGCTTGATGTTGCGCGATGGGCACACCGAAAGTTTGGCGAGTGAGAGAATAATCAATCGCATGTTCCATTGCTGCTTTGGCAACACCAACCGCGCCACTGGCGACTAAGGGTCGAGTGTGATCAAATGCGGCCATGGCGATTTTAAATCCGTCGCCTTCATTTCCAAGACGATATTTCGACGGC